>Ga0137418_10002603_pt1 | contig 16501 bp, 11 predicted proteins | sample CZODoug3_1_2_16f_FD_122242 | JGI IMG/M metagenome (GOLD analysis project Ga0137418, IMG submission 122242) | Vadose zone soil fungal communities from Angelo Coast Range Reserve, California, USA - CZODoug3_1_2_16fungal (Hybrid Assembly) | ecosystem: Environmental > Terrestrial > Soil > Vadose... | reverse complement strand
CCATATCCGCCATCGAGATCAGGATGGCGCCAATCAGCGCATGATCGTGAGCTGCGGTGTGCGCGACGACCCAGCCACCCATGCTGTGACCCGCGATGGCGATGCGAGTAGGGTCTAACCCAAGCTTCAATGCGTTTGCCGGATTTCGCAGGTACGACAATACCGCGTCGGCATCCTCCAGATTCTGCGCAAATCGAAATGGCCCCGGGCTGCCCCAGGAGCCGCGGTAGTTGAAGGTCACCGCATTCCAACCCGCGCGGCGCACGGCCTGCGCCAAGTCGAGGTTCTTCTCATTTCCCGGCAGGCCGTGGCAAATGAGCAGCGTGGGATGCGGACCGGCACCGGGCGGCGAATACACCAATCTCTTGCGCCGAAATGTTGATTACGACATTCGTGCTGCCAACTCGCTTTACCGATTTCTCGGCTCCGACAGTTCTGGGGCCTCAGCGTTGGTGCGCGCGCTGAAGGAGTTGGCTGATGGAGAAAAGCCAGTCCATGAAGATTACGTTTCAGGGGAAGGACTGCTGAAATTCAGTCGAAAGGCGGAGCCCAAGGGGCCGTTGGCGGTGTTTGCGTATGACTATTTTGGGGATCACCTAAAGGCGGCGGGAGTGGCGACGCCGAAGCTGCTGAGTTATGAGGGGTTGTGGGGAGCGGGGGAAGAGTACGCGTACGAAGTGCTGAATTTTGTGAACGGTAAGGGAAACGCGCAGGAAATTCGCGATGCGGTTTCATCGGAGTATGGGCCGGTGCCGCTGGAGTTGGTTGTGGAGTATTTGAAGGCGCTCGAAAAGATCGGGGTGGTGGAGGGACAGAAGTAAGAAGCAAAAGTTGAAACTTCAAGGCGGAAAAAGCCGTAGGGGCGGAAGCCCCTACGCTACCCGGGCGAAGAATACTCCGGCGGAGAAACGGTGTGCTAGCATCGGGGTTTGTGCGGTAAGCGGGAGTCCGGGTAGATGGCCACGACGATGAAGGCGTTGCGGAAGATGCAGGCGGCCAGGGGCCTGCAGATGGATACGGTGGCGGTGCCGGCGATCGGGCCCACGGACGTGCTGGTGCGCGTAAAGACGGCTTCGATTTGCGGGACGGATCTGCATATTTATGGATGGGACCGCTGGTCGCAGGGGCGCATCAAGCCGCCATTGACGCTGGGGCACGAATTCTGCGGAGTTGTGGAGCGCGTGGGAGACGAGGTGCGCGCCGTCAAGCCGGGCGATTTCGTCAGCGCGGAGATGCACGTCAACTGCGGGCATTGCCACCAGTGCCGGCTGGGCCAGGCGCATATCTGCAAGAATTTGCGGATTATCGGGATCGATCAGGACGGGGCGTTCGCGGAATTCGTGAAGATTCCAGCGTCGAATATCTGGAAGCTGGACGCGGCGATTCCGGAGCACTACGGGGCGATTCTTGATCCGCTCGGGAACGCGGTGCACACCGTGCTCGCGGGGCCGATCGCGGGGCAAACGGTTTTGGTGACGGGCTGCGGGCCCATTGGGCTGATGTCCATTGCAGTGGCGAAGGCATGCGGCAGCTCGACCGTGTTTGCCACGGAGACGAACGAGCAGCGGCGCGCAATGGCGAAGAAAATGGGCGCGGACATGGTGCTGAATCCCGCGAAAGAAGATGCGGTGGGGAAAATTCTTGCGGAAACGAATGGCACGGGAGTGGATGCGCTGCTCGAGATGAGCGGGAATCCGACAGCGATTCAGCAGGGTTTCAAGGCGCTGCGGGCCGGAGGGCGGGCGTCGCTGCTGGGGATTCCGACGGAGACGGTGCCGCTGGATCTGGTGAATGACGTGATATTCAAGGGCGCGACGGTGCAGGGGATTTACGGGCGGCGGATGTATCAGACCTGGGTGCAGATGACGGCGCTGCTGAAGGCCGGGCGATTGAATTTGGAGCCGCTGTTTGGAGAGAAGATTGCGCTGGACAAATTTGAGGATGCGTTCAGCAAATTGCAGAATGGGCTGGCGGGGAAGATTTTGATTTATCCGAATGGATTGCAGAAATAGGAAAGAGAAAATCTAACGCAGAGACGCAGAGAGCGCAGAGTTCGGAGAAGAAGAGATGAGTGAAACGGGAGCGATGACTACGAAGCAGAATCCGTTGGGGTATGTGACGGAGACTTTGAATGACTTGCGGGCGAAGGGCGTGGCGCCGAAGCTGCGTGTGCTGGAGGGCGAGCAGAAGCCGGTGTGCATGTTTGATGGACGCGAGGTGATCAACCTGGCGTCGAATAATTACCTGGGGCTGACGTCGGACAAGAGATTGCGGAAGGCGTCGATTGAAGCGGTGCGGAAGCTGGGAGTGGGCGCGGGGGCGGTGAGGACGATCGCCGGGACGATGAAGCTGCACATGGACCTGGAAGAGCAGATCGCGAAATTCAAGAACGTGGAAGCTTGCGTGGTATTCCAGTCCGGGTTCACGGCGAATGCGGGAACTGTTTCGGCGGTGCTGGGGAAAGAAGACCTGATTGTTTCGGACGAGCTGAATCACGCGTCGATTATTGACGGGGCGCGGCTTTCGAAGGCGACGATCAAGGTGTTCAAGCACAAGGATGTGGCGGACTGCGAGCGGATTCTGAAGGAGCACGCGGCGTTTCCCGGGAAGAAGCTGATTATTACGGACGGCGTGTTTTCGATGGATGGAGATATTGCGCCGCTGCCGGAGCTTTGCGAGCTGGCGGAAAAGTATGGCTGCATCATGATGGTGGACGACGCGCACGCGAGCGGCGTGCTGGGGCGCGGCGGGCGGGGGACGGTGGATCATCACCAATGCCACGGGCGGGTGCATATCCAGGTGGGGACTTTGAGCAAGGCGATCGGGTCGATGGGCGGGTATGTATGCGGTTCGCGGGACCTGATTGACTTTTTGTATTTGCGTGCGCGGCCGTTTTTGTTTTCGACTTCGCATCCACCTGCCACGGCGGCGGCTTGCCAAGCGGCGTTTGCGCTGCTGGATTCGCCAGATGGGGAGAAGCTAGTGAAGAAGCTTTGGGCGAACACAAAGTTTTTCAAGCGGGAATTGAAGAAGCGCGGGTTTCAGTTCAAGACGAGCGAGACGCCGATTGTGCCGATTCACGTGGGAGATGGGGCGAAGGCGTATGAATTTTCGCGGAAACTGTTCGAGGCTGGCGTGTTCGCGCCGGCGGTGGCGTATCCGACGGTGGCGGAAGGGAAGGCACGGCTGCGGGCGATGGTGAGCGCGGCGCATAAGAGGGAGCACCTGCTGAAGGCGGCGGATACTCTGGCCGAAGTGGCAAAGCCGTTGGGGATTGTCTGAGGCTGTTTTCGCAAGTCCTGCGGCTTGGAGTGAGAATGTAATTCTTTCATTTCAGCGGCGTTTTTCACAGGTTTCGCACGGTTTTTCTAACCTTTTCCATCCGCATCTTATTGATAACAAAGGGTGCAGGCTTGGCACTCGGTTTGCCAATATCAAATTACACCGTCGCTACCCTTATGTTTTGCCGGACAATCCCAGTCTGTCCAATGACGGTTGAAATGAGGAGGAATCGCACATGAAGCGCACTGGATTTGTACTTGTGGCAGGGATTTTGTTTGCCAGCCTAGCCGCCGCGCAAACACAGGCGGACGCGCAGGCGGGAGCTCAGGCGGGCGGACAGACTTCCGTGCAGGCCGGAAAAGCGCAAGCACAGGGGTCAGGTTCCGCGTCGGCAGCTTCTTCGGCGTCGGCGCAGAACGGGCAAACGAATGCTTCGCTTGGGAGCGGCGCGGCGATTAATGCGGAGTTGAGCGCGCCGATTGATTCGAAGAAAGCGAAGCCGGGTGATCCGGTGGCCGGGCGCACGACCGAGCCGACAAAATCGAATGGCAAGACGGTGATACCGAAGGGTTCGAAACTTGTGGGACATGTGACCCAGGCTTCTTCTCGCGCAAAGGGAGATTCAGAATCGGCGCTGGGCATCGTGTTTGACAAGGCAGTTCTGAAGAACGGGCAGGAAGTGCCGTTGAACGTGGCGATCCAGGCGTTGGCATCGGCGCAGTCGGCTGCAACCGCGAATGCCGGCAATGATCTGTCTGCCGGGGGCGGCGCGGGAGGGTATGCGGGCGGTTCCGGCAGAGCGGCGGGTGGAGGGGCGCTGGGAGGAGTGACCTCAACGGCGGGCGGAGCTGCTGGCACGGTGACGAATACAGCGGCCAACGCCGGCAACACGGCGGGCGGAGCACTGAATTCGACAGCTCATTCGGCGACGAATACCGTCGCGGGGAGCAAGGGAGCAGTGGGCGGATTGAACGCCGCGGGTCAATTGACTTCGAGCAGCCAGGGAGTCTTCGGCCTGCAGGGAGTGAATCTGAGCTCGGCGACAACGGGCGCGGCGCAAGGATCGCTGATCACTTGTACGGGGAAGAATCTGCATCTGGACAGCGGCACGCAGTTGCTGCTGGTGACGCAGGCGGCGGGCGCGGCCGAAACGCCGAAACCGTAAGCAGCATTTCTGAAATGGACGCAGGAAAGGGCGCACTTGTGCGCCCTTTCGTTTTGCCGGCGAGCGGCTGGGGAGGCGGGGCTTTGCTATACTCGCCCGCATGGCTTCTGCCGCGAAAAAATTGTTTCTTGTGGACGCGATGGCGCATATCTACCGGGCGTTTTATGCGCCGATGAACCGGATGAACGCGCCGAGCGGCATTCCGACGAAGGTGCCGTTCTTGTTCGCGAATATCGTGCGGAGGCTGCTGAAGGATTACCAGCCGGAGTACGTGGCGATCGTGTTCGATACGCGGCAACCGACGTTTCGCGACAAATTGTTTGAGAAGTACAAAGCCCAGCGGCCGCCGATGCCGGACGAGATGAGCGTGCAATTGCCGTACGTACGGAGGCTGTGCGAGGCGATGCGGCTGCCGATTCTGGAGCTGGACGGGTATGAGGCGGACGACGTGATCGGCACGATGGCCAAAAAGGCGGCGAACAAGCTGGACGTGCTGGTGGTGTCGAACGACAAGGACATGATGCAACTGGTGAATTCGGGCGTGCGGATTTTGCGGACGGGATCGGGCGGAGCGAAGGCGGACACGATTGTGGACGCGGCGAAGGTGACGGAAATCCTGGGAGTGCCGCCGGAAAAGGTGATCGATCTGATGGCGCTGCTGGGCGACACGGTGGACAACATTCCGGGAGCGAAAGGGATCGGAGAAAAGGGCGCGACGGAGTTGATTCAGAAATACGGAAGCGTGGAGAGCGCGCTGGATCACGCGGATGAGGTGACGAACAAAAGATACCGCGAGGCGCTGCAACAGCAACGAGAACAAGTGATGATGAGCAAGCAGTTGGCGACGATCAACCTGGATGTGCCGCTGGAGGTGGACCTGGAGAAGTTGCAGATGCGCGCGGGCGATCCGGCGGCGCTGGCGGAGCTTTACCGGGAGTTGGGATTTAATTCGTTGCTGAAGGAGTTGCTGGCGAGCGGGGCGGGTGTTGAGGCCGGAAAATCCAGCGAAGAGTCGCAATCAACGACCGGCGGAGAGAAGAAGGATTACGCGCAGTTTGCGAATGTGGAAGAGTTTAAGGGGTACCTGAAGAAACTGCCGGCGAAGGCCGAGCTGGCGGTGTGGCTGAATCTGGAAACGGGGGAACGCGAGGCGGAGGGATTCGGGACGCGGGTTGCGGGGATTGAGGTTTCGCAGAAAGAGGGAGAGGGGCGGGCGGTTTGGGCGGACGAGAAGGGCGAGGCGATGAAAGCACTGGCCGGGGCGGTGCAAGACGCGAAGCGGCGAAAGATTGTGCACGACCCGAAGCTGTTTCAACTTTTGACAGGCGGCGGGGAAAAGATCGAACACGCCACACAGCTTTATTCGTATCTGCTGCGGCCGACGACCGCGAACCACAATTTTGCGGATGTGATTTTCCGGCAGTTCAATGCGCCGATCGGCGGAGGCGCGGGGGAGCGAGCGGATTATCTGCAGCGGCTGGCGCCGGTTCTGAGGAAGGAGGTGGAAGCGCAGGGCCTGGACAGCGTTTACGAAAAAATTGACCTGCCGCTGGCGGGGGTGCTGGCGGAGATGGAACGCGCCGGAATTCTGGTGGATCCGGACGCGCTGGCGAAGATGTCGCAGTCGATGGAGAAAGAAGTCCGGCGGCTGGAAAAAGAGATTTGGAAGCTGGCGGGGTCGGAATTCAACGTGAACTCACCGACGCAACTGGCGGAGATTTTGTTCGACAAGCTGAACCTGCAACCGCCGGCGCGGCGGGGCAAAGGCAAAGTGCGATCGACGGCGGCGGACATCCTGGAAGAGATGAAAGAGCAGCACGAACTGCCGGCGAAAGTGATCGAGTATCGGGAGATTGCCAAGCTGAAATCGACGTATGTGGATGCGCTGCCGAAGCTGATTCATCCGGAGACGAAGCGGCTGCACACGAGTTTTTCGCAAACGGGAACCGCGACGGGACGGTTGAGTTCGAGCGACCCGAATTTGCAGAACATTCCCATCCGCAGCGAACTGGGGCGGGAGATCCGCGCGGCTTTCGTGGCGCAGAGGGGGCAGATGCTGCTGTCTGCGGATTATTCGCAGATTGAGTTGCGCATCATGGCGCACTTTTCGAAGGATCCCGTGTTGACCGAGGCTTTCCGGAACGGTGAAGACATCCACGCCAGAACGGCGCAGGAAGTGTTTGGCGTGGGACCGATGGCGCAAACCGCGGAACACCGAAGGGCGGCGAAAGCGATCAATTTCGGGATTATCTATGGGCTTTCGGCGTTTGGCCTGGCGCAGCAATTGGGAATCGAGCAAAAAGAGGCGGCGCAATTCATCAACGCGTATTTCACGAGGTATCGCGGGGTGAAACAATATTTGGATAACGTGGTGGTGGAAACGCGGAAGACGGGCGAGGCGAAGACCTTGTTTGGAAGAATCCGGCCGATCCCGGAGATCAATTCGCCACAAGTGCAGCTTCGGAATTTCGCCGAACGCACGGCGCTGAATTCGCCCTTGCAGGGGACAGCGGCGGACCTGATCAAGATGGCAATGATTTCGATTGACGCGCGATTGAAGAAAGAGAAGCTGGCCGCGAAGATGATTTTGCAGGTACACGACGAACTTCTGTTTGAGCTGCCGGTGAAGGAAAAGAGCAAGCTGGAAAAACTGGTGAAAGAAGAGATGGAGAACGTGCACAAACTGGCGGTGCCGGTGGTGGTCGAAATCGGGACCGGGCCGAACTGGCGCGACCTGGACTGAAAAATTACCCACCGTTGCGAGAAGTGAAGAGCGTTAGAATATTGTTGGAAGTCCTGCCCCAGCCCATAGGCGACAGATAGGTCACTCGGACACTACGGATTCCCGGTGGCTACACGCCTGCATGCTAGCCTTTCTAGGGATGAACATGCGAGGGATGATGATGGGGCGAACCGGAAAACTATTCCTGACCCTGGCTATTTTATGGAATGCGGGCTGCAGCAGCAAACCATCCTCCAGCACCAGCAGCAGCGGAAATCCGACGGGGATTACGGTGAGTGTGTTCCCCTCGGCGACGTCAGTTGTGGTTGGGCAGACAGTGCCATTCACCGCGACCGTGACGGGAACGACGAACACCGCCGTGAACTGGGAAGTGGCAGGAGTGGCGGGAGGAAATCCCACTGTCGGAACGATTACAACCGGCGGCCTGTATACGGCGCCATCGGCATTGCCAAATCCTTCCACGGTGGTGGTGACGGCCGTTTCGCAGGCGGACACGACGAAGACGGGAACGGGCCGCGTGCAGGTGTTTCAGTCGAACCCAAATCAAAACGCACAGAGCTTGCCGGTAAAGCTGGGGACTTCGGGCGGAAACGTTGACGACACGAGCGGCCGGTTTTGTTGCGGAGGGACGCTGGGTTCGCTGCTGATTCGCAATGGCAGCTTCTATATTTTGAGCAACAACCATGTGCTGGCCCGGAGCGATCAAGCGGTTCCGGGAGAGCCGATTTCGCAGCCGGGAATTGTTGATACGAATTGCTCGACCGTGGGAACGAATACGGTTGCGAATTTAACGTCATTTGTGAATCTGCAGGCTTCGGGCACAAACGTGGATGCGGCGATTGCGCTGATTGTGCCGGGGGCAGTGGATTTGACGGGTAGCATTCTGTTGTTGGGCAGCACGGCGACCGGAAGCACGCCGGATGCGGGGCCGCCACATCAGGGCAGAGGAATTCTTGCTTCCATCGGGGAGCATGTCGCGAAGAGCGGCCGGACCTCCGGGCTGAGCTGCTCCACGGTTGCAGCGACGAACTTGAGTACATCGGTGACGTACCAGACGCAATGCAACGGCGGCACAAGTTTCACCGTGACTTACAGGAATCAGGTTTCGGTGTCCGGAGGAGGATTCAGCGCTGGCGGAGACTCCGGATCGCTGATCGTGGACCAAGGGACGGCGGACCCTGTGGCGCTTTTGTATGGGGGATCGGACACGGACACGGTGGGAAATCCGGTGGGGGACGTGCTGACGGCGTTGACAGACCAGCAGGGGAACCAGCCTTCGTTTGTGGGAAGCGCGTCGACTCACCAGGTGATCGGATGCACGCTGGCGGGCGGAGCGGTGAAGGCGGCGGCGCAGGCCGCGATTTCGGTGGATACGGCTTCGATTGCGCTGGCGCAGCGGGCGCGCGATTTGCACGCGCCGGAACTGCTGGCGAATCCTTATATCAATGCAGTGGGCGTGGCGCCCAGCGTGGATCGTCCGGGAGAAGCCGCGGTGCTGATCGTGGTGAATCCGGGGCAGGAGCCGACGCCACTGCCGGCGACGATTGAGGGAGTGGGGACGCGAATCGTGGTGATGGGAGAGCCGTCACCACATGGAATTATTGAGTATGAGGCTGCATCGCGAATCGTTCCTGCACAAGATGCATTAGCGGTGAACGCGCTCGACACAACGGAAGTGGAGCGGGCGAAGGCGGTTCATGCGGCGCACGTGGACGAATTGATGAAGCAGCCGGGCGTGCAGGGAGTGGGGATCACGTCGAGCGCCGACGCGCCGGGAGAAGCCGCGTTGATGATTTACGTGATTCGCGGGGAAAAGCACAACGTGATTCCAGCAGTGATTGATGGGGTGCGGACGCGGTTGAGGGAGACGAGCCGGTTTACGGCGGGACGCCGCGGGCAAGAGCCGGAGCAAGGATGCAAAGTGCCGGCGGCAATCGCGGCTGAGGATGAGACGGCGAAACGTTAGCTGCCGCAGATTGGAACTGTTTGCAAATTATGGGGCGTCCGCAACGATGCGGGACGCCCCTTTTTCTTTGGCGATGAGGCGTTATGATGGTTTTCCAGGACCTGGATGGCAAAGGAGATTTATATGGCACACGCGGCAAGATTTCTTGCGCTGGTGAATGATGCGAAGAAGCGGATCAAAGAAACAAACGTGGCGGATATGAAGCGGCGCATGGATGCGGGAGAGAAAATCGCGCTGGTGGACGTGCGGGAAGAGAGCGAATGGGCGCAGGGGCATTTGCCGGGTGCGATTCACCTGGGAAAGGGAATTATCGAGCGGGACATTGAACAACGCGTGCCGGACACAAACGCGAAGATTGTGCTGTATTGCGGCGGAGGATTTCGTTCGGCGTTGACGGCGGACAATTTGCAGAAGATGGGTTATACGAATGTGGAATCGATGGACGGCGGGTGGAAAGGCTGGATCGGAGCGGGATTGCCGACACAAAAGGGTTAAAGGGGAATTGAGAAGCCGGGAAGGGTCTTGAGATAAAGGTGCAGCGCAATGAAGCGCGCTGAAATCGCGGTTATTCGAAGATGGCCCGGCACTATTTCGCGGCGAGAAGAGTTTTTGCCTGAGCCAGCTCCGGACGATCGGACCGGATGCCATCGCAGTTCTTGAGGAGTTGCGCGTAATAAGCCGCGGCCTTTTCTTTTTGTTGCGTCATCTCGGCAGCTTGCGCGGCGCCATAAAGGCCATTGAAACGATTCGGATCGGTGCGGAGCGACGTTTCGTATTCGACGAGCGCTTCCTGCGGCTTCTGCATATCCATCAGCATATCCGCCAGCATTTCACGGACCGGGAGATCAGTTTCGCCCTTGCCGATCTTATCTTCCGTATCGGCGACCGAGCGGAGAAGCGCCACAGCCTCGGCGGTCTTGCCGGAAGCGTAGTCGGCCCACGCCTGCATCACATCGTGAGTATCTTTTAGGGAGTCGGCGAGGTGGGGCTTGTCCCCTTTGCGCGTGGCTTCAATCAGCTCGTTGCCGTGCTTCAGCGCATCTTGAGCTGTGGCGGAGTCATGAAGGTGGCCGGCGGCGATGGCGCGGCTCCAATAGGCGATGAGTTGCACGTGGGGCGGGGTGTTGGACGCGGGTTGCTGAGTGAGCGCTTCCTTCCATTGACGCCGCTCGATGGCATAGGTGGCTGGCGCCATGGCCTTGTGGAATTGGAAGTAGTCCGTGAATTCGGGATCCGCGACGGATTCTGGAGTTGCGGCGAGGGCATCGACCACGGCCTTGGCCTGGACGTCGTCGCCAATCTGGAGATAGGCGTATTCGAGGAAGTCCATGGAATGCATTTTGTGATGCATGACATGCAGATGCATAGCAGCCATTTGATCGGCAATTTTGATGGCGGCGAGATTGGAATTGATGTCGTCCTGCCAGAGGCCCAAGCGCGCAAAGATGTGGGACGGCATGTGAACGGCGTGGGCGGAAGCCGGCGCAATGCCGGCGTATTTGCGGGCGGCGGGGAGGGCGAGGCTGGCCATGGAGGGATTGTCGCAGCTATGAATGATGTAGTGGGCGATGCCGGGGTGGTCAGGCTGTTCGTCGTAGAGTTTGTTGAGAATGGCGACGGCGGCTTTGGCGTTCGTAAGGTCGGGATCGCGTTCGGGAGCTGACGCCAGTAGTGAGAGCGCATATAAAACGGCGGCTTCGCGATCCTGGGGATTGCGCTGGTATACGCCGTACATGGCTTTTGTGTAAGCCTCGGCTCGCTTTTCGTGATCGAGCTTGGCGGTATCCGAATAAAAGACGGAGAGAGCCTGGATGTATTCGCGTTCGCGCGCGGTTGGAGGATTGAGCGAGCGCGCTTTGGCAAGCAAATCCGCACCGCGCTGGAGATCGGCTTTAGAGGGGCGGTCCCAGAGTTGGTGATACAAGCTCATGGCCTGGCCCCAATAGGCCATTGCGCAGGCGGGGTCTTTCTTCTGGATTTCTTGAAACTGATCGCTGGCGGTTTCGTACTCGAACGAATAGAGGAGAGCCATGCCGCGCTCAAACTGGGCCTGCGTGGCGGGAGCGCAGGAAATCGGGAAGGAGACGGTGCCAAGCTTTTCGGCGGCGTCGTGGTGGTGGTGCGGTTCGTCTTGAGCGAAGCAAGAGGAAGCAAAAGCAAGAAGGACAAGAAAGACAATGGCAGGGATGTTTTTCATCGCACGCTCCAGACCAGCGAAAGCGTATTCCTATGACGAAGCGGTGTCAACGAAGGGTGGCGCAGATTCCGTGGAGACAAATGGCATTGGCGACGCTGTGAATTTAGAAGAGGGAAATAGGGTGGATCGGGGCGGAACTTCCCAGGCACGAGAGTGACGCGGAAGAGAGACGCCAGGCTAACGCGTGAAACCGGCGGACCAAGTTCCCGCAAGGAAGTAGCGCTTGCGACGCTCACAATGGTGGGGTACCATTTCGCTACTTGCTCCTGCTTCGCGATCTCTAAGTGAGAGCGAAGTCCCCCGGGAGGCGAGTGGCATCCCCCGCCTGCCCTGCAATACAGATCCCAAAAGGAGTCTCCACTTTGCGAAAAACATTGGTCGCATTACTGTCCTTGCTTACCCTAATTTTGGTTATGCCGGCGATTTCCGTTGCGCAGTCGGATTCAGACGCAGACAAATTCGGTACTCCGATGTTTACGACGGATTCCTCGATCACGACCGTACCGGCAACGTCGAAGACCGTTCCGCACTGGACGTCCTCGTTCACATATAAGGGAGTGACATACCCTTACACGATGGTGGGCACCAACCCGGCGTCGAGTAACTCCACGACAACGGTGGATGTGGCCATCATCCCGTTCGATTTCGTTTTCCCGAATGGCTTTGTACTGAGCGGCACCTCGAAGGTGGGCAATGTCCTGGGCTCGCCGAACTTCCAGGACGCAACGTACTCGAGCGGCATCACGCAGTTTGGCGACGCGGTGCAGCGAGCGGAATTTTGGCCGTCCGTTTCAACCTCGAGCCCGAACTGGCATACGTTGCTTGATTCCACGCCGACCGTTTACCCGACACAGGTGATTCAAGTACCGCAGGGGCAGGCTGTGCTTCTGATTGGAAGCGTCTCTCACAGGGTTTTCGCGTTGATGAGCGCTTCCTGGTTCTCGGATCGTTTGAACGAGGCGATTAACTCGCTGCACATCGCTCCGACGACACTACCGGTGGTGCTTACGTACAATACGTTTTTATATGTGCACAACTTGAATAGCTGCTGCGTACTTGGTTTTCACGGAGCGACGCTTTCGCTGAACGGAAACGGGAACCAGCAAATCCAGACCTATATTTATGCGGCGTGGCCAGACCCCAACATATTTCCTCCGGGATGGGCGGATGTGCTGCCGCTGAGCCATGAGGTCTCGGAGTGGATGAACGATCCGTTCATTCGGAATTTCGTTCCACCCTGGCAATTCCCCGGGAGGCCTGGGTCCTGCCAAGGAAATCTGGAAACCGGCGATCCCATGGAAGTTGTGGCGCATCCCGATTTCCCAGTGACGATTGGGGGATTCACTTATCATCCGCAGACCGAGGCCATCCTGCCGTGGTTCACGCGGGAATCGCCTTCGGCGGCGATCGGCGGCGCGTACAGCTATCCGGATACGACAAAGCTGACGACACCCTCGCAACCCTGCCAATAATCGCGAGACAGAAAAGCTGGCGGCGCCGCAAATCAAGTGCGGCGCCGCTGTTTATTTTACGGAGATTTTCAGGGCTTGCGGTGAGGCATGGAGAGGATGTGTTAATGCCTATCGGCTGTAATTCCCGGCTCGAAGAGGTGTGGGGCCGAAAAAAAGCTGCAACAACCGGGCGGACTTGTTCATCTGAAGTAGCAGACCAGGACCGGGTGGAAAATGCGGGAAACGGGATGGTCCGCGCGAGACGATAAATCAGGCTGAGCGACGCCTGGCGATTCTGGAAGAAGTATTGCAGACAGAAAGAAGGCAAAAGATGGAGAGCACAAGCGCAACGCAAACGAGCACGGAACGTCCGGCAGCGAAAGCCGGGGATTTTGTGATTGGAGGAGATCTCCGCGTCCACCGGCTGGGTTTTGGAGCGATGAGAATTACGGGCAAGGGGATTTGGGGAGAGCCGAAGGATCGCGCTGAGTCGATTCGAGTGCTTCGGAAGGCGATTGAACTGGGGATTAATTTTATTGACACGGCGGATTCTTACGGGCCCGCGGTCAGCGAAGAAATTATCGCGGAGGCGCTCTACCCGTATGCGAAAGAGTTGGTGATCGCGACGAAGGCTGGATTGGAGCGTCCGGGACCGGATCAGTGGGTGCCGAACGGCAAGCCGGCCCACCTGCGGAAGGCGTGCGAGGGGAGCCTGCGGCGGTTGCGCGTGGAGCGGATCGATCTTTTTCAATTGCACCGGATTGACGACAAGGTGCCGGCGGAAGATCAACTGGGGACACTAAAGGAATTGCAGGTGGAAGGGAAAATCAAACACATTGGGCTTTCCGAAGTGAGCGCGGCGCAAATTGAAAATGCACGAAAGCTGGTGCCGATCGTTACGGTGCAGAACCGGTACAGCGTGCTGGATCGCGGGGCGGAGGACGTGCTGGAGTATTGCGAGCGCGCGAGGCTCGGATTTATTCCCTGGTTTCCGCTGGGGGCGGGACAGTTGTCGGCGGCGGGCAGTAAATTGGCAAGCATCGCCGCTCAGGCGAAGATAACTCCTTCGCAGTTGGCACTGGCGTGGCTGCTGCGGCGTTCGCCGGTGATGCTGCCGATTCCGGGGACGTCGCGCGTGGAGCACCTGGAAGAGAATGTTGCGACGGCATCGGTGAAGATTGACGATGATGTATTTCAAAAGTTGAACGAACTGGTTGGGAAAGCCCGATAGTTAAGCGGAGAGGGGAAAATTGGCTGGGGCGGAAGGATTCGAACCTTCACCGTCCTCATTAACAGTGAGGTGTCCTACCAGTTGGACCACGCCCCAGCGGGGTTTGCATGGCTACTCCGGGGAGGGCCGGAGCCTGCAGGGCTAGCCTGCAAAGTGAAGAACAACACAAAAAGAATAACATGGCGCGGGGCATCAGCAAGAGCGGAATAGGCTGAGGGCAATCATAAGTAAGGCTTATTGAGGCGAGGGCGGGAGAAAAGAGAGGAAAACGAAGCGAGCGGGCCTGTTTTGAGAGGAAATACCACGATGACATCGGAATTTGAATTATTTCGGAATGTTCAAATTGGATGTCCGTTGCGTTGATCTTACGTTTGAAGAGTTCAAAGGCGAAAAGATTGGATATGAGTTGCATTCCCGGAAAAATTATTGGAAACTAATCGGTCGCTGATGTAGCCGGACATGCGCTGTCCGGTATGAGAGTGGACAACTTCGAGGGACCAACGCTTATGGGGAAGAACTTCGCTCTAGCGCAACTCTGACATGGCACAAATCTTTCACCGAAGTGCAAACTTTATTGCCCGAGCCAGCTTGCTTGGAGTGGCCGCCCTTGCGGGAATTGCTTTGACGGCGGTGCTGGTCGTTGCGAGATCGCCGTACATTACGAACCAGCGCGTGACGCGCAGTCAGCCGGTTCAGTTCAGCCACAAGCACCATGTGGGGGATGACGGGATTGATTGCCGGTATTGTCACACCAGCGTGGAAACATCGGCATTCGCGGGAATTCCTCCGACGAAGACCTGCATGAACTGCCACTCGGTTCTGTTCAATAATGTCGGATACCTGGAGCCGGTGCGAGAGAGCTACCGGACGGACGAATCGATTCGTTGGAACAAGGTGCATCGCCTGGCGGACTACGTTTATTTCAATCACAGCATTCACATTAATAAGGGCATCGGCTGTTCCTCGTGTCACGGCAGCGTGAATCAGATGCCGCTGATGCTGCAGGCTTCCCCTTTGAACATGGAATGGTGCCTGGAGTGCCACCGGAGCCCGCAAGCGAATCTTCGCCCGAAGGATCAGATTTTCAACATGGACTGGAAGGCGCCCGCGAACCAGGAACAAGTGGGGCGCCAACTTGCAGGGGAGTACAAGCTGCGAACCACGGCCGAGCTGACGAGCTGCTCGACCTGTCACCGTTAATGGATGCTATGAGCGATCACGAACACGACAAGCAACTGCGCATTCTGCAAGGCCCGCTGGCAGCGAAACCCGCATTGGACGAGGGGCACGATCACGAAGACGACGAGATCGTGGACGACACGGTGCGGGAGCACCGGCTGGAACTTTCCGCGGTCCGCGAAAAGCTGCAGGGCAAGAGCGGGAAGCAGTACTGGCGCACGCTGGAAGAGCTTTCGGAAGACCCGCATTTCGAGGAATTGCTGCATCGGGAATTTCCGCGGCACGCTTCGGAGTGGGACGACGCGGTGGACCGCCGGGACTTCCTGAAATTGATGGGAGCATCGCTGGCGCTGGCGGGGATGGCTGGTTGTGGGCGGCCGGATGAATCGCACATCGTGCCGTATGTGAAGCAGCCGGACGGCATTGTGCTTGGGAAGCCCAATTATTACGCGACTGTGATGCCGTTTGGCGCGGATGCCGTTGGCGTGCTGGTGGAGAGCCACGAAGGGCGGCCGACGAAGATTGAAGGGAACCCGGATCACCCGTCGAGCCTGGGTGCGACGAGCGCGATGGTGCAGGCTTCGGTTTTGAATTTGTACGATCCGGATCGCGCGCAGACGGTGCTGCAAGGCGGCGAAATTCGCGCTTGGTCCACTTTCCTTGATTCCGCACAGGAAGCGGCCACAGGTGTGAATGCCGCCGGCGGCGCGGGTTTCCGCATTCTGAGCGGAACGGTGACTTCACCGACGCTGGCGTCACAGTTGCGGAAATTGCTGACGCTTTATCCGCAGGCGAAGTGGCACCAGTGGGAGCCGGCGGTAAGCGACGGAGCGCGCGAGGGCGGGAAGCTGGCGTTTGGCCGCGTGGTGAACACGGTTTACGTGCCAGGCAAGGCGGACGTGATTTTGTCGCTGGACGCGGATTTCCTGGCGAGCGGGCCTGGGCACATTTCGCACGCGAAGCAGTTCGCGCGGCGGCGCAAGCTGGAAGGCGCGAGCGAGGCGATGAACCGGCTGTATGTGGTGGAGCCGACGCCGACAGTGACCGGATCTTCGGCGGATAACAAGCTGCCGATGCGTGCGTGCGATATTGAATTGTTTGCACGCGCACTGGCGGCGAAGCTGGGGCGTGGCAACGCGGTGAGCCTGCCGAACGACGCGGAAAAGTGGTTGAACACGGTTGTTGCGGATTTGCAAAAGGCTCACAGCAATTCACTGGTGATTGCGGGAGAGCAACAGTCGGCGATGGTGCACGCGCTGACGCACGCGATTAACGCGGCGCTTGGGA
>Ga0137418_10002601_pt1 | contig 16515 bp, 9 predicted proteins | sample CZODoug3_1_2_16f_FD_122242 | JGI IMG/M metagenome (GOLD analysis project Ga0137418, IMG submission 122242) | Vadose zone soil fungal communities from Angelo Coast Range Reserve, California, USA - CZODoug3_1_2_16fungal (Hybrid Assembly) | ecosystem: Environmental > Terrestrial > Soil > Vadose... | reverse complement strand
GCGAAGCAAGGCGCGATGCTGCTGGCGCTGAAATCCGGCAATTTCGGCGGTCCGGAGTTTTTCTCCGATGCGCTTGAACTGATGCGCTGAGCGCCACCGGCTCTCATTCATGAGATGGCGGAGCGGCTGGCATTGCGTCACGCGACCTCGCGCCGGTTCGCGATCCTGCCGGACTTGTTCGCAAACCGTCCGGCGACTAGAGTAATGGGAGATCGAGGCGCCGCGAAGGTCTTTCCGTACATGGCCTGAAGATCCTGTCGTGTGACGATTGGGCCGGCCATTTTCTCGATTGTCGAGTCTGGCCGCGTCCGGAGGCGACCTCGCGGGTAGGGAAGCTCGGATGGTGGGAGAGGACCGCTTGGAAATTTCAGCGCGGCTCTCAGCGTACCGAGCACTTGAAAATGAAGGAATCTCCATGCCGTTGAACTCTGAGGTGCTGCGCAACATAGATGGTCTTGTGCGCGGTGGTTTCGACGAACGTGACCGAATCATCGAGATTTTCTGTGAGGAAATGCACGAGCCCGGAGAGCTCGACGAAGCTGAAGTTACGGTCGCGGTAGACGCAGCTTTCGCCTCCCTTGAGAAAGACAAGGCGACCTGGCCATCGATGACCGACTGCGACAAGCTCGACAGAGTATTTGCAGCGCTCAATACGCGTGGGATTATCGCCTTGCAAAACGCCGGATACACACAAAGTGACGGGTATGACGACGTCAGGGAGATTTACGATCCCCGCTCCGACCGCGACAAAATGGTAGGTTACTGTTTCTATCATGGGCAGGACTTGGAGCGCGCCGTAAATGGTGAAGGCCTATACCTCGCGTTTGGTCCGATGGACGCTCAAAACGAAGAAACTGCAGGGCCGCGCGTTGGTGCAATGATTGTCGCGGAGCTCGAACGAATGGGGTTCTCTGCCCAGTGGGATGGTACATTCAACCAGCGCATTTACGTCCCTGCAATCGACTGGAAGCGCCGATGACGCCGCGGCCTGACCCGCATTCCCGCGCAAAAGCCGCATGAGCCGCTGAATTCTGAACATCTTGCTAAAGGTCCGATCCTGATCGCCTCGAGTGCAACCCCGGACCAGGTGGCGGCCTTGCAGGCGCGCCATGGCCGTGATGCGGCGGGTCATGCGATCGAGCAGGCGATGGCCGATATCGCGCAAGGGCTGGTGCTGTCGGGCGTGCGCCGGCTTGTGGTCGCCGGCGGCGAGACCTCCGGCGCGGTGGTCGATCGCTTGCGGATTCCCGGCTTTCTGGTCGGCGCGGAAATCGCCGCCGGCGTGCCGGTGCTGCGTGCCGTCGGCGCCAAGGAAGGCGCGAAGCAAGGCGCGATGCTGCTGGCGCTGAAATCCGGCAATTTCGGCGGTCCGGAGTTTTTCTCCGATGCGCTTGAGCTGATGCGCTGAGCGCTGCCCGGCATTTCATCTGTCGACGGCTCTTGGCCTTGGTAGTTCTACGGAAAATAATTAACGGAAGCACGGTAGGTTCTGGTCGAATCGCATGGTTCACGACCGAAGTGCCAACACGCCCAAAGCCGAGAGATTCCGATCATGCTCGCCAAATACTCCATCCGCGCCAAGATCACAGCGGTTGTTGCGTTCCTGCTCATAGCGATGACGGCAATGGGAGCGCTGAACGTCAGGCAGATGTACGTTATCAACGCCTCCACCGTTGACATCGTGACCAGCTGGCTGCCGAGCGTTCGGGTTCTCGGCGAATTGCGGGCTGCGACCATTACCTATCGGGCGATCGTCCGCTCCCATCTGCTTGCCACCGACGAGGCCGGAAAGCAGCTTCAGGAAGATCTGCTCGCAAAGTGGATCACCAACACGGACAAAGCCCGCAAAACGTATGAACCGCTGATCACCTCGGCTGAGGAGCGCGCGCTCTATAACGAGTTCAGCACCTCCTGGGCTGAATATCTCGCTGGCGTAAAGGAGGTGCTGGTGCTGTCCCGCAAGAATGAGGACAAGGAGGCCAGGGTACTCCATGCCAAGGCGTCACTTGCCGGCGTCAAGGGCGACGAGACGCTGCAGAAGGACGTCTTGCTGAATAGCAAGGGTGCGGATGCGGCAGGCTCGCAGGCCGCGGAAGGCTTCGACAATGACATCAAGATCGTGCTGTCGTCGCTGCTACTGACGATTATCATCGGAATTGGCGCTGCGGTTTTTCTGGTTCGCGGCGTGTCCGCTGGAATCAAATCCATCGTCGCGCCGATGCAGGCGCTGGGCAACGGCGACCTGACCGCGCAGGTGCCGCACCAGGGCGAGAAGACCGAGATCGGCGCCATGGCCGAGGCCCTGCAGGTGTTCAAGCAGGCGCTGATTGCGAAGAAAGCCGCCGATGAGGCCGCCGCACGTGACGCAGACGCCAAGATCGAACGCGGACGCCGGGTAGATAATATCACGCGCGACTTCGAATCGCTGATTGGCGAGATCGTCGCGACCGTATCCTCCGCTTCGACGCAGCTCGAAGCCTCGGCCGGCACGCTGACGACCACCGCCGAGCGCGCCCAACAGCTCACCACCACGGTCGCGGCGGCGTCCGAGGAAGCCTCCACCAACGTGCGTTCGGTGGCCTCCGCAACCGAGGAAATGGCCTCGTCGATCAACGAGATCGGCCGTCAGGTGCAGGATTCGGCGCGGATGGCCGGCGAGGCCGTCGACCAGGCCCGCAAGACCAACGACCGCGTCAGCGAGTTGTCGAAGGCGGCGGCGCGCATCGGCGACGTCGTCGAATTGATCAACACCATCGCGGGGCAGACCAATCTATTGGCCTTGAACGCCACCATCGAGGCGGCGCGCGCCGGCGAAGCCGGCCGCGGCTTCGCGGTCGTGGCTTCCGAGGTGAAGGCGCTGGCCGAGCAGACCGCCAAGGCCACCGGCGAGATCGGTCAGCAGATCACCGGCATCCAGACGGCGACGCAGGATTCGGTGAATGCAATCAAGGAAATCGGCGGCACCATCGAAAAGCTGTGCGAGATTTCATCGACCATTGCCTCCGCGGTGGAAGAGCAGGGTGCGGCGACCCAGGAAATTTCCCGCAACGTCCAGCAGGCCGCCCACGGCACCCAGCAGGTTTCCTCCCACATCACCGACGTGCAACGCGGCGCCAGCGAGACCGGATCGGCTTCGTCGCAGGTGCTCGCGGCGGCGCAATCGCTGTCCGGCGACTCTAACCGCCTCAAGCTCGAAGTCGGCAAGTTCCTCAATTCGGTGAGAGCGGCCTGAGATACAAAGGCCGGAATTTTTGTCCGATGCCCTCTCAAGCTGATGCGCCCAGCGCTCGGTCGGTTTCACCTGTCGATAGTTAGTCCGTTTTGTCTCACGTAGTCTTACGGAGAGTTAAGTTAACTCGAGTTTCGGACACACCGGCTTTAATGCCGACAGGCCTCGCTTGCGCTCTATCCGCCGCTCCCGAACCCATTGAACATAGGAATTGACTGATGAATGTCGCTGCCAGCCACGGTCTTGCGCCTGCCAGGACATCGATCAAGACCGTCCTGTTCGCCGCACTTGGTGTGCTTGCGGTACTCTTCGTTGCTTCGATTGTGTGGAAAGGCAAGTCAACATTTTCTGCTTACTCCACGGCTGTCGCACAGAAGGAATTCGATCGCGGCGCCAATCGGTTCATCAAGGGACTGTTTGAAGTCCTGATGGAGCGGCTTGCCACCAATAACGGGCTGCAGGGCGCGGACCCAGCTCCGGCGGCCGTCCTTGCCGAGATCGAGAAGCGCCGTAATGCGGTGAAGGCCGATTTCGACCCTGGTCTTGCCGTTCTGGCGCAGCGGGATTTCCCCAACAAGTCGGTCCTGATGCAGGAGCTTCAGGCCGCGCTGGACAAGGTCAATGATTTTCGCACGCGCGCCGACGCCGCGCTCAAGCAGGGCCGCGACCAGCGCGATGAAACCCTGCGCAAGACCTTCATCCCGGTGGTGACCGACAGCGTCAACGCGGCGCTGAAGGTCTGGTTCTCCGCACTCTACACCACCGCCAAGAACGATCCGCAACTGGCTGTGCTGGCGTCGATCAAGGAAATCGGCTTCCAGATGCGGGATTGGGCCGGCAAGGAGCGTTCCAACGTCGCCTCGTCGATCGCCGCAGGTGCAGCGCTGACCCCAGACATGATCGCTGCCAACGCCCAGTACCGTGCCCGGGTCGACATGTTGTGGGAACAGCTGCAGCATCTGACTTACGATCCGGATACACATCCCGCAATCAAGGAGGCCATGGTCACTGCCCGTGAGCAGTATTTCAAGGGCTTTCGTGGGCGTGCCGACGAGATGCGAAAAATCGGGGCGGATGGCGCAAAATATCCGATGACGGCTCCGCAATACGTCGACGAATCGACGCCCCAGCTCGGCACGTTGCTCGAGGTGATGCAGGCGGCCGGCGTCGCCAGCGAAGCTCATGCCACCGCGACCATCGATCGGGCGTTCTGGGAATTGATGATCGCTGCGGCACTCCTGACAGCGGGCCTCGCCATCGCGATCGGGTCGATGTTGACCGTGATCGTGCGTGTTACCCGTCCCCTGACGACGCTTTCAATCGTGGTGCAGCGGCTCGCTGACAATGATACGGCGGTGGAAATTCCTGAAATGCGACGCAACGATGAGCTCGGCTCGATGGCGGGTGCGCTCGCTATTTTCAAGAAAAATATTATCGATGCATCGCGACTCCACGGAGAGCAGGCTGACCACGAGCAGCGCCAATCGCAGCAGCGCAAGACGGACATGGTCAAGCTTGCTGACGACTTCGAAAGCGCGGTGGGCGCAATTGTCGAAACCGTGTCGGCCTCATCGAGCGAGTTGGAAGCTTCCGCCGGTACATTGACGTCAACGGCCGTTCGTTCGCAGGAATTGACCACCATGGTTGCCGCGGCGTCCGAGGAAGCCTCCACCAATGTGCAGTCGGTAGCCTCCGCGACCGAGGAGATGACCTCGTCCATCAACGAGATCAGCCGCCAGGTGCAGGAATCGGCGCGGATGGCCGGCGAGGCGGTCGATCAGGCGCGCAGGACCAACGATCGCGTCGGTGAATTGTCGAAGGCGGCGGCCCGGATCGGGGATGTCGTCGAACTCATCAACACCATCGCGGGACAGACCAATCTGCTCGCCTTGAACGCCACCATCGAGGCGGCCCGCGCCGGCGAAGCCGGTCGCGGCTTCGCGGTCGTGGCGTCCGAAGTGAAGGCGCTCGCCGAACAGACCGCGAAGGCCACCGGCGAAATCGGTCAGCAGATCACCGGCATCCAGGCGGCGACCCAGGAGTCGGTCAACGCCATCAAGGAAATCAGCGGCACCATTGAAAAACTGTCCGAGATCTCGTCAACCATCGCGGCCGCGGTGGAAGAGCAGGGTGCGGCGACGCAGGAAATTTCCCGCAACGTGCAGCAGGCAGCGCAGGGCACCCAGCAGGTCTCCTCCAACATCACCGACGTGCAACGCGGCGCCAGCGAGGCCGGTTCGGCCTCCTCGCAGGTTCTCTCCGCGGCACAATCGCTGTCCGGCGACAGCAAGCGCCTCAAGCTTGAGGTCGGCAAGTTCCTCAATTCGGTAAGGGCGGCCTGATAAGGCGGACCTGCAAACCCCCGTAAATCTACGGTATGAGAAATTAACGCGAATCGAGCACGCGCCGATTACGATTCGGTCCGGTGCGGCGAACATCGCAGGCGAAGACGAACTCCAGTTCGATGGTCCGTTGAATGCCTACCATCCTGTGGAGATCGAAATGGCGTCGGCAATGCAACACCGGTTCAGAATGACTGTTGGCCGAAAGATCTATGCCCTCATCGGCCTCAGCTTCTTAGGGCTGCTGGGAATTGCGATCCTCGACTCGCGCGAACTGGCGTCGAGCCTTATGCAGCAGAAACAGATCGAACTGAAGCACCTTGCCGAGCTGGCTCTCGGCATCGTCAAGGACGAGCATGCAGCCTCCCAGAAAGGCGACATTGCGGCCGCCGACGCGCAGAAGCGGGCGATGGCACGAGTCGCGGCGCTCCGATATGGCAATAACGATTACTTCTGGATCAATGACATGCAGCCGCGCATGGTGATGCATCCGATGAAGCCGGAGATGAACGGCAGCGATCTCTCGACCAATAAGGATCCGAACGGGAAGGCCTTGTTCGTCGACTTCGTCAACGTCGTCAAGAAGGATGGGGCAGGCTTCGTTCCCTACGAATGGCCAAAGCCGGGTTTCAATCTGCCGCAACCGAAGCTGTCCTACGTCGTCGGCTTTGCTCCATGGAGTTGGGTCATCGGCACTGGTGTCTATATCGACGACCTCGATGCGCAGACCTGGGCTTCGACCCAGCGATCCCTGATTGCGGCCGGGCTGATCCTGGTGCTCGCGCTCGCAGTGTCGATGTTCGTCGCGCGGGGCATTACCGGGGCGCTGCAGCGCATGACCGGCGCCATGAAAGATCTCGCTGGCGGCAAGCTCGACGTTGAGGTGCCCGGCATCGGCCGGCGCGACGAGATCGGCGAGATGGCGGATGCGGTCGAGGTGTTCAAGAGCAACGCCGCCACCCGCCAGGAGCTGGAGGCTGAGCAAAAGGAGACGGAGACCCGGGCCGTCGCGCGGCGCAAATCCGACATGAACAAGCTGGCGAACGAATTCGAGGGCGCGGTCGGCCAGATCGTCGAAACCGTATCGTCGGCTTCGAGCGAACTGGAAGCCTCTGCCGGTACGCTCACTTCCACCGCGGAACGCGCACAGGAGCTCACGACCATGGTTGCCGCGGCGTCCGAGGAAGCCTCCACCAATGTGCAGTCGGTGGCGTCGGCCACCGAGGAAATGGCATCGTCGGTCAACGAGATCAGCCGTCAGGTTCAGGACTCGGCGCGGATGGCGGGCGATGCCGTGGATCAGGCCCGCAAGACCAACGATCGCGTCAGCGAGTTGTCGAAGGCCGCAGCCCGCATCGGGGACGTCGTTGAACTGATCAACACCATCGCGGGGCAGACCAATCTGCTGGCCTTGAACGCGACGATCGAAGCGGCGCGCGCCGGTGAGGCCGGTCGCGGCTTCGCGGTCGTGGCGTCGGAAGTGAAGGCGCTCGCCGAGCAGACCGCCAAGGCCACCGGCGAAATCGGCCAGCAGATCAGCGGCATCCAGGCCGCGACCCAGGACTCGGTGAACGCCATCAAGGAAATCAGCGGCACCATCGAAAAATTGTCCGAAATATCATCGGCCATTGCCGCGGCGGTGGAACAGCAGGGTGCCGCGACCCAGGAAATTTCCCGCAACGTGCAGCAGGCCGCGCACGGCACCCAGCAGGTCTCATCCCACATCACCGACGTGCAACGCGGCGCCAGCGAGACCGGATCCGCCTCCGCACAGGTTCATTCGGCGGCGCAGTCGCTGTCCGGCGAAAGCAACCGCCTCAAGCTGGAAGTCGGCAAGTTCCTCGATTCAGTAAGGGCTGCCTGACAATCTTCGAACGAACGAACCGCTGCAGAAGGAAACGGTCAAGTGAATCTTAGAATCCGCACGATCCTGCCGTTGGTCATCTCCGCCCTCGCCTTGCTGCTGGTAGTTTCCGCCGGGCTCACCGCCTATGACGCGATCGGTAGGCGGCAAGACACCCAAGCCTTCCTCAAGGTCAATCAAATTTCGCAATTGCTGCTGCATAGTGCCGGTCAATGGGCAATTGAGCGCGGCATGACAAATGCGTCGCTCAAATCGTCTGAGGTGCCGTCGCCGGAGCGTCGTGCGGAGATTGTAAAGCTGCGGGCTGCTGCCGATCAGGCCTTCCGCGACGCAGTGCAGCGCTTGGGCGCTGTTCCGGCTATGAAAGCTGGCGAGAAGGACATCGCCGACGCCGAACGTGTTTTTCGCGAGTTCGAGGCGTTCCGCGCCAAGGTCGATGAAAACCTCGCCAAGCCCGGCGCCGAACGGACATCTGAAATCGTGCAGGGCTTTTTCCCCGCCCTGACCAATCTGATCTTGGTTGCCGGAAACAGGCTGCGATTAACGCTTGAGACGCTGAATAGTCCGCCTTCGGTGGCGCTTGCGCAACTCGTCGGTCTTCGTCACCTGACCGCGCAAATGGCAGAGAATGCTGGCAAAGAACGTGGGTTCCTCGGCGGCATCATAGGCGCACGTAGCAAGCTCGCCACGGAAGGTGCACGGACCGTTGCCGGTTTCCGCGGCCAGGTCGAGCTTGCCTGGGAAACGATCCTGCCGATCCGCCGGCGCGCCGATACCCCGGCAAAGATCGTCGCCGCGATCGCCGGCGTCGAGAGCGAATATTTTGGCAAGTACGGCGAAGTCCGCGATGCCGTGTTCGCGGCCGGCAACACCGGAGAATATAAGCTCAGTGGCAGCGAGTACGTCGCCCGTGCAACGACCGCTATCAATTCGATCCTCCATCTCGCCAACGAGATGGGCAATGCGTCGAATGATGAAGCCAATGGCGAGGCGTCGAGGAGCACGTCGAGCCTCACGCTCAACGCGGCGATGCTGTTCGCCGGTATAATACTCACAGTCATCAGCTTCTGGGTTGCGTTCCGCCGCATCCTTGGACCGTTGAACGCGATGACGGGTGCGATGACAAGACTCGCCGGAGGCGACAAGACGATAGAAATCCCGGGAATGAAGAACAAGGACGAAATCGGCGAAATGGGTGCCACCGTACAGGTGTTCAAGGACAACATGATCGAAACCGATCGGCTGCGTGCCGAACAATCGGAGGCCGAGCAGAAGCAGGCGCAACAGCGCAAGGCGGACATGCACAAGCTCGCCGATGCATTCGAAGGCGCGGTCAGTGGAATCGTCGAGATGGTATCGTCGGCTGCGGCAGAGCTTGAAGCTTCTGCCAGCACGCTGACGGCGACTGCCGAACGGGCGCAAGAGCTCGCAACTGCCGTTGCGGCAGCGTCCGAAGAAGCCTCCGCCAATGTCCAGTCGGTGGCCTCTGCGAGCGAGGAGATGACCTCGTCCGTCAACGAGATCAGCCGTCAGGTCCAGGAATCGTCGAGGGTCGCCAACGAGGCGGTGGATCAGGCACAGAAGACCAATGACCGCGTCGGTGAATTATCGAAGGCCGCTGCCCGCATCGGCGACGTGGTCGAGCTGATCAATACCATCGCGGGACAAACCAATTTGCTGGCGCTGAATGCCACGATCGAGGCGGCGCGGGCTGGCGAGGCCGGCCGCGGCTTTGCGGTGGTGGCGTCTGAGGTGAAGGCGCTCGCCGAGCAGACCGCGAAGGCGACCGGTGAGATCAGCCAGCAGATCAGCGGAATCCAGGCTGCCACGCAGGACTCAGTAAGTGCGATCAAGGAGATCGGCGGCACCATCGGCCGGATGTCGGAGATCTCCTCGACCATTGCTGCGGCGGTGGAAGAGCAGGGTACGGCAACGCAGGAGATATCCCGCAACATCCAGCAGGCCGCGCAAGGCACGACGGAGGTGAGTTCGAACATAACCGACGTGCAACGCGGCGCCAGCGAGACCGGATCGGCCTCGTCGCTGGTTCTCTCCGCGGCGCAGTCGTTGTCCGGCGAAAGCAACCGCCTCAAGCTGGAAGTCGGCAAGTTCCTCAACTCGGTCAGGGCGGCCTGACAAGCCCGGCCGCGGCTGCCGATTCCGTAGGCGGCAGGCGTCACCGCAGGCGGGTGCCAGGGATGTGAAGGCGGGCCGCGTCCCGGATATTGGCTTTTTGGCCCCGGTTCGGTTAAATCGATGCGAACGCATTGATCCTGCCGCGCCAATCTCCGCCTTGCCGCGGAGCCGAGGAATGCTTGGTTTATGATTGCACTGGTCCGCATCGCGCTAAGCCGGCCCTATACCTTCGTCGTGCTGGCGCTGCTTCTGTTGATTATCGGACCGCTGGCGGCGCTGCGCACGCCCACCGACATCTTTCCGGACATCCGGATCCCCGTGATCGGCGTGGTCTGGCAGTATACCGGGCTGCCGCCGGATCAGATGGCCGGGCGTATCACCACGCCGTTTCAGCGGGCGCTGACGACGACGGTCAACGACATCGAGCACATCGTCGCGAATTCCTATAACGGCTTCGGTATCGTCAAGATCTTCTTCCAGCCCAATGTCGATATCCGCACCGCCAATGCCCAGGTCACCGCGATTTCGCAGACCTTGATCAAGCAGATGCCGCCGGGTGCGACGCCGCCGCTGATCCTCAATTACAGCGCGTCCACGGTTCCGATCATCCAGGTCGCGCTATCGGGCGAGGGTCTCACCGAACAAAACCTCGCCGACATCGGCATCAACCAGCTGCGCACGCCGCTGGTCACCGTGCCTGGCGCCGCGATCCCGTATCCGTTCGGCGGCAAGCAGCGCCAAGTTCAGATCGATCTCAATCCGTCGGCGCTGCAGTCGCGCGGTCTCTCCGGTCAGGACGTGGCCAACGCGCTCGCCGCGCAAAATCTGATCACCCCGGTCGGGACCCAGAAGATCGGCAGTTTCGAATACACCATCCAGCTCAACAACTCGCCGCTCCAGATGCAGGACCTCGGTAATCTGCCGATCAAGGTCGTGAACGGCGCCATGGTCTATGTCCGCGACGTCGCCAGCGTGCGCGACGGCAATCCGCCGCAGACCAATATCGTTCACGTCGACGGCAACCGTTCGGTTCTGATGATGGTGCTGAAGGCCGGATCGACCTCGACGCTGGATATCATCGCCGGCATCAAGCAGAAGGTGATCGACGTCAAGGACGCGCTGCCGGACGCGCTCAAGATCGGCTTCATCGGCGATCAGTCGCTGTTCGTCCGTGGCGCGATTACCGGGGTTGCCTATGAAGGCATCATCGCGGCTTTGCTGACCAGCGTGATGATCCTGCTGTTTCTCGGCAGCTGGCGCTCGACCATCATCATCGCCGTTTCGATTCCGCTCTCGGTGCTTGGCGCCATCGTGATGCTGTCCGCGATCGGCGAGACCCTCAATATCATGACGCTCGGCGGTCTTGCGCTCGCGGTCGGCATCCTGGTCGATGACGCTACCGTCACGATCGAGAACATCAACTGGCATCTGGAACACGGCAAGGACGTCGAAACATCGATCATGGACGGCGCCAACCAGATCGTGACCCCGGCTTTCGTCTCGCTGCTCTGCATCTGTATCGTGTTCGTGCCGATGTTCTTCCTGCAGGGTGTTGCGCGCTTTCTGTTCGTGCCGATGGCCGAAGCGGTGATGTTCGCGATGATCTGGTCGTTCCTGCTGTCGCGCACGCTGGTGCCGACCATGGCGAAGTATCTGCTGCAGCCGCATCTGCATCTGCATCATGCTGAAGGCGAGGGACCGCCGTCGCGCAACCCGCTGGTACGGTTTCAGCGCGGCTTCGAGGCGCGGTTCGAGCGTGTGCGCGGCGGTTACCGCGATCTGCTGTCGATGGCGATGCGGCAACGGCCGGTTTTCGTGATCGGCTTCCTCGGCTTCGTCGGGCTTTCATTCCTGCTGGTGCCGTTTCTGGGGCGGAATTTCTTTCCCAACGTCGATGCCGGATCGATCCTGATGCATGTGCGCACCCAGGTCGGCACCCGCGTCGAGGAAAGCGCCAATCAATTCGCCGATGTGCAGAAGGCGATCCGCAAGGTTATTCCGCCCGATGAAATCGAAACGCTCGCCGATAACATCGGCATGCCGATCAGCGGCATCAACATGACCTACAACAACACCGGCGTGATCGGTCCGCAGGATGGCGATATCCAGATCAAGCTGAAAGAGGGTCACCGGCCGACCGACGAATACGTTCAAGCTCTGCGCGAGCAACTGCCGCGTGCCTTTCCCGGCCTGACGTTTGCGTTCCTGCCCGCCGACATCGTCAGCCAGATTCTGAACTTCGGCGCGCCGGCGCCGATCGACCTCCAGGTTCGCGGCGCGGATGTCACCGCCAATTTTGTCTACGCCAATAAATTGCTGAGCCGCATCAGGCGAATCCCCGGCATCGCCGACGCGCGGATCCAGCAGTCGCCGAACAATCCGAGCTTCAATATCGATGTCGACCGCACCCGGGCGCAATATGTCGGGCTGACCGAGCGCGATGTGACCAACAGTCTCGTGGTCAATCTGGCCGGCAGTGCGCAGGTCGCGCCGACCTACTACCTCAATCCCGACAATGGCGTGTCGTACTCGATCGTCATGCAGACGCCGCAGTACCAGATCGACTCGTTGAGCGCGCTGGAGACATTGCCGATCACCGCGGGAAGTACTGGCACGCCGCCGATCCTCGGCGGCATCGCCAACATCACGCGATCGACGTCGAGCGCGGTGGTCTCCCAATACGATATCCAGCCGATGGTGCAGATTTACGCGACGCCGCAGGGCCGTGATCTCGGCGCCGTCGCCGCCGACGTCAAGACGGCGATCGCGGATACCGCGAAGGATGTGCCGAAGGGCAGTTCGGTGGTTCTGCTCGGCCAGGTGCAGACGATGAACAGCGCGTTTTCCGGCCTGCTGTTCGGATTGCTGGCCGCGGTGGTGCTGATCTACCTCCTGATCGTGGTGAACTTCCAGTCATGGTCCGATCCGTTTGTGATCATTACGGCTTTGCCCGCAGCACTGGCCGGGATCGTGTGGATGCTGTTCACGACGCAGACCACACTTTCGGTGCCGGCGCTGACCGGCGCGATCATGTGCATGGGGGTTGCCACCGCCAACAGCGTGCTGGTGATCAGCTTCGCGCGCGAGCGCTATGAGGAACTGGGCGATCCGGTCGCTGCCGCGATCGAAGCCGGGTTCGTGCGCTTCCGCCCGGTGCTGATGACGGCGCTGGCGATGATCATCGGCATGGCGCCGATGGCGCTCGGTCTTGGCGAGGGCGGCGAGCAGAACGCGCCGCTCGGACGCGCCGTGATCGGCGGGCTGGTCTTCGCAACCATCGCTACCTTGATGTTTGTTCCCGTGGTTTTTAGTATGGTACACAAGAAGCAAGGCGCCAAAGCAGCCGCCCTATCGGAGACGTCACATGCCCGCTGAACACAGCTCACCGGTCTCTCGCCGGAAGTTGGGCATTTTCGGATTTGTGGCCGTTATCGCCGCGCTGCTGGTGGTGGTGACCGGCATCCGGGCGCGTGAAGATTCCAGCGCGAAGCTGCGCGAATGGACCGACAACCAGGCCGTCCCGACGGTCGCCGTGGTGCTGCCCGACGCCAAGGTTCTCAACGCCACCCTGGATCTGCCGGGCCGGCTGGAGGCCTATTATCGCGCGCCGATCTTTGCGCGCGTCAGCGGCTACCTGAAAAGCTGGAGCGCCGATATCGGCGCGCAGGTCAAGGCGGGCCAGGTGATCGCCGAAATCGAGGCGCCGGACCTCGACCAGCAACTGCTGCAGGCGCGCGCCGATCTCGCCAGCCAGCAGGCCAGCGCGAAATTGTCCGAAGCCACGCTGACCCGCCGCAAATCGCTGATCGCCTCGAATTTCGTCTCGATGCAGGAAATCGACGAGCGCACCGCCGACCTCTCCAACAAGATGGCCGCGGTCAATTCCGGCCAGGCCAATGTCGAACGGCTGGAGGCGTTGGCCGGCTACAAGAAGATCACCGTGCCGTTCGACGGTGTGGTCACCGCCCGCGATACCGATGTCGGCGCTTTGATCAATGCCGGCGGCGGCTCCGGGCCGGCGATGTTCGTGGTTTCCGACATCAAGAAGCTGCGGGTCTACGTCAACATTCCGCAGAGTTATGTGCCCGCGATCAAGATCGGCGCCAAGGCTGTGATCTCGATGCCGGAATATCCGAACCGGACCTTCGCCGCGACGGTCGAGGCCTCCTCGCAATCGGTCGATGTCGGCTCCGGCACCACGCGGATGCAGCTTGCACTCGATAACGTCAAGGGCGAGTTGATGCCGGGCGGCTATGCCAATGTGCGCATGAGCCTGCAGCGCGACGCGGTGCCGCTGCACATTCCCGCCAGCGCGCTGATTTTCAACCAGAACGGCCTGCGGGTTGCGACCGTCCGTTCGGACGACAAGGTGCTGTTCAAGACCGTGACCATCGCCCGCGACCTCGGCAAGGATATTGAATTGGCTTCCGGCATCTCGCCGGACGACCGCATCATCGTAGCACCCCCCGATGGCATCGCCGATGGCGATCAGGTCCGCGTCGCCGGCGCCAAGGGCAATAAGCCCGCGACGGTGTCAGAGAAGCAGGATGTGAAGGGGTAGGGGCGGGCTTTAATCTCGTCACGCGAACAGCGGGAGCGAGAGACTGGAGCGAAGGCCACAATTTCTGCTGTCATCGTCCGGCTTGACCGGACGATCCAGTACGCCGTGGCGGACGTATTCAAGCTCAGGCGCCTGCGATTACTAGATACCCGCCTTCGCGGGTATGACGGGCTACAGGCGCCGCCACTCCAACACGCTATCCTCCGCAGCGACGATATCGCCCATCGATCCCACCGGCGTGCGGTCCATGTTGAGAAGATGCGCCAGCGTCGCGCCATCGTGTGCGGGCACCCGCGCCAGCGCGCGGGCATGGTCCGGTGTCCGCAGCATCACCACGCCGTGTTCGACGTCGCCGCCCCGGCCATAGATCACGGTAAAACTCTCGACCGAGCCCTTGCCGTCAGCTTCGGTCACGAACTCGGGTACCGCGCCGCGATGCCGGTCCGCCTCGGCCTGCACGCTGGTATCCTGCGCCAGCGCATGTTGCGGCGCCTGACGTGACAGCACCAGCGCATGATGCTTGGTGACAAAACCGCCCTGGCCGTAGAGCAAGCCGAGTCTTGCGCCATTGCGGAGCTTGCGCACCATCGCGCAGGCCGCGTGCGTCATATAGGTGTTGAGCGGCGCGCCGAAAAAAGTCAGGCCGCCGGTGACGGTCGGCTGCACGTCGGCGCCGAGCCCGAGCGTTCGCCGCGCCATTTTCGGCACGCAGGGAAAGCAACTGTAGAGCTCGATCGCATCGAACGCTTTGCCGTCGCCGCCGGCGAGTTCCATGACCGCCTTGAGCACGGCGTTCTGCGGGTGACTCTCGAAAAACTGGTCGCGGATCAGATAGTCCCGCGGCTCCTCCGCCGATGCGCCACCCCAGACGTGAACCAGGCGATCCTCGGCAATGCCGGCGGCGCGCGCTTTGGCGAGGCTGGTCATCAGGACGGCAGCGCCCATGTTGACGGTCGGGTTGGCCACCATCAACTTGTTGTAGGGCCACGCGATCAGCCGGTTGTCCGGCGTCGGCGTCGTGATCTCCTCCGAGGTGAAGCGCCGCTTCAACCAGGCATTGGGGTTTTGCGAGGCGACGCTGGAATAGGTCGACCATAGCTGGCCGGATTCCGCCATCGCCTCGCGCGGGGTCTGGCCCCAATGCGCCGACGAGGCCGCCTCGTAGAACGGATACACCGTGATCGGCCTGAAGACCCCAAGCTTCACGGCCATCGGCTTCTGGAACGCGGCGCCACGTTTGGGCTCTTCCACGTCATGCGCGAACGGTGTCCATGGCAAGGTGACGCCGGCGCGCTCGGCCTTGGTCGCGGTCGATTGCGCCTCCGCGCCGCAGACCGCGGCGACGCCGCATTCGCCGCGCGCGATGCGCTGCGCCGCCTGATGCAGATAGCGGATCGGGCTTTCGCCACCGACCGGCCCGTAATAGGCGTGCCTTGGCGTGATGCCGAGGCGGCCGGCGAGCAGCTTTTCCGGATCGCGGTAGCGCCAGCTCAGGAAATTGACGACGTCGAGCGAGCCGATGTCGCCGAGCAATTCGCCGCCGCTGTCCGCTTCGGCGCGTTTCAGCGCGGCTTCCAGCAGCGCGAGCGGCTCGAGCCCGTCGGCGATGTCTTTCGGACGATCGGTGATTTCGCCGACGCCGACAATGACGGGGATACGGTCTTCGGAGACGGGGGAGGTTGGGTCCGTCATTGCTCTTCTTCTTCTTCTTCACTTTCCAGACTAGGCAAAGCCCTCATCCTGAGGAGCGGCGTCTTCGCCGCGTCTCGAAGGATGGATGCAACGCACGGACTCGCGGCCATCCTTCGAGACGCGCGCAAGGCGCGCTCCTCAGGATGAGGTCGGAGGCATACTCACAATGCTCTCACCATGAGGGACTATTTTATTCCGCCACCAGCGCGTTCATATGCTCCACCGCCTCGATGAAATCTTCCTTGAACTCCTGCACCACGGCGCCCGCGGATTTCACGCTGTCGATCAGGCCGACGCCTTGGCCGACAAAATAGCTGACGAGGTCGCGCGCCTGTGCATTGCCTGATGCGGCGGAGCGATCGATGGAGTTGAAGGCGTCGCGGCTGATAATGCTCTGCAATGGCATCGGCAGCGTGCCGGGACTGTCGGGGCCGCGGTCCCAGGCATCGGTCCAGACCGAACGCAACTGCCGCGCCGGTTTCCCGGTGCGACCCTTGGAGCGGACGGCGTCGCGCGAGGAAGCTGCGATCATCTTCTCGCGAAAAATTTCGGTGGTTTCGGATTCGACCGTCGCCAGCCACACCGAGCCGGTCCAGACACCGGCGGCGCCCATCGCCATGCACGCCGCCATCTGGCGCCCGGTCATGATGCCGCCCGCGGCCAGCACCGGCACGTCGCGGATCGGTTTGAT
>Ga0137418_10002599_pt1 | contig 16517 bp, 15 predicted proteins | sample CZODoug3_1_2_16f_FD_122242 | JGI IMG/M metagenome (GOLD analysis project Ga0137418, IMG submission 122242) | Vadose zone soil fungal communities from Angelo Coast Range Reserve, California, USA - CZODoug3_1_2_16fungal (Hybrid Assembly) | ecosystem: Environmental > Terrestrial > Soil > Vadose... | reverse complement strand
CGCGCGATGTCGAGTCGCTCGATCAGCTTCACGACGTTGCGGTAGTCGGCCTGGCTCGCGATCACCACCAGCGAGTTCGTGTTCTTGTCCGCGGTCACCTTGACCTCGCCGTTGAACAGGTCCGCGGGCGGGGTCCCTGACGGACTCGGCGCCGAAGGCGGCGCTGCAGCCCGGCGCTTTCCGGAGAGTCCCTGGGCCAACGACTGCAGCGTGGAGGCAACGTCCTCCGCCTTGGCATTTTCCAGATAGTAGACGTGCACGCCGCCATCGCCCGTCGGAATGTCGAGTTGCCGCACCAGATCGAGCACGGACTGGAAGGAACTGTCGCCGGCGATCACGACGAGCTTGTTCGTTCGCTCGTCGGCGATGAGCCTGGCTCCGCGCCCTCCAACCGCTGCCGCCGGAGGGCCCTGCTTCGATCCCGTCTGCGCCTGCAAGATCTCGCCCAGCTTCTGCGCCAGATCCTGGGCTCCGGCATGCTGCACGGCGACGATGTGGATCTCCTGCGAACCGCCGGGTTGATCGAGCTGCTCGATCAGCTTCTCCAACCGCCGCATGTTGAGGCCCAGATCCGAGAGGATGAGCGTGTCGGGCGGAACAATCTGCAGATCGGAATCGCGAGAGGTGAACTGGGCGAGCACGTTGCGCATCTGCTCCGCCTCGACGAAGCCGAGCTTGAAGAGCTTGGTCACCATTTGCTCGGTCGCCGGCACTTCCTGGCCGCCCTCGAGATAGGTCGGGATGACGGCGCGCGACGACTGCTTCTTCTCGACCAGCTTCCAGTAGCGGCCCACCGGATACACTGCCCAGTTGTTCGCATCCAGCGCTGCGAGAAATACGCTCCAGACCTCGTCCGCGGGAATGGGGACGTTGGAAAGAATGGTCACCTTTCCCGAGAGCCGCTCCGGCAGGATGAAGTTGCGCTGCGTGAACTGGCTCACGAACTGGATCACCTCCGCCAGGTCGCGCTTGTCGAAGGACATCAGCACCGTCTTCGCGTTCCTGCCCACCTCCTTGTGATCGACCGGTTGGACAGGCGGGGGCGCCACGGACAGCGCGGAGACGACCAGATGCGCGAGCAACACGCCGGCTCCGTCTGCACGCGATGTGCCGCACGGCTGCTCGCTGCTCGCCTCTCTGTGGGCCTGCCTCGCGCAGGGATCGGACTGACAGCAAGTCCGGCGATCTGTCAGCTCATGACAAAATGGCTTCGCAATCCTTCACGCCGCCTTCACGTGGTCGCCGCGACGGTCGCACCAGTCGGACGGCCTGCAGAGCTCAATGGCGGCGCCATGGCGCGCTTGCGCGGACTTGCCTTTCTCGCGACCCGCTTGCGCTTCTGGCGGGGTTCAGCTCTCGCCGCCTTGCGCAGCTTCTTTGCGGCTTCCTTCTGCAACGGCAATCCCTTGACCCGGGCGCCCGTCTTCGGTTTGAGCCACCAGCGCACATCCACCGGCTTCGTGTCGCTGAGCTTGGAGGCATCGACCCGGACGATGGCCCCTTTCTTCAGGACAATGTCCGCCGGCGACACGCCGGACAGGGCAGCCAGGGCCAGAGACAATTGAGGCTCGTGACCCACGAGCGCGACCGCTCCTGACTTGCCGGCGCGCTTCGCGACGGCCGCGCGCAAGCTGGCGACGTCGAACTTCGGATCCAGCTCCTCCAGGACGGCCACTTCGCCGTGCTTGGTGGCGCCTGCGAGAATCTCCGCAGTCTGTACGGCGCGCACCAAGGGGCTGGTGAGGATCAGGTCCAGCCTGTGGCCGAGCTTCCCGAACGCGCGGGCGGTCTTGTGGAATCGACGGCGGCCTTTGTCGGTCAACCCTCGCGAGCCGTCCGGAATTGCTTCGCCACCGTCCACCGCGATGCCGTGACGTACGAGATAGAGCTGCATGAGGAGTCCTCCGGCGGGAGAGAGGCGCGGACAATACTCCGCGGCTTCGCCGAAGTCATCGTCAGGGCCCCAGCGCGTTCGCGCGGCAGATGGCCGCATATGCATCCGCGCTTGGACGCAGCTCGCGCTTCTGGGTGGCCACGTCGAGGGACAACAACCCGAATCGCGGCGCCCATCCCTCCGACCACTCGAAATTGTCCACGAGCGACCAGTGGAAGTATCCGCGAACGTCGGCGCCTTGCTGGATCGCCTCATGGACCGCCGCGACATGGTCGCGCACGAAGCCATTCCGGACCGTGTCCGCACCATTCGCGATGCCGTTCTCCGTCACGTACAGTGGAACGCGCAGGCGCGCGTATCGCAGGAGCTGGCGGGTCAGCCCCGACGGCGACACCTGTCCCCAATCGACCACGGCGCCCCGCACCGTCGGGCTCTGCACATGCCTTCCAAACAGTCGGTGCTGCTCGCGCGCGTCGAATCGCACGGCGTACCGCCCGTAGTAATTGAGACCGAGGAAGTCAAAGGATCGCCGGAGGAACGGTACGCGCTTTGGAACCGCCCGGAGGGGAGGCAGCAGCAGGCCGGTCTCCAGCGCGTAGATGACGGCTCCCATGAACGACCAGTCCTGGAGACGCGCCACGATCCGGTCCGCCGCCTGGGCGCGATCTGCCTCCAGGAGCGGAGCGTTGACGACGATGCCGACGGTGCATCGTGGATCGATGTCCTTCATCGTCCGATACGCGGCGGCGTGGGCGCGCAGCATGGTCGAGAGCGCCCGCAGGCCGGCGAAGAGATTTCCTCGCCCCGGCGGCCACTCGTCCATCGCATAGCCAGCTCCCGCGACTGCCGCAGGCTCGTTCAAGGTGACCCAAAGCTGGACCCGGGTGCCGAGCGCCTCGAGACACTTGCGCGCAAACCGCGCGAACCACGTGACCGCAGCGCTACACTCCCACCCGCCGGCGTGCGCGACCCAGCGCGGCAGGGTGCAATGATTGAGCGTGACCATCGCGCGCAATCCGAGCTCCCGCATGCGATCGAGGATGCGCGCGTATCGCGCGAAGGCGGCGTCGTCGAAACGGCCCTCCTCGGGCTCGAGACGGCTCCACTCCAGTCCGAGCCGGTGCGCGTTCTGGCCGAGACGGGCGGCAACGGCAAGATCCTCCTCAGCCATTCCCTCCCACCAGGCGCATGCACGGCCCGCTCTGGTGCCGTCGTGGATCCGTCCAGGAATCTCCTCCCACTCGGACCAGTCGTTGTTGTCGTTCCCGCCCTCGACCTGGTGCGCGGACGTCGAAGTTCCCCACAGGAAGTCCGGCGGAAATGCGCGGGAGCTCACGGCCAGGATTCTCGCAGCAACACGCTCCCGGTTGAAGCGTACTCATTTTCTGCTACACCGCGGCACGGGGTGGGACATGAAGAATCGCCTGCTGTGCGCCGCTGCGCTGCTGCTCTCCTGCACCGCCTCGAACAAGGAAGCCAAACCGGCCGCTGCTGCCGCTTCGGCGGAGCTCGGGGCGCATGCGCTCGTGCCACCAGCGCCGCCGGCGAGGGTCGAGCAAGTGGTCGAAACCCACGCCGGCATCACCAGCCGCGATCCGTACCGCTGGATGGAGGCGCAGGGCGAAGATCTGACCGCGTGGCTCCATTCGCAGAACACGCGCACGCGCTCGGTGCTCGACCGCATACCGGGTCGGCCCGCGCTACTCGACCGGGTGCGCACGCTCTCCAACAGCGGCAGCCGCATCACGCTTGCGCAGCGTTTCGGGGGCCGCTGGTTCTATTTCAAGCTCGAGAACGGCAGCGACGACAAGAAGCTCTATACCCGCGCCGAGGGCGGGACCGAGACTCTGCTCGTCGACCCCACCCTCCTGGGCAATTCCGGGCAGCACTACTCACTCGACTGGTTCCAGCCCTCGTGGGACGGCAAGTACGTCGCCTACGGAATCTCGCCCGGCGGATCGGAGGACAGCACAATCCACCTCGTCGAGAGCGCGACCGGCAAGCTCCTGCCTGATTCGATCGACCGCTCGCAGTACGCCGGCCTCTCCTGGCTCCCCGACAGCAGCGGGTTCTTCCACATGCGCCTGCAAAAGTTGGCCAGAGACGCGCCGCCCACCGAGACCTATCGCTTCATGAAGGTCTACCTGCACCGGCTAGGCGAGGATCCAGACGCCGAGAAACCGCTCTTCGGCAACGGCGTTCCGGGCAGCGCAGAGGTTGGCGAGTTCGATTTTCCCACCGTCCTCGCGACGCCTGTGTCGCCCTGGGCATTGGGGATCTCCGCGCACGGAGTGCAGAACGAGCAGACGCTCTTCGCCGCACGCCTCGAAGACGTCGACGCGGGCAGGGCGAGGTGGGTCAACGTGGTCGATGTTGCAGAGGCGGTGACCGGGTACGATCTCCGAGGGGACGACATCTATCTGCTCACGCACGCTGGAGCGTCGCGGTTCCGTATCGTGCGCACCAGCCTCGCGAAGCCAGACTTCGCCAAGGCGCAGGAGATCGTGCCGCAGCAGGAGGGTGTGCTCACCGCGCTGGGCGTAGCGCAGGACGGTCTTTACGTGCAGATGCTAGATGCGGGCCCCAGCCGCCTCTTCCGAGTGGCTTTCGGGGGCGGAGCATTGCAGTCCGTGAGCACGCCATTTCTCGGTTCGATCGCGTTCCTTGCCACCAATCCGCTGCTCCCCGGTGCTGCGTTCAATACCCAGGGATTCGTCAACTCGCCACGCGTGCTGCTCGCGCAGGGGAGTGAGGCGCGCGACACGGGGCTGATGCCGCCTCTCGCCGTCGATACCGGGGGATACGAGGTGCGCGAGGAGAAGAGCGCCAGTCCCGACGGCACGCAGGTACCCTGCACAGTGGTAGCGAAGAAAGGCCTGGCGCGCGACGGCTCCCATCCCACGCTCGTCGATGGCTACGGCGCGTACGGCGCCTCCGAAGAGCCTTTCTTCTCCCCCACCTTGTTTGTCTGGCTGGAGCGCAACGCCGTCTATGTTCAAGCGCACACGCGCGGCGGCGGCGAGTACGGCGAGGACTGGCACAACGCGGGGCGGCAGGCCACCAAGCAGCACACGATCGACGACTTCGTTGCCTGCGCCAGGCTGGTCGTCGAGCAGAAGCTGACCTCGCCCGCGCACCTCGCGGGCACCGGCACCAGCGCCGGCGGAATCACCATCGGCGGCGCGATCACGCAGCATCCGGAACTGTTCGCGGCCGCGTTGGACCGCGTCGGGGCGACCAACATGACGCGCTTCGAGATCACCCAGGGTGGCCCCGCCAACGTGCCGGAGTTCGGCACCGCCGGTACCGACGAGGGGTACAAGGCGCTTTACGCCATGGATGCCTACCTGCACGTGAGTGATGGCGTGGCGTACCCCGCAGTCCTGGTGGAGACGGGCGTCAACGACCCGCGCGTCGCGTCGTGGATCCCCGCCAAGATGGCCGCGCGGCTGCAGGCGGCGAGCAAGGGTGGCCCGGTCCTCCTGCGCGTTGACTTCGACGCGGGCCATGGCATGGGCTCGACGCGCGTGCAGGCGGACCTGCTCCGCGCCGACGAGTACACCTTCCTTTTCTGGCAGCTCGGCGACCCGGACTTCCAGTACGGTGCCCGGCCGCTGCGGGTCGCGCGTTAGCTCCAGCCTCCTTGCTCAGGGTTGGGTCGCTGGTTCACGGAGTCTCCCGGTGGTCGCCACGGAACCCGTAGGCCGCTTCACGGACCGCCGCCTCGCTCTCGACGGGCGCTCCCAGGGCTCCACCGATGGTGGCCAGCGAGCTCACCAGCCACGCAAGCCGGAGGTATTCACGCGCGACTGCTTGGTGGTGGATCATCCATTTCATTGGCTTTCCCTTTCTGACTTCAGAGCGACATGCCCTGGTGTCTTTGTCTGTCGGAATCTCAGGAGCCGGAATGCCACGCGCCGCGTCGGATCCGACCGGAGACCGTCTTGCGTCGACGAGCGGCGAGGAACTGTCGCCCTGGCGTTCGGTGACCCCAGAACAGGTTCAGTTCTCGAGCCGGCGCCGGTTGGTGGACAGGATCTCTTCCGAGAGCTGCGGGTCCGCCTGGGAAACGGCGCGCGAGAGCACCAGTGCGCCGATCATGTCGCTGAACTGCTGCACGGCGCGCGCGCGGGCCTGGGCGCGTGGCTCGCCCGGCGCCGCCTTGCGGAAATGGTCGGCGAGAATGCCGATCACCTGCTCGATGGCCTCGGCGAAGCACGACTGCAGCTCGGGTCCCTGGCGGGCAGCGTCGGCCGAGAGAGCGCCCAGGGTACACCCGCGGCCTGGATCATCGCGGTGCTCCTTCGTGAGGTATTCCGCGACGTAGCGCCGCCACGGGTTGCCTTTGCCGTGCTGGAGCAAGTCGGCGAAGGCCGCGTTGGCCTTGCCCAGGGCTGCCTGACATGCCTCCTTTGCCAGCGCCTCTTTCGAGGAGAAGTGATTGTAGAAGCCGCCATGGGTGAAGCCGGCCTCCCGCATCAGGTCGGCGACGCCTACGCCCTCGAAGCCGTGCGTGCGAAAGAGACGCTGGGCCGTCTCGAGGATGGCGGCGCGGTTCTTCTCCGTCTGCTCCTTGGTCAGTTTCATCGCAACGAGGGTAACCAGGCGGAATGCGCCGAACAAGCGCAACGATGACGATGATCAGTGAATCTCAATGCGGATCATCGTCATCATAACCCAGGTATGGATGGACCAACCTCCAAGGGAGCGAGCCATGGGCAAGCACGAAGGCAAAGTGGCAGTGGTCACGGGCGGCACCTCGGGCATCGGGCTCGCGACCGCGCAGCGCCTGCAGAGTGAGGGCGCGTACGTCTTCATCACCGGTCGTCGCAAGGCAGAGCTGGGCGCAGCGCTGGAGAAGATCGGCGGTAACGTCACGGGCGTGCAGGGCGACGTCTCCAAGCTCGAGGACCTCGACCGGCTCTACGCGATCGTCAAGAAGGAGAAGGGCGGGATCGACATCCTCTTCGCCAACGCCGGCGTGGGCGAGTTCTCGGCGCTCGGCACCATCACCGAAGAGCACTTCGACAAGACGTTCGACACCAACGTGAAGGGCCTGCTGTTCACGGTGCAGAAGGCGCTGCCGCTCTTTCGCGAGGGCGGTTCGGTCATCCTGAACGCCTCGATCACGGGCTCGACCGGCCCGGCGGCCTTGAGCGTCTACGGCGCCAGCAAGGCGGCGGTGCGCTCGTTTGCGCGGACCTGGACCGCGGACCTCAAGGGCAAGAACATCCGCGTCAACGTCATCAGCCCGGGCGTGGTGCCCACCCCGGGTTACCAGACCGCCCTGGGGATGAGCGAGCAGCAGGTGGCGCAGTTCGTGGAGCAGGCCGTGCCCGGCATCCCGCTGGGCCGGGTGGGCACGACCGACGAGGTGGCAAAGGTCGTCTCCTTCCTCGCCTCGGACGAGAGCAGCTATGTGGCGGGGATCGAGCTGTTCGTGGACGGGGGCTTGGCTCAGGTCTGAACGCGGAGTGGGCCGGGGCGAGGCCGAAGGACGGATTATCCGCTCTCCATGGCGACGTAGCGTTTGAAAGATCGACCGGCGCCTGGCCAGTGAGGAGCTGGATCCCGATGGCCGGGTAGCGGCGCACTTCCTTGCCGGCGGCCGTCAGTTCGGGCCGTTCACCTCGCGCAACCTGACACCCAAAGCTCCGTCGGGCCGACCCGCCGGACTGACGTTCGAGCAGTTCGAGCAGATCATGCGCCACGGCACCGACTTCGATCATTCGCACCCGCAATTCGGCCCGTTGCTGCAGGTCATGCCCTGGCCGGTATATGTGAACATGACGGAGCAGGACCTGCGCGCCATCTACGAATACCTGAGCGTCATTCCGCACGTCGAGCCGGGCTCGATTGGACCCTGAAATTAGTGTGGCGAGGGCCCGGCCTCCCGGCTGGGCTTCTTGGGAAGCTTGGGCATGAGCATCGAGACCTGGCTCCGGTACGTCTCGTACCTGTCTCCGTAAAACTCGACGAGGTCACGCTCTTCGAGCTGGATGGCGATGAGGATGTATCCCGTCGTCGCCAGGGCGAACACCAGGTGCGCGATGGTCATTGTTGGCGTCGCCCAGAAGGCGATGATGAAGCCGAGATAGATGGGATGCCGGACGTACTTGTAGAAGGCGGGAGTCCGGAACCCCAGCGGGGCGTACGGTTGGCCCTTCAGGTAAGTGAACACTTGCCTGAGGCCGAAGAGATCGAAGTGGTTGATGAGGAAGGTGCTGACCAGCACGATGGCCCAGCCCACCAAGGAAAGTCCCTGCAACGCGATGCGGGCCTCCGAGGTTTCGACGTTCCACACCATTCCACCGATGGGCTCCCACTTCCAGAAGAGAAGGATCAGCGCCAGGCTGGCGAAGAGCACGTACGTGCTGCGCTCGATCGGTGGCGCAACGATCCTGGTCCACACCTTCTTGAAGCCCTGCCTCGCCATCACGCTGTGTTGGACGGCGAATATGCCGAGCAGGAGGGCATCGACGAGAAGCGCCTGGCCCAGCGGTGCGGTGGGCGCGGAATCGATGGACTTGGGCACGAACAGGTTGTCGACGAATCCGATCGCGTAGAGGAACGTGCCGAAGAAGATCAGGTAGCACACGACGCCATAGAGGAAAGCGAGAATGCGGTTCATGGGTCCTCCTTTGCAGTGCACGCATCCTGGTCTCCCTGTGCACGGCGCCTTCGGGGCCAATCCACGTTCCGTGCCAAGGGTCGTTTGCTACCCTCTAGAGGAGGCCGGACGCCAAGGATGCCTCACCGTGGCTTCCGGTGCAAAGGTCGACACGTGGTGACACCGTGTCGCCACTGTGGCGCCCAACCCTGGGACGAGCTGGACGGCCCCGCTACTTGCAGCCGTAGCTCGACTCAAGGCCGGTATCAGCGCCCACGTAAGTCAGCTTCTTGGGATACATGTACATGGGCCGGCTGACTTTCTTGTCCAGCGAGGTCGCGATGAACGTCGTTGGCGCCTTGCCGTTTTCGACCCACTCGAGCAGTGCTTCGAACAGCGCGGAGCGCACTCGGTCCGGGCCGGGGTTGCCCTCAGCTGTTCGGGAGCCTACACCGCCTGCAGAGCACGACACCTCTTGCAGGTAACGGCCTTGGGGTCCTCGGTGGCAATCCCTTCAACGCGTGCAGGTCGCGTCGACAACCGCAGACATGATTCCCTCCGCGAACGACCACGGAAACAAAGACGGCTCTCCGCAACGGCGGTGGCTCGGCATCGATTTCAGCGGAAATCATCTCATGTGGCGGCCGGGCTGCGGCCGGAGCAATGTCTGGATCGCCGACGTGCGCGAGCGCAAGGGCCAGCTCGTCCTCCATCATTTGGATCGCGTCCAGGCGCTCCCCGGTGGCGCGGTTCCCTTCACACGGCTCGCAGCTCTCCTCTCCGATGCGAGCTATCTCGCCGCAGCGATCGACGCGCCCTTCTCGGTTCCGGCGGTCCACGCTTCGCAAGGCGGTCACCAGGCGCTCCTCTCTCTCGTCGCTCAGATGCCGTGTCACGACCGACCCTTCCCGCGGTCGTCGGACTTCGTCCAGGTCGTCGCGGGTCAGCCTCCCCCGCTCTCCCCTCCGAAACCGTATCGGGTGACAGAAGCGCACTGGGTCCGCCAAGGGATCAACGTGCGCTCAACGCTATGGGCAGGGAGCCGCGGGGGTGCGCCGATGACGGCTGCCTGCATCCGTCTCCTCGCCCTTGCGGGCCGCCCGGTATGGCCTTGGTCTCATGCGACGCCCGGTCTCATCGTCGAGGCGTTCCCCACCGCGCAGCTCCAGCGCTGGGGACTGCCCTTCACCCGATATGACGGAAATGGGCCAACCGCGGTCGCCACCAGGATGACGATCCTCGCCGGCATCGCGCAACGGATTGCGCTCGGCGGGTTCCAGTCTGCCGTCGCCGGAAGCGCGGACGCCCTCGACGCCTTGGTCGCTGCCTTCGCCGCTGTCGCTGTGACGAGGAACGCGCTCGGCCATCCGGTGGCGCCCGTCCCGGCGATGACCGAGGGGTGGATTGCGGTCCATGCGTGAAACGAACCCATGCACCGCGAGAGTGGATGATGAGTTTCATTCCCGTTACCGCCTCCATACCGTTTTGATGCGCTCTTCAGAAACCAGGCGGACCGGGACAGGAAGCGCTCCAAACCTGAGCGTGGCAACCAGATCCTTCGCCTCCTGAAGGACCTCGCCGAGGGGCTTGAGTCCCCCGAGGTGGATGGAGCAGATGCCGCCGGGAATTCCGGTCTGGATGATCTCTGCCGTCCTCCCCAGCAATTCGGCGGTGACCGACCGGGACAGCCCGAATCGCACCTCGCGTCCTCCCTGCAGCCGTGCCGATTCGATCAGCTGACGCCGCACGTCTGGAGCGATGAGGCGATCGAACCGTTCGCCGTCGGAGGGATCTGCATACATCACGGCGATCTCGCTCTGCGCGCCACGGTACTCGACGCGCGCCGTGGGTGGATCGGGCGGCGCGCTCTCGCGCAGGGCGTTCTCGATCTCGAACGCGAGCAGGTCCGCTCGGGACTCGAGACTGCGATGGATGTCGGTTGCGAAGACGAACCGCGTCCCCCCAGAATGCTCGAGCTCGAACTGCGCGATCCCGCGGCGGACCGGACCGAAGAACGAAATCGAGATGATTGGAGCGATCACCACGAGCAGAATCGCGAGGCCGCCTGCCGCCGCTGGGAGCGCATGCCACCAGGGACCAGTCTCCCCACCCGCGGCAACGTGAGCTTGCAGCGGACCGCGCATCCAACGGTCGAAAGCCAGGTAGATGGCAGAGAGGAACGTCAGCTCGACCCAGAGGGAGATCGCGCCGCGTTGCATGCCGCTCGCCTCGGCGATGAGCACGAGCACGAGCACCGCAGCCGTGCCCGCAGTGGCGACCAGCATCGCGCGCCTGCCGGTACGGGGTTTACCCAATCGGCGGAAATTCCTCCGCAGGAGTAGCGCGCCGGCGATGGGGCCGCCGAGAAGCGTCGCGAGCTCGACATTCCATCGCGTGTAGAGCCGGTAGCTCGGCTCCTGGTGACCTTCCACATCCACGCGGCGAGTCTAGACCTGCGAGGGAAGGAAAAGGAGGGAGAGCTCCCCGTCGAGGGGGACCGGGCCCGGGACCGGAGGCCGCCGCCCGGGTGCATTGCCCGGCGCCGCCCGTCGTGACAGCCTTCATGCGCAGCGGCGGATCTGGCAAGGGGGTCGTCTGTGACGAGCATCGTCGAGCTGCACGGCATCGACAAGTCCTTCGCCGGCTTCCCCGCGCTGAAGGACGCGCACTTCGACGTGCGCGCCGGCGAGGTCCATGCCCTGCTCGGAGAGAACGGCGCCGGGAAGTCGACGCTCATCCGGATCATCTCCGGCCTCCACGCGCCAGACCGCGGCGAGATTCGAATCGGGGGCGAGGTGGTGCGGCTCTCGTCCCCCCGCGACGCCCGTCGTCGCGGAATCGCCACGGTCTACCAGGAGCTCCTGCTCTTCCCGGAGCTGAGCGTGGCCGAGAACATCTTCCTGGGAAACGCGCCGCGGACCCGGTGGGGCCGGATCGACTGGGCGGCCATGCGGGCGAAGGCCCGGGCCCTGCTCGAGGAGCTCGACAGCCGCGACCTCGACGTCGACGCCAAGGTCGGCGGCCTCTCGGTCGCCAGCCGCCAGCGCGTCGAGATCGCCAAGGCGATCTCCCAGGATCCGCGCGTGCTGGTGATGGACGAGCCCACCACGTCGCTCGCGGAGGGTGACGTCTCCCGGCTGATGGCGATCGTGCGGCGGTTGCGAGAGCGTGGCGTGGGAATCGTCTACGTGAGCCACCGCCTTCGGGAGATCTTCGCGCTGGCGGACCGCGTCACGGTGCTCCGGGACGGCGCCTGCATCGGGACCCGGCCCATCTCCGAGGTCACGGAGGCCGCCCTCATCTCCATGATGGTCGGTCGCTCGATCGACCAGCTCTTCCCCAAGGTCGACGCGCCACGCGGCAGGACGCTGCTCGAGCTCAGGAACCTGTCCTATCGGCGCGCCGTCCGCCACGTGTCCCTGACCGTGCGGCAGGGCGAGATCCTGGGCATCGCAGGTCTCGTCGGATCCGGAAGGACCGAGCTGGCCCTCACCATCTTCGGGATCACGCCGGCGACGTCGGGGGAGATCCTGGTCGACGGGAAGCCCGTGGTGATCGACGGTCCGCGGGTCGCCCGCGACCTCGGGATCGCCTACATCCCGGAGGATCGCGGGCTGCAAGGACTCATCCGCGCGCAGAGCCTGCGCGAGAACGTCTCGCTTCCCGTCCTCGACCGCATCTCGTGGGCCACCATCGTCGACCGCCGCGGCGAGGAGAGGCGTGCGCGCGAGGCGATCGATCGCTTCGGGATCCGGGCGCGCGGGACGGAACAGATCGCTCGCCAGCTCTCGGGCGGGAACCAGCAGAAGGTGGTGGTGGCGAAGTGGCTGGGGACCGAGCCGCGCATCCTGATCATGGACGAGCCGACCCGCGGCATCGACGTGGGCGCCAAGGCCGAGATCCACGCGCTCATGGGCAAGCTCGCCCAGCAGGGCCTCGGCATCGTCATGATCTCCAGCGAGTTGCCCGAGGTGCTCGGGATGGCCGACCGGGTCCTGGTGATGAGCGGCGGCCGCATCGTCGCCGCCTTCGAGCGGGCGGAGGCGACTCCGGACGCCGTCGGCGCCGCCATGACCCATGTCGGCGAGAGCCGGGACGTCGGCTGATGGACGCCGTCGCCACCGCTACTCCGGCCCCGAAGAATGGACGCTTGGCGCGCACCTTCGCGGCGTACGGCCAGGAGCTCGTCGTCCTCGGATCGCTGCTGGCGGTCATGGCCCTCTCGGGAGCGGTGAACGCGCGCTTCCTCAGCGAGAACAACCTCAACAGCATCTTCTCGGGAAACGCCTACGTCGCCGTCGCGGCGATCGGCATGTCCATGGTCATCATCGCCGGCCACATCGACGTCTCGGTGGGGTCGCTCATCGGCGTGCTCGCCACCATCTCGGGTACGCTCGCGGTTCGCGGGTATCCGATCTGGGTGGCGTGGCTCGCCTCCATCGTGGCCGGGATCGCCATCCAGGCCGTCAACGGCGTGCTCGTCGCCTATGCGCGAATCCCCGCCATCGTCGTGACCCTGGGCATGCTCTCGATCCTGAAAGGGGGGCTCATCAGCGCGACCTCGGGCGCCTGGATCACCAACCTGCCGCCGGGTTTCCTCCTCGCCCAGTTCCGCCTCTTCGGGATTCTTGCCCCGGTCTGGTTCGCCGCCGTCCTGACCGTGCTGGCGGCGCTGTGGATGCGCTATTCCGCGCTGGGCCGGTCGATCTACGCGGTCGGCGGCAATCCGGACGCCGCGCGCGCCGCCGGCATCCAGACCAGGCCGACCGTCGTGTTCGTCTTCGCGCTGCATGGCTTCTTCGCCGGGATCGCGGCCATCCTCTTCGCGAGCCAGCTACAGGTCATCCAGTCGACCGTTCCGCCCAACCTCGAGCTCAACGTGATCACGGCCTCGGTGATCGGCGGCGTCTCGATCCTCGGCGGCACTGGCACGGTCATCGGCTCGACGCTCGCCGCAGTTCTCTTCGCCGCCATCGGCTCCTCCCTCATCTTCCTGAACGTTTCCGCCTACTGGCTGAAGGCGGTCCTCGGGCTCTTGATCCTCGTGACGGTGCTCGCCGACATGGCCAGGCGCCGCAGGGCATTCTGAGGAGCGACCCATGACCCTGTCCCGGCTGCTCCGACACGAGACGATCCTGGCCGTGCTGGTCGTCGTCGCGCTGGTCGTTCTGGCGGCGCAGTCGGAGCGCTTCTTCACCGCCGACAACCTCCTCAACCAGGGCCGTCTGATGGCCGAGGTGGGGCTGGTGGCGCTGACCATGACCTTCGTGATCGTCACGGGCGGCATCGACCTCTCGGTCGGCTCGATGCTGGGTCTTTCGGCGATCCTGGTGGGCGTGTTCTGGAAGAACGTGGGATTGGCCCTGCCCGTCGCCATGGTCCTCGCGGTGGGCGCCGGAGGGCTGGCCGGCCTCGTGAACGGCCTCATCATCACGCGGTTCAAGGTCCCCCCGCTCATCGCGACCCTGGCGACGCTGGCGCTCTATCGAGGCCTCGCCGAAGGCATCAGCCAGTCGCGCTCGGTCCGGGGCTATCCGGAGTGGTTCTATGGGCTCGGCCAGCGCGACGCCGCGGGGGTGCCGGTGCAGGTGTGGATCATGCTGGTCGCGGTCGTCGTCTCGGCCGCGATCCTCGGCTTCACCACCTTCGGACGAGCCACCTACGCCGTGGGCGCGAACGAGACCGCGGCTCGCTTCGCGGGGGTCGCGGTGGATCGCACCCGGCTCCTCGTCTACACCGCCTCCGGTCTCATGTCCGGGCTCGCGGCGGTCATCTTCGTCTCGCGCGTCTCGACCACGCGCTCCGACATGGGCACCGGGCTCGAGCTCGACGTCATCACCGCCGTCGTTCTCGGCGGGACCAGCATCTTCGGCGGTAAGGGGACCATCCTGGGAACCGTCCTCGGACTCGCCTTGATCCAGGCGCTCCGGAGCGGGCTGTCCCTGGCGGGCGTGAAGGGGGACGGCACGATCGTGGTGATCGGCCTCGTGCTCATCGGTGCGATTCTCGTCAGCAACCTCTTTGGCCGTGACGGCGACGGCTGAAACGGAGAGGATGTCTCGCCGCAGTAAAACCGGTTTCTGTCCCAGACAAGGAGTGACCCTCATGCTACGTGCAGCGTTCCTGTTCGCAGTGACGTTCTCGCTGGCAACCAGCTCCGCCATGGCGGCGCCAGCCTGGACGGGTGGCGACGACCTGCCGACCAGCCCGCTGGCCTGCGACGCCACCCCAGCCAAAGCGGCCGCCAAGCCCTATGACGGCGGCTCGCCGACCAATCCGCCCAGCCGCAAGGGCAAGAAGATCACCGTAGTCGACGTGCCGAAGCTCATCGGCATCGGCTACTTCAACGCCACCTCGAAGGGCATCGCCGATGGCGCCAAGGAGCTCGGCAGCGTCACCGCCAAGACCGACGGCCCCACCAAGGCCAACATCGACGAGCAGATCACCTTCATCGACAACTACATCACGCAGGGGGTGGACGGAATCCTCTTCGCCGCCAACGATCCGGTCGCCATCTCGCCGGTGCTGAAGAAGGCGCTCTCCAAAGGCATCCTGGTGGTCGGCTACGACGCGAACTCCACCCCGGAGGCGCGCCAGTGGTTCGTGAACCAGGCCCAGTTCAACGGCATCGCCAAGTCGCTCATGGACAGCATGGCCAAGGAGATCGGCGAGACCGGAAGCTTCGCCATCGTCACGTCGACGTTCACGACGCCCAACCAGGCTCGCTGGATCGCCGAGATGGCGGCCTACGCCGCCAAGTGCCACCCCAAGATGAAGTGGCTGGAAACGGTCGAGGCCCAGGAGGACAACGTCCTTTCCTTCAACCAGGCCACTACGCTCATCAACAAGCACGGTGGCGATCTCAAGGGACTCTTCGGAATGACCAGCGTCGCTACGCCCGCCGCCGCGGAAGCAGTCACGCAGGCCAAGAAGTGCGGCCAGCTCGCCGTCATCGGCCTGGCGACACCTAACGCCATGAAGCCCTACGTCAACAAGGACTGCGTGAAGTCCGTCGTGCTCTGGAATCCCGTGGACCTCGGCTACGCGGCGACCTACGTCCTGCGTGCCGTCGCCGACGGGACGCTCAAGCCCGGCGCCACCTCGGTCAAGGCTGGCAAGCTGGGCGACCTCCAAGTCATCAACGGCAGCGAGATCCTGCTGGGTCCGCCCTTCGTCTTCACCAAGAGCAACATCAACGGCTTCGACTTCTGAGGCCGAAACGGCGAGCATGACGGCCACGCGTTGCGCAGCAGTGGACCTCGGGGCGGGAAGCGGCCGGGTCGTCGTCGCCGAGTGCGACGGCGACCGCCTCTCGCTCCGTGAGGCGCTGCGGTTCGAGACGCCCTTCTGCCGGGACCGCGAAAGCGGCTACCAGTGCTGGGACATCGACGCCATCGAGGGCCGGGTCCTCGAGGGGCTGCGCGCCGCGACCGCCATTTCGCCGGTGCAGAGCGTGGGCGTCGACACCTGGGGCCTGGACTACGTCCTCCTGGATGCCGACCGGCGGCAGGTGGGACCGGCGGTCTCGTACCGCGACGGGCGCACGCGCGGCATCATGGAGGAGGTCTTCGCGCGGATTCCCGCCGAGGAGATCTACCGGCGCACCGGGATACAGTTCCTGACCTTCAACACGCTCTACCAGCTCGCGGCGACCGCGCGGCGAAACCCGGAGTGGCTGGAGCGCGCGCACCACGTCCTCATGCTGCCGAGCTACTTCCACTTCCGCCTCTGCGGTGCGCTGACGAACGAGTACACGGACGCGACCACCACGCAGATGTACAACATCGAGGCGAACGAATGGGACGACGAACTGCTCGCCGCGGCAGGCGTCTCCCGCGAAGTGATGGCCCCCATCGTCGAGCCGGGAACGATCGTCGGCGAGGCCGAGGCGCCCGGCGGGGGCGGGGGTCGCGTGAAGGTCGTCGCGTCGGGCACACATGACACCGCCTCCGCCGTCGCGGCGACCCCGCTCGACGGCCCCGACGAGGCCTTCATCAGCTCGGGGACGTGGTC
>Ga0137418_10002598_pt1 | contig 16526 bp, 11 predicted proteins | sample CZODoug3_1_2_16f_FD_122242 | JGI IMG/M metagenome (GOLD analysis project Ga0137418, IMG submission 122242) | Vadose zone soil fungal communities from Angelo Coast Range Reserve, California, USA - CZODoug3_1_2_16fungal (Hybrid Assembly) | ecosystem: Environmental > Terrestrial > Soil > Vadose... | reverse complement strand
TGGTGACCGACTGCCCGTTGATGGTGGGGCCGCTGAACGGGCCGCTGTCAACGGGGACGGAGGCGTCGGGCCGGCTGGTATCGAGGCGGGTGCGATGGATTTCAGTTAGGAGCTTGTCCTGATCGCGGGTGAATCCCTTGCCAGGATGAAAATTGGAATCGAAGCGGCAGATAAAAGCTTCGTCGTTGGCACTGAGTCCGGCGATGACGGAAGACAGGCTGGATTCGACTTGCTCGGCTTGCTTCGCGCGAAGGTCGTTATCGAGCAGAACGACAGCGGAAAGCGGGAAGGCTTCGGCAGAGAAAAATTCGACGCGCTGCTCGACGTTGTCGTCCAGGACGCGGAATTCGTTGCGCTGCAGGTCGGGGACCAGGCGTCCCGAGCCGTCCTTAACGGTGACCGGAAGGAAGACGTAGTTGACGCTGAATTTGAGAGCAGTCTGGCTATCGTTTGGGGTTTGCGCGGCGGGAGTCTGCGGGTCTTGCGGCTTGGCCGGCGGAGGAACGGGATCGGGCGTGACTTTGGAGACCGGAGCAGGTGGAGGCTCTTGCGCGCCGGAAATGACGGGGAAAGCAAGCAGCGCTGCGACGATAACGGCAACAGTGAACGATTGCAGGGTTCTTTTCCGTAGACTTTTCATGGTCTCCCAGCCAAACTTTTGGGCGTGCGGGTCGCCCGGCGCTGCGATTTGGTATGCGACGCATCCAATAGCGCTGGACATCGCATCCTAAGATCTTAATGATGCAGAAACAGTCTTGCCCGGTTGCGCGGGGCTTCCGGGACTCATTCCGGCAGCTTCTGGCCAGCCGACAACCAACGAGGAAAGTATACATGCGTTCTCTGAAGAATACGTTCAAGCTGCCGTTGGCGCTGGCGATTGCCGCAGGCTTTGTGGCACCGGCGATGGCGCAGGAACCAGAGCAAGGTCCAGCGTTGAAGCGGAATGTGAACCTGGTGAACCTGTTCGCGACGGTGCGCGACAAGAACAAACGGATTATCGGGGACATGAAGCAGGCAGACTTCAAAATATTTGAAGACGGCGAAGAACAGAAGATCGCGTTTTTTTCCAAGGAAGTGAATATGCCGATCACGCTGGGACTGCTGATCGATACCAGCGGCAGCGAACAGTACCGGCTGGGAGCGGAGCAGGAAGCGGCGACGCAGTTTCTGGAACGGGTAATGAAGAAGGGCGACGAAGCGATGGTAATGAGCTTCGACCTGGATGTGGATTTGTTGGCGGATTTTACCGACGATCGCGGGATAATTGAGCGAGCGATCAACAAAGCGCGGATCGGCGCGGTAAATACCGGAGTGGTGACGCCGGGGACGATCCCATCGAGTGGCAGCGGCGGCGGGACGCATTTTTATGATGCGGTTTTTCTGGCCTGCAACGACCAACTGGCGACGGAAGCTGGGCGTAAGGCGCTCGTGATTATTACTGACGCCGACGACAATGCCAGCAGGGTACGGCTGGAAGAGGCCGTTGAGGCGGCCCAACGGACGGACACAGTGATTCATATTTTGCTCGTTCACGATCCAGGCTTCGGCTGGAGGCCGGACGTAGCGCACAAAATGAGCGATGAAACCGGCGGACGGACCATTGAAGTCTCTTCGACAAAGAAATTGAATGAAGCGTTCGACCAGATTTCGGAAGAGCTGCGCAGCCAATACACGCTGGGATACTATCCGTCGAATACCGTGAAGGATGGAAGGTATCGCAAGTTGAAGGTGGAAGCGTCGAACAAGGAGTACAAGATTTTGACGCGCAAGGGGTATTACGCGCCGAAGAATTGAAACGTCGCGTGGCATGCGAGTTGGGTCAAACCGCGAATTGCGAACCTCAGGGGCTAAAGCACGCATCGTCAGGCGCCAAATACGGCACGACTAAAGTCGCGCCCTCCCGAAAAACGAGAATTGATACGCGGATTGACCGAGTGGCGCCGAGCCGCTAACATTCCCCTTCCACGATGGACGGCGAACTGATTGGACATTACCGAATTCTCCGCAAGCTGGGCCGCGGAGGGATGGGCGTGGTGTACGAAGCCGAAGATACCAAGCTCGGGCGCAAAGTTGCGTTGAAGTTCCTGCCAGAAGACAAGCGACGCGATCCGCAAACGCTGGAGCGTTTCTTGCGCGAAGCGCGATCCGCATCATCGTTGAACCACCCCGGAATCTGCACGATGCACGCGATTGAAGAGGACAACGGCGGGACGTTCCTGGCGATGGAGCTGCTGGAGGGGCAATCGCTGGACGTGCTGCTGGTGAATGCGCCACTGACGTTTGGCCGCACTCTGGAAATCGGGATTCAGATTTCCGATGCGCTGGATGCGGCGCACAAAAAAGGAATCGTTCATCGGGACATCAAGCCGGCAAATATTTTCGTGACCGAGCGCGGTCAGGCGAAGATTCTGGATTTTGGGCTGGCCAAGCTGGTGCGAAGTGAATCTGCGAACAATACCGAAGGCGCGACGATTGATCCTGACGAAACTCATCTAACCAGTCCGGGCATGGCGGTGGGGACAATCGCGTATATGTCGCCTGAGCAGGCGCGTGGCGAAGAGCTTGACGCACGGACGGATCTGTTTTCGCTGGGTGCGGTGTTGTACCAGATGGTGACCGGACAGAATCCGTTTCCTGGTTCGACGAGCGCAGTTATTTTCGACAAAATTCTGAACAGTGAGCCGCTTTCGCCGGTGACATTGAATCCGAGCCTTCCGGTGGAGCTGGAGCGGATTTTGAATAAGGCATTGGAAAAAGATCGCGACGTGCGGTACCAGGTGGCAGCGGAACTGCGTGGGGACTTGAAGAGGCTGCAGCGGGAAACGGACTCGGGGCGGACGGCTGCGGTGTCGAGTTCCGGAGCGCGTCCAGCAGCGGTGACGGGAGCCGCGCCTGGAGTGACGAGCGCGAATGAGGGCGTGGCCAAGTCCAGCGGATCGGTGATTGTCGCAGCGGCGAAGGAGAACAAGCTCGGAGTTGGACTAATTGGTCTGGTATTGGTGATTCTGCTGGCCGCGGCCGGATACGGGATTTACGCACTGTCACAAAAATCAGCTCATACGCCGTTCGAAAAATTTGAGATCACGAATCTGACCAATAGCGGGCACGTTTCACTTGCATCGATTTCGCCGGATGGAAAGTATTTGCTGGAGGTGCATTCGGAGGCAGGGCTGGAATCTCTGTGGCTGCGGCACATCGCGACCGGAAGCAACACCCAAGTGGTTGCGCAGGCGGCTACGCGGTACCAAGCGCTGACATTTTCTCCGGATGGGAGCTATTTGTATTTCGTGCGGCGAGACGAGGAAGAGCATGTGATCGGGATTTTGTATGCGGCGCCGGTGCTTGGCGGAACGCCACACATTGTGGCGAAAGACGTGGACAGTCCGATCACTTTTGCGCCGGACGGCCAGCGATTGGCTTTTTTGCGCGAGAAGCATGATTCGCCGTACTGGGATTTGATCGTGATGAAGAATGACGGTAGCGACGAACGTCAGGTTTTCAAGGATCAGAATCTGCTGAGCGACAGCTTCACTGCAGCATGGTCACCTGACGGGAAAAATATCCTGATTCCCGTGGTGCAACCAACCAAGGACGCACTGGGCGGCATGAAACAAGTGGAGGTCGCAACCGGGAAACTGACAGACTTGGCGATTGCGGCGTCCATGATTTATTACGAGCCGGCGTGGATGCCGGACGGACGAGGGCTAATTGTCCCTTCCATGGACTTGAGTTCAGGATCACTGCAGAACCAACTGGGATATCTCTCTTACCCGGATGGCGCGTACCGGCTGTTTACACACGACACCAACAACTATCGAAATCCCAGCATGGCTGCCGATGGGAAGACGCTGGTGGCCAGCCAGACCAAGTTGACCTTCGACCTGGGAATAGCGCCAGCGTCGGCACCGTCCCAGTTAAAGCCGGTGCCGTTGGCGTCGCACGAGAATCTGTGGCGCTGGGCATGGGCAGCGAATGGGAAGCTGGTTATACCGCAAGCGGGTCAGGTAAAGTTTGTGGCGCCCAACGGCGACGAGACCATGCTGCTCAACGACACCGCGCATATTTCGGATCAAACCAGCAGCTGTGGCGACGGCCGACACATCGTTTTCCGGCGGGTGAACCGGACTGCCGGTGCGGCTGTCAACTTGTGGCGGATGGACATGAACGGCAGCAACGTCACGCAGTTGACGTTCGGGCAGAACGACCGCGAGCCGTCCTGCACGCGCGACGGGAAGTGGGTGTACTACACGGACCAGACGGATCGACAGACAATAAAGCGCGTGTCCACCGAAGGCGGAAAACCGGAGATGGTGGTGAATGAGCCAGTAGGCCAATTTGATGTGTCGCCGGACGGGAAGTGGATCGCGTCGGTGGACGTCAGCGAAGCGGACCACAAGCTGAGCATCCGAATGGATCCCACCGGCGGCGGCAAGCCCACGCTGCAAGTTGCCGACCCGCGGATATCTTCGGTGCCCGTGTTCGCGCCGGACGGCAAGTCGTTGGTTTACGTGGTCAAGGAAAAGGGCGTGGACAACCTGTGGTCGCAGACGTTGGACGGGAAAAACCGCAAGGCGCTTACCAACTTCAGCAAAGACTTGATATTCCGCTACGCCTTTTCGCATGACGGCAAACAGATCGCCATCGAACGAGGGAACATCGAGTCCGATGCGTTTTTGTTTCACGACACGTCGAAGTAGTTCCGGCTGGAACCTTAACGAACACCAATCCACGCATGGCTAAAAGCTGAGATCCTTTCCGGCATGGCCGGAATCTTCGATCAGCGACGCCCGCCTGCGGCAGGCAGGCTTATCGGATCGCCTGAGGATGACAATCTTGAACGCGAGCAGGCTTCAAGGTTTGGCGGATGGCGGGGACTGGCCGGCGGGCGCGGGCGGCGCCGGATTGTTGCCGGAGGTGGCGGCAGGCTTGGCGACGTTAGTACGCGACTTTGCAAAGTAGCCGCGGCGAGCGCGGACCTGGTAACCGTTGTGATTGGGAATTTCGATTTTGATGCGGTGGTACTTGCCGTTGGCCACGAAATTGGACGGGCTGTAAGTGATGGTGTACTGGTTGCGAAGTTCGTCACCGATGTCCTGGAACGATTGATTCAGATCATCGACGTGATAAGGAAAAAACGCGCGGCCGCCGGTTTCGTCGGCGAGATCCTTCAAAATTTCATCGCCTTCGGTCAGGTGCATTTTGCGGTTTGCGGATTTGGAAGGATCGGTCTGCGATAGCTGAATCCATTGAGTGCTGGTGCTGATGGTGTAAATGACCACGTTAGTGCGCTGGGCCATTTCAATGGCTTCGGCTCGGGTGTGGTTGGAAAGATTGTCATCACCATCGCTGATGAGGACCATCACGCGGCGCACAACGTCGGGCTGATCGCCGGGCGGGCGCGGCGGATTGCTGAGTTGTTTGGAGCAGGCTTCAAAGATGGCGTCGTAGACCGCGGTGCCTCCGCCGGCGCGAGTCTGGTTGATCTGGTCGCGTAGCGAGCCTCCATCGCCGGTGAATGCCTGGATAATTTGCGGCTCGTCATCGAAGGTCATGGCGAAAGCCTGATCTTTGCCGCGGCGCAGCACGCTATAGAGAAAATCGACGGCAGCTTCCTGCTCGAATTTCAGGCGGTCGCGAATGCTGTTGGAGGTATCCAGCAACATGCCGATGCGCAATGGCAGGTCTGATTGCTTGCTGAAATAGCGGATTTCCTGGGTGGCATTGTCGTCCAAGATCTTGAAGTCACCTTTTTCGAGTTCGGGGACGAGTTTGTTGCGGCGGTCCAACACGGTGAGCAAGACATCGACCAGGTTGACTTCCCGGACGAAAGTTGGCGGTTGCTGAGAACCGGCCGGCGGCGTGGCTGGCTCCTGCGTTTGCTTGGGCGGCGTGGGCTCCTGATGTGCCGATTGCGAGAAATCCGCCACGGGAAATGCGAGCAGGGTAAAGCCGGCGAGCAACGTGAATAATGGACGATTCATGATGAGAAAGTATAGGGAGCTTGCGGCGCCAGCGTCAATTTTGTGGAAGTTGGGAGCAGCGCCTTCTCAAAGGTATTCGGAGAGCGCATCGAGTCCAAATCCTGTGGCCATTGCCAGTTTGCGCAGAAATTCCCGCAAGTCTGCAGGAAGCGGTGCGCTGGCTTCAACCCAATGGCCGTCGCGTGGATGTGGGAATCCCAGTTTGAAGGCATGGAGGAATTGCCGACCGAGCGCCGGCAGTTCGGTCCTATCGACATGAAGATGAGCCGTTGCTCCATAGAGAGTGTCTCCGACGAGTGGGTGTTTGGTGGCAGAGAAATGTACTCGAATCTGATGCGTCCGGCCGGTGTGGAGTTGGACCAGCACGAGGGAGGCGGGGCCGAAATCAGCGAGTTTGCGCCATTCGGTGAGCGCTTCGCGCACCAAGCCGGGTTGAGAGCGCTGGGCCGGCTTGGACTGCGGCGGGAAGGCCTTCATGCGGGTGCGGTGGACGGGATCGCGGCCGACGGGAAAGTCGATCTTGCCTGCGGACTTTTCCAAGGTGCCCTGAACCAAGGCGATATAGGTTTTCTTCACGGCACGGCTGCGAAAGGATTCAGCAAGGCGCGCGTGGGCGAAGTCGTTTTTGGCGATGACGATAACGCCGGACGTCTCCTTATCGAGGCGGTGTACGACGCCGGGGCGGAGTTGGTCGTCGGCATCGGAACCACCGCGGGAGAGATTTTGACCGCGCCCGAGCAGCGCGTTTACCAAAGTTCCGCTGGAATTCCCTGCCCCGGCGTGGACGCTCATTCCTGCGGGCTTGCTGACGAGGAGCACGTCGTCGTCTTCGTACAACACGTTGAGAGGAATCTTTTCGGCTTCGGCGCGGAGCGGCGGGCGCTGGCGGGCTTCGACGATGACCTGCTCGCCGCCGCGGAGTTTTAGGGAAGGCTTTGCGGGCGATCCATTGACGAGGACCAGACCTTGTTCCAGAAGTTCCTGAACGCGCGCGCGGGAAAGCTCCGGGCAGTGTGCCGTGACCCAACGGTCCAAGCGAGTGCCACGGCCGGCTGGCGGTACGGTCATTTCCTGGCGGAGAGAATTTTCAATCATCGCAGTGCTGAAAAGTCTTGCATCTAGAGCGAGACGAAGTTGCTGCGGAATAGTATACGGTCGGCAAGGACGAGCGTGGAGGCAATCGTGAAGCTAGTGCTTGATGAGGTCCATCTGCCACATAGGGTGAATGGGGATTGAGAAATGGGAACCGGGAGGAAGCTGCTCAAACTGAGTGACGTAGGACTTGAATTCCTTGTCCGGGAAAGATTTGTATCGAAAGTCACGCAGCACGCCGATAGGCAGTAAAAGCAGAGCCAATAGAGCGGCGCAACGCGCAAGCCTGGACTTGGCAACGGAATAGGACAACATCCAGATAGGGGTGGCGAGGAACGCCAACATCGGGAAGTAATAGTAGCGATTGCCGCAGCCGGGAATCTCCATCAGTTCCCACTGCTTGAACGCTCCCACGAAACTTGCCAGCGGATGTTTCATGGCCAGTGCCAGGAGCATGGCGGCGAAAAGATAGAAGAGCTTCAGTTCCAGCGGGCCGTTGCGCAAGGCGTAGAAAACGAAGAAAAGGCCAAAGGCCAGAGAGAGCAGCGCCGCGAAGAACAGGCGATTTTCGCCTTCTTCAAAATACATATAGATGGCGGTGCGTACGCCCATAAGCGAGGAAAAAAAGACTTGTCCGCCAACGATGCTGGTAAACAGCCGAACGGTGGCGCCATTTTCGGCAGAACGGCGGGAACCGGAAATGAGAACAAAGGCGACCTGAATGACTGCCGGAGGAATCAGAGCAAGGAGTGCGAGGTTGTAACGCGAGTCTTTGCGGAGCCAGCGAAGAATCGCGGCGATAGGAATTAGCAGAATGCCAAGAGGGCCGTCGAGCGCCACCAGAGCGTAAATGAAAGCATCAAAGATGCGCCAGCCGAGGCGGGTGTCCTGTTTGCCGAGAACGAGCAGCAGCGCCACCAGCGCGAGGTGCCATTGAATATTGGTGGTGACGCCATGGACTTCAAAGGCGTTGGGGAGCGCGAGAAACAGCGCGCACCCATATAGGCGAATTTTTAGCGGAATCTCACTGAAACGCGAGGAGAGAAAAACGTTGACCGGCAGAGCGCCGACGGCCAGTGCGCAGATGTTCATGACCAGGGGTGCGCGCAACATGGGGAATAGCAGGGAGAACATCCCGATCAGCCTTGAGACGGTGTTGAGATAGCCGCCCACGGGGATCAGCAGGCAGCGCCACCCAAAATTGTAGGCTTCGGCATACCAATACTTGCCATCTTCGGCGTAAAACTGGGCGTTCAGGATGGCGTCCGGGCGGCGCAGGGCGAGAATGAAAAACGCCGCGACAAAGATGGAGGCATGCAGTAGCAGGTACCGGTCGCGGAGCGCGTCGCGATTGGCAATTGCGGACAGCGAAAACCCGGTGGAAGTAGCCTGAGAAGCCATACGTTAACGTATCGAGAGGAGTGCTACGGGTCAATCTCGAGGGGCCAAGACTGAACGCAAAGGATAACTGTACTTTGTGCGGGACGCGGAATTTGAGAGGATGCTGGCGGAAATTCAAGTCAGGGAGACGGTATGAAACAAATGTCAGATACGTACCTAGCGGGGATTCGCACGGTGACGAGACTTGTGTTGCTGGCTCTCCTGCTCGCTGGGCCGCGCTTGGCCGCACAGGAAGTGGCGCTGACGATTGACGATCTGCCGAACCACGCGCCAATGCCGGCTGGCGTGACTCGAGTCGACGTGGCGAAAAGAATGCTGGCTGCGCTGGCGGATGCCAAGCTGAATGGCATCGTGTACGGGTTCATCAACGCCGGGAAGCTGGAAACTCATCCCGAGGAAATTGAGGTGTTGAAGCTTTGGAGGGAGGCGGGACAGCCGCTGGGCAATCACACTTATACGCACATCAACTTCAGCGACAATCCGGCGACCGCGTTTGAAGAAAATATCGACAAGAACGAGGCGATGTTGAAGCAACTGATGGAGGGGCAGGACTGGCACTGGTTCCGCTATCCGTATCTGCACGAAGGCGACACCCTGGAGAAGCGGCACGCGGTGCGCGGGTATTTGAAGGAGCACGGCTACCGTATCGCGCAGGTGACGCTGGATTTTGAGGACTATATGTGGAACGGGCCGTACGCGCGGTGCACGGACAAGAAAGATGAGAAGTCGATTGCGTGGCTGAAAGAGAGCTACTTGAAGACTGCCAAGGAGTACCTGACGCTGGACCAGGAAATGTCACAACAGATCTTTGGGCGGAACATAAAGCACGTCTTGCTGATGCATATCGGGGCGTTCGATGCGGTGATGCTGCCGGACCTGCTGGCGCAGATGAAGAAGGATGGTTTCAAGTTTATTTCGCTGGAGGAAGCAGAGTCGGATCCGGCATACCTGAGCGATCCGGACGCGGCGCTGGTGGATGGCGGGACACTGCTGGATCAGTTTTACGATTCCAAGAAATTGAAGTATCCGCCGCACGCGGATAAGCCACGGAAGGAACTCGCGGCGCTTTGCACTGATCCCAAGTAGCAGCTAGGGAGAAGTCTTAGCGATGGAAGGACTCTTCGCCGGAAAGACCACGTCCAGCAAAATCAGGATGGCGCCAATGGTGATGGCGGAGTCGGCGACGTTAAAGGCCGGATAGCGGTAAGCACCGAATAAAACCTCAAAGAAATCCGTGACCGCGCCGTGCAGAATACGGTCGGTGAGATTGCCGGTCGCGCCGCCGAGCAGAAGTGCGAGGCCGACGGCCGCGCGTGCGGTGACGCCATTGGCTGCGACCAAGTACCAGGCAAGAATCGCGATGACGACAAATGAGCCGGCAATGAGAGCAAAGCGGACCCAGCGCGAATTGGCATCGGCAAAAATGCTGAAAGCGATGCCAGGATTCTTGCTATGGACCAGATAGATGAAATTGTGGATGAGTTCGTGGCGCCAGCCCTCGGTGGTTTTCGCCTCGATGGCGGCTTTGCTGAGGCGATCGAGGAAAACCACCATGAAGGTGAGGATGAGCCAGCGGAGGCGTGAGTGGCGGATCATGCGGCTTTCGAGATAGAGGAGGTTGAGGAAGTACAAGGGCCTGTTGACTCGATCTTGCCGCACAGACTGAAGTCTGTGCCACGAAAACCGATTCGAGCGAAGGGAGGCAATCGAGGAATCAAGAGGCCGCACCTTCTGTTTGAGCGGCTTCGATTTCGGCGAGAGCCGCGGAGCAGCGTTCGCAGATGGTCGGGTAGCGCGAGTTTTCGCCGACGTGAGTGGAATAGTTCCAGCAGCGCTCGCATTTGACGCCGTCAGCTTTGTGAATGCTGACTTCGAGCGATGGGACCATTTCCGATTTGAAGTCTGGAGCGCCAGCACTGAAAAAACCGACCTGCGAAACAATGAACAGGCCCGGCAGTTGAGCCAGATTATTTTTCAGCTTGGCCATCAGCTCTGGATTGCCGCCGAGCAAGACTTTAGCTTCCAGGCCAGAGTTGATTCTCTTGTCATTGCGCGCGGTTTCCAGGGCTTTCAGGACTTCGGCGCGAATTTTGGCCAGCAAATCCCAGGCGGCGTGCTGTGCCGCGTCGATTGCGGTACGCAATTCGGACTCTTCTGGAAACAGCGTGATATGCACGCTGGCCGGTTCGGCGGCGGATTTCGGGACGTACTTCCAGATTTCCTCGGCGGTAAAAACGAGGATAGGCGCGGCGATGCGGATCAGCGCGCTGGTAATTTTGTAGATGGCAGTTTGCGCTGAACGGCGCGCGGGATTATTGGGCGCCTGGGTATAGAGCCGGTCTTTCAGAACGTCGTAGTAAAAGGCGCTGAGGTCGACGACGCAATAATCGTGGATGGCGTGGTAGACGCGGTGAAACTCGTAGGCGGCGTACCACTCGCGGCATTTTTTGACGAGTTCGGCGGTGCGCTCAAGCATCCAGCGATCCATCTCTTCAAGCTGGTCGTTGGCAACAAGGTTGCGCGATGGATCGAAATCGCCGAGGTTGCCGAGCGCGAATCGGAATGTGTTGCGGATTTTGCGGTAGGCTTCGCTGAGCTGGGTGAGCACGCGCTCGCTCATTTTTACATCGGCTTGATATTCAACGGAAGTGACCCAGAGACGAAGCAGGTCCGCGCCCCATTTGTTACAGATTTCGGCGGGCTCGATCACGTTGCCGAGGGACTTGGACATTGGGCGGCCCTGCTCGTCGAGCGTCCAGCCGTGGGTGACTACGCTGCGATACGGCGCGGCGTGGCGAACTCCGGTAGCAACGAGCAACGAGCTGTGGAACCAGCCGCGATACTGGTCCGGGCCTTCGAGATAAACGTCGGCGGGCCATTCTTTGCCGTGCAAGACGGCGAGGTTCGATGAGCCGGAATCAAACCAGACGTCGAGAATGTCGTGCTCCTTGCGCCATTTGGAGGCGCCGCAGGAACACTGGGTGCCGGCGGGCAGAAGTTCTTCCGGCGAATGCTGGTACCAGGCGTCAGCGCCTTCTTTTTTAAACCACTCGATGACGTTGCGGAGAGCGGTGAAATTTTCGAGTTGCTTGCCGCAACCTTCGCAGAAAAACACGATGATCGGCACGCCCCAGAAACGCTGGCGGGAGACGCACCAATCCGGACGCTTTTCGATCATTTCGTAGATACGTTCTTCGCCCCAGCCGGGAATCCACTTCACGTGTTGAATTTCGCCGAGCGCTTCCGCACGCAAGGATTTCGGACTGTCATTTGGAATCGCGTCCATGCGTATGAACCACTGTTCGGTGGCGCGGAAGATGACTGGATTGTGGCAGCGCCAGCAGTGCGGGTAACTGTGCTTGTAGGGGTGATGGCCGAGGAGCGCACCGCGATCGGCGAGCAATTTTACGATGATAGGATTCGCAGTGAAAACGTCTTTGCCTTTGTATTCAGGCAAACCTTCGGTGTACACGCCTTTGTCATCGAGCGGCGCGTAAATCTCGAGGTGGTATCGCTGGCCAGTATTGAAATCGTCCGTGCCATGGCCCGGGGCGGTGTGCACGATGCCGCTACCTTGATCGAGGGTGACATAGTCGGCCAGGACTCCCGGAACTTGAATGGGCACGAAAGGATGCTGGAACTGCATGCCTTCGAAGTCGCGGCCTTTGTAGGTGGCGAGAACTTCCGCCTCTTTAATTTCACACTCGGACTGAAGCGCGGCAATGCGATCGACAGCGAGAAGCAGTTTGCCTTTTTCGGTCTGCACCACGCCGTATTCGTAGTCAGGGTGAAATGCCAGCGCGCGGTTGTGCGGAATGGTCCACGGAGTGGTGGTCCAGATGACGGCAGAAACGTCGGTGGCAATTTTTGCGGCTTCGTTCTTACCACCGCGTTTTTCGGACGGCCCCTTAGCGGGGCCAGCAACCGCAAATTTCACCCAGATTGACGGGCTGACATGGTCTTCATATTCGACTTCGGCTTCGGCCAACGCGGTGGAATCGAAAAGACACCAATAGACCGGTTTGCGTCCGCGATAGACGTAGCCCTTCTCCATGAAATCGAGGAAAGCGTTGGCGATGGTGGCTTCGTAGTCGAAGCTCATAGTGAGGTAAGGGTCGTTCCAGCGGCCGAAAACGCCCAGGCGCTTAAAGTCTTTTTTGTGCTGCTCAACGAAGCGGGTTGCAAATTGTCGGCAGAGTTTGCGGAATTCGGCTGGCGCGACTTTGCCTTTGCCGCCAAGTTCTTTTTCGACTTGCGTTTCGATGGGCAGGCCGTGGCAATCCCAGCCGGGGACGTACGGAGCGTAGTGGCCAGCCATGCTTTTGGTCTTGACGATCAGGTCTTTCAAGATTTTATTCAGACCAGTGCCCAGATGAATGGTGCCGGTGGGGTATGGCGGACCATCGTGCAGAACGAACAGCGGTTTACCGGCTCGGGCATCGAGAATCTGCTGATAAAGATTGGCTTCCTGCCATGATTCCAACTGTTTCGGCTCGTTCAGCGGGAGGCTGGCCTTCATCGGAAAATCAGTTTTGGGCAGATTGAGGGTTTTCTTGAGTTCGAGAGGTTCGGACATGGATGCGACGAGTCGCAATTCCCTTCTGGGCCCTAGTTTTCGCCTGTTGAACGGCGGGAAACATCGGAAAGTGGTGTAACTACGTATGTTACAATGAATGGAGTATGGTGTCAGCCAGACCGAGCGTGCAACCTATCAAGGCTGGTGGGAATCGTATCGAAGAGTGAAGCCACGCTGTCTGGAAGTGCGTCTAATATTGAGAGAGTGGTAAGGCGAGGAACCGTGCCGGGAACAATGCTCAACTTGGGAACACCGCGACGGCCGAGCGGTCAAGATACCGGCTCAAATGCAGGCGTGCCTTCCTCGGCTGTTCCGAAATTCGGCCGCCCGGCAATGCTAATGCCGGACAATTTCTGGTCCAACCTGAAGCAATTCCTGTTTGAGCGCCCGGTTAGGATTCGTGGTGACGTAAAGTCGCCGTTGATGCCATCGGAATATGGCGGTGGGTTCTGGGGAAACGTCAGCGAATTTTTCAGCAGCCGTCCCGTGCCGAAGGGGCCGATCAACAGCAGGCTGGCGAACGGCTGGGTGGAAGGATTTGGCGGTTTTGGTTCGCGACTGAAGGAGTTCTTCGCGCCGGCCAAGCAGGCGCCGCTGCCGTTTGAAATCAAGCCAATCAAAGTCAAAGAGATTTGGACCAAGGACGAGAATTTCGGCTGGACCCAAGTGATTTCGATTGGGCTGCACGTGGCGCTGATTGGTTTGATCGTGGTGCCGCTGTTCATGCACATTTTGCCGCCATCGACGGAAGCGAAAAATAAGACCGATGTCTCGACGTTGGATATTTCTCCGTACTTGGCGAAATTGCCGGCGGGCGCAAAAATGGCTGGCGGAGGCGGAGGCGCGAACGATCACACCGTGGCGCCGGTGAACCGCGGAAAACTGCCAAAGTTTACGATGACGCAGTTTACGCCGCCGCAAGTGCGGATTTTGAATCCAAATCCGAAGCTGCCGATGGACCCATCGCTGCTGGGACCGCCGGATTTGAAAGTTGCGAACATTGATGCGCCGGTGTTTGGCGATCCTCTGGCGAATGGCGTGAGCGAATCGCTGGGGCACGGCAATGGCACCGGAATTGGCAGTGGTTCGGGCGGCGGGCTAGGACCTGGCGAAGGTGGCGGCACTGGTGGCGGAGCGTTCCGGGCAGGAGTGAATGGCGTTGGAATGCCGAGCTGCTTGTACTGCCCAGATCCGCAATATTCGGATGAAGCGCGCAAAGCGAAATACCAGGGCGTTGTAGTGCTGCTGGTGATTATCACCACGGATGGGCGCGCAACGAACATTCAAGTGCTGAAGAGTCCGGGGCTGGGACTCGATGAAAAAGCGGTTGAGGCAGTCCGGCAATGGAAATTTAAGCCTGCTCCGGGACCGACCGGCAAAATCGTGCCGGTGCAAGTGCCGATTGAAGTGACCTTCCGGTTGTTCTGACGTATTCGACCAAGATGGCCGCCGAAGTTCTTCGGGCCTGAACAAAAGCAACATAAGACAAGCAACCTTTTGGAATTAAAGCGGCTCCCACACTGCGGTGGAAGCCGTTTTCGTTTTGGTGCGTCGTGCGAAAACAGACGGCTTTGGAGGTCGAGCGATGCCAGATCCCATTCTGGGGTTGAAGTCTTCCCTTTCGCAGCACAGTTCCTTTCTTCGGCGCGTTCTAGAAAATTTTGAAAGCATATGGAAGATGCCTCGAGTGTCGCTGCGTTCACCACTTAGTGCCAACGGAACGCCGATCCATTTGTTGGAGGATGGGCCAAACGCCGATTTTGCCGCGCAGTTGAGTTCGACTGGGGTGCACGTGCTGTTATTCGTTGGGCTGATTCTGGTGCTAACGCATGTGCGGGTCACCCAAGAGCCGCCTAACGGGAGGGAGTCGGGCGTACTCAAGAGATTGCTGTATCCGGCGCCGATGCAGACTCACGCCGATGCGACTGGCTCGCTGGGAACGTCAGGAAATAGCGGAGGCCACGACGTGCTTCCTCCAACGGCTGGCGAACCTGTGCCGCTTTCGAGAATTGTGCTAGCGCCACCGAGGCTGCCGGATGGGCGACAGCATGTTTTGGAAGTGCAATCGGCGGTTTTCAATGCGGACGCACCAGTGCTGACACCGCCCGTGAACAATCCCGGGCTACCGTGGATAAAAGACAAGACCGGGTCGAACGGACCGGGCCAGAATGGAATCGGAGACGGCCCCGGCCACGGAATGGGCACCGGGCCAGGAGATGGCGCGGGCGCGGGTAACGAGCCGGGAATTTACGGAATTGTTGCCGCGCCTGTGGCTTGCAAGATTTGCCCTGACCCGCTCTATTCAGATGAAGCGCGAAAAGCGAAATTGCAAGGACACATCACTTTGAGAGTGCTGGTCGGAGCGGATGGTCGAGCCAAAGAGATTCAGGTTGTGCACGGGCTTGGTATGGGTTTGGATGAGAACGCGATTGGCGCGGTGCGCAGTTGGCAATTCGTTGCAGCAAAAGATGCCACCCGGCGGCCGATGGCGAGTTGGATTACGATCGAAACGGTGTTCCGGCTGTTCTGACCAAGTCCGCTTGGCAATGTGACTGAATCTATGCGAACGAATCGTAGTTTGCTTTTGCTCATCGCGGTGAGCGGCTTGTTGCTGACCGCGGCCGGGAGCGCCTCGTTTCGCTATGAGCAATGGAAGTTTCCACGTGTTCGTAGAGCCGCAGCTGAAAAGGACGAAGCTGTAAAGCAACTGCTGTCAAGCAAGCAGCTTCGCTACCCGCCAAAAGCGATTCTACTGCGAGCTTTCAAGCGAGAAGGTTTGTTAGAGCTCTGGGCTGAGAATAACGCCGGAACTTACACACTTGTGAAGACCTACTCAATTTGCGCGACTTCTGGAATTCTTGGGCCGAAGCGGCGGTTCGGCGACGTACAGGTTCCGGAGGGTTTTTACGAACTAGATTGGTTTAACCCGCAGAGCAATTTCTATCTTAGTCTTCACGTAAGCTATCCCAATGCAGCGGACCGCATTCTCGCGTCAAGGCAGAATCCGGGAGGCGACATTTTTCTACACGGGAACTGCGTCACGATTGGTTGTATCCCCATCACGGACGATGGAATCAAAGAGGTTTACTGGCTTGCGGTTCTGGCGCGCACTTCCGGGCAGATGCATATTCCAATTGAGATTTTCCCTGCAAGGCTGACCGTCGTTGGACTGGACCAACTAGCGGCGAGGCACCGGAATGAACCGGAGCTGGTTTCCTTCTGGACGAATCTTAAAGAGGGCTACGACCTTTTCGAGCGGACGCACCAACCTCCCACGGTGCGTGTAAGCCGGGGTGGACGTTACGTATTAACCGCCGAATGATGCCGGGAGAAGGTGCAGCGTTCTGTTAGGATGGCGGCATGAAACGAATCCTGATGCTTGCCGGGCTTTATTGTTTTGCCGGGGTCGTGGCTCTTCGTGCGCAGAGCGGAGCTGGCGCGCTGGAGTTCACGGCGAAAGTAACGCCGACGGCGGC
>Ga0137418_10002596_pt1 | contig 16534 bp, 16 predicted proteins | sample CZODoug3_1_2_16f_FD_122242 | JGI IMG/M metagenome (GOLD analysis project Ga0137418, IMG submission 122242) | Vadose zone soil fungal communities from Angelo Coast Range Reserve, California, USA - CZODoug3_1_2_16fungal (Hybrid Assembly) | ecosystem: Environmental > Terrestrial > Soil > Vadose... | reverse complement strand
CTCGTGTTGCCAGGCTGGGAAACCGAGCCGGTGGCCGTCCACGCACTGCACCGTCGGGAGCACCGCGGGTCGGCGCGCGTACGGGCCCTCGTCGAGCATTTGCGGGCCGCATACAGGCGCAGCGGCTGGCGGTAAAGGAGGCCGTTCCGCGCGCAGTGTGCTCAGGGCGCCCTTCGCTGCAGCCCGGCAAATGCCGGGCAATTGCTCGCAACATGGAGAGCGCGGCGCAACTCGCGCTCTCGCTCCTACTTCGTCAAGGCTGCTGCGGCTCGTCCTCCTCGGGAGTGGTGGTCGAGTTGGAGCCTGGTGGTGCTCTGGTAGTCGTGGAGGGAGACGGTCTTCTCCGTTCTGAACAAGTACCTGCGCGGCCAATACGGTGCGGCATCCTGATCGAATCGCTGCGCTTGCCCGAATCGGAAGTGCGCAGCCTGATCCGGCGGGTGCGCAGCGGGCTCGAACTCCGGCGATGGGCACGCCCTCCAGGGCCTCACCGGGGTTCGAACGGCGAGAACTCGCCCGGCGGGACCGTCCGGCGCCGTGGATGTGAAACGCAGGTCCGTCGGCGCACCAGAAGTAGGCGGTTGGCTACTTCGAAACGTTAAGTGCCCAGCTTCACAGCGTCGTCCGGTGGGTCGGCGTGCCCTTCTTCGTCTTCTCGATCTCATGTGGTGTCGAAGAAGGCGGTCGATGACAGGCCGCGAGCCATGCCTTCAGTTCTCGGCCCTCGACTTGGACGACGCCCTCGAACTTTATGTACTGGAGCTCTCCGCTGTCGCAGGCGGCATACACGACGGACTTGGGCGCCTTCAGAAGCGACGCGACTTCGGTCACGGTGAAGAGGCGGTCGTCCGGGATGGTGCCGTCCAGTGTTTCTCGGACGAAGGTCTCCGTCAGTCTGGCGTCAGTAAACGGCGTGCATTCCGCTGCATCTGCTAACAAAACGGGCTCGCGCGCCGTTGGTAAAACCGGCAGCGATTCCGCCTGCTTGACATCGTTTGCATCGCCGTGCACATCCTCGTCCGGGCCTTGCCAAGGCGAAGGTCGCCGGTTCGAACCCGGTGTTCCGCTCCAAATTATCCCGGATCTCAGGTGGTTGCACGCCGGGGTCCGGGTCTCTTGCTTCCGCAGCGCAAGGCGAAGGTCGCCGGTTCTCTAGCGCCAAGAAAGCTCCTGGATTCGAAGAGGTTTCTCGAATCATCGAGCGCATCCTCGTCCGGGTCCCCGGAAACCGTCAGTCCTGCGTCAGTAGCGCAGGCAAGGTCTGCTCTAGAAGTCTGCTTTATATAACACGCGTACTTGACACTAATTTCACTATCATGTTGTCTTAATTCCGTGTTCTCGGAGCGGCAGATCGTCGAACTCTTCCATCTTCAATTTGTCCGGCTGCTCTGCGCAGGCCCGGACAAGAACCGCTTCGCCATCAAAGGTGGCTGTAACCTACGTTTCTTCTTCGAGAGTGATCGGTACTCAGAAGACATCGATCTCGACGTCACAAGGCTGCCGGTCCACACCCTGAAGGAAAGAGTCACGAAAATCCTCGCGGGACCGCCGCTGGTGCTGCCCCTCAGGAGCCGTGGCATCGCCGTAGTCGAAACTAGCGCGGCGAAGCAAACCGAGACGACGCAACGCTGGAAAGTCTCGCTCGCCGCGGAAGGACGCGCGCTTCCGTTGCACACAAAGATCGAGTTTTCGCGGCGCAAGACCACCGAGGAATCGCGCGTCGAACCGGTCGCCGCGAGCGTGCTCGCCGAATACGGGCTGATGCCGCTGCTCGCACCACACTATCCGCTCGCGGCGGCGATACGACAGAAGATCGGAGCTCTCATCCACCGCAGCACGGTCCAGGCGCGCGACGTGTTCGACCTGAGTGTGCTCGTTGCGAGAGCGGGGGGAAATGCCGAGGTGCTTTGGTCCGCGCGCGCGCAGATCCCGAAGGCGATCGAGCGCTGCATGGAGGTTTCCTATGACGAGTACAAAGCACAGGTCGTCTCCTACCTGAAGCCAGACCAAATCGAAGCACTCGGCTCTCGCGAAGCCTGGGACGCGCTCCAGTCGCAAGTCGTCGAATTTCTCGAGAAGGCGCCTCGATGAACGCGAGCGAAGCACTCGGTCGGCTGAAGAGGCTGCGCGTTCCGGCAGCGACAACTGCCGACGCCGCAGCGGTGCTAGGTCTCTCCGGCACTGCGACCAGTCACCTTCTGAAACGACTTGGCCGCGCTGGTTTGGTGACTCCCTTGCGAAAGGGAGTATGGGCCCTGGCCGAGCGACCGGACCGGCTCGCGCTGGCGGAGTACGTGACCGCTCCTTACCCCGCCTACTTGTCGCTGCAGACGGCGCTTTATCAGCACGGGATGATCGAGCAGATACCGTCGATGATCTACCTGGTCTCCTTGGCCCGCGGCGCGCGTGTCGAGACCACGCTCGGCACCTACAGCGTTCACCACGTCCAGCCTTCGTTTTTCGACGGATTCGAAGTACTCGACTCGGGCATCAAGCTTGCCGTACCCGAGAAAGCGCTAGTCGACTTTCTCTATCTTTCACCAACGCGAGGACGGATGTTCGCATCGCTGCCCGAGCTCGAATTGCCGCGCGCGTTTCGCCGACGAGCAGCGCGCGAGTGGATTCAGCGCATTCCGTCCAAGCGGCTCAAGACCATCGTGGCGCAGCGCCTCGACGAGGTCCTCGCAAGAGCGGCCTGACGGTCAGTGCGCCTCCGCCCACTCCGATACCGGGTTTTGCCAGCGCTCAACACGCGCGCGTCATCGGGGCCAGCCCATTCCTCAAATGGCTCGGATCCGCTGGTTCGTTTCGAATGCAGGCAATTGCCGCTGACCGACGCGATCGCACAGGCGCAGACCTCGCCGGCCCAGCTTTCGCGTTGGCTCGAGGTCGCTGCGAAAAACTCCAATGTCTTTCGAACACATGGAATTGGCTAGGATAGCGGCCCTGAAGGATCAGCGCGTGCAGCCGTGAATGGCGTTCGAATACTCACTTTGGACCTGGAAGCTCATCGAGCCGATCTGCACGCAGCCGCTTATCCATGCACTTCTCAGCGATCTCCTAGTCATTCGCGTCGAACCGGGCGTGATGTCCGGATCGGTGACCGCCTCCATGTGCGATGGTGCTCGACACCGCGTTGGCCGCATCCAAAGCGGAGTTGCACCGCAGATCCGACCACCGTCGAAATAGCCTCCCGTTCCGCTCGGGTTGGGAATGAACGCAACCGGCACCTGGTGCCGTGGCACGTCTCCCAGGATGCCACGCGCCGCCCGGTCGCGCCTCGTCTTGGAGTGAGATTTTAGACGCGGCACATCGTTGCGGCGCTGACTCCGTGACCCTATCTTTCACCGTCTCGGGGGGGGGCGGATGGGGCGGCCCGGGTGGGTTCTGCTTGCGGTGGCGGTATCGGGCTGCGGCCGCGGCGTGGAATCCGATAGGGGCGCGCCCGCGCCATTGGCGGTGTCGCCAGCCAGCGTCAACCTGCCGCCGGGCGCGCCGCAGCGGTTCAGCGCCACCGTCGCGGTGACCTGGAGCTTGCCGGAGGGCGCAGGTTCGATCACGGAGGCGGGCGAGTACATCGCTCCCGCGACGCCGGGCACCTACCACGTCATGGCGACCAGCAAGACCGACCCCATGCAGACCGCCATCGCGACGGTCACCGTCTCGCTGACGCCGGTGGTTTCCGTCTCCATGGATCCGGCCGGCGTGTCGGTGGCGCCCGGCGCCATCGCGACGTTCACCGCCTCCGTGCGCGGCACGCCGGACCTCGGCGTGAGCTGGTCTGTGCAGGAGAGCGGAGGCGGCTCGGTACTCGACGGCGTCTACACTGCACCGGCGGCGCCGGGCGTCTATCACGTCGTGGCCGCCGCTCACGCGGATCCCACAAAGACCGCCTCGGCGGCCGTGCTGGTCACAGCGCCGGGGCATCTCGTTTCCGTACAGATCGACCCCGCTGCGGCCACGCTACGGGCGGGCAATACGGTTCGCTTCAACGCGATCGTGACCGGCGCCGCCGACGCATCGGTGACCTGGACGGCTCCGGACGGGGGAACGGTCGACTCCGCCGGCCTTTTTCTCGCGCCTACCGGCGTCGGCGATTATCGCGTGGTCGCCACTAGCCGCGCTGATTCGTCGAAAGCGGCCACCGCGGTTGCGCACGTCCAGCTCGAACCGGTGATCGCCGTCTCCATCTCGCCCGCCGCATTCATGGTGGCCGGTGGCAGCCTGCAGCAGCTGGTCGCGACCGTGACGGGCACCGCCGACACGCGCGTCGCCTGGTCCGCGGACGCCGGCACCGTGGATGACACCGGCCGCTACCGGTCGCCATCAGCACCCGGCGCGTATCACGTCTTCGCCCGGTCCGTGACCGACTCGACCAAGGTGGCGACCGCGGTGTGCACGGTCTCGCCGCCCGATCAGGTGACGCTGACCGTAGCTCCGGACTCACCGGCGCCGATCGTCACCGGCAGCCAGCTCCAGTTCACCGCCACCATCACCGGGCTCTCCGACACCCGCGTCCTCTGGTCGGTCGATGGGGGGGCCATCGACGCCAACGGCCTCTACACCGCCCCACAGACCACCGGTAGGTACTTGGTGATGGCGGAGAGCGCGTCCGCGCACAACGGCAGAGGCGTGTTTGTCACCGTGGTCACGCCGGGGACCGTGGTGGTGACCCCGGAGCAAGCGGTCATCCAGCCCGGGACCTCGGTCCAGATGCAAGCTTCGGTGGCCGGAGGTGGGGACCAGCGCGTGACCTGGTCCGTCGCCGATCCCGGCGCCGGCAGCGTGAATGGAAACGGCGTGTATACGGCTCCTCGCTTGGAGGGCACCTTCCGGGTCATCGCCACCAGCATGGCCGATCCGACCCGAAGCGCGGCCTCCACGGTGAAGAGCAGCTGGGGAAACCTGCAAGACTTCGGCGGGCGGGTGGTTCCCGATGCCAAGGCGGTCGCCGTCTGGTGGGGCGATCCGAACGCCTTCCCGCCCGACGCTCGCAGCAGCATGGAGGCGCTGCTCGCCGGACTGAACGGCACGTCCTATCTCGCCATCGCCGACCAGTACATGCGCGGCAAGAAGGCCACGCTCTCTTTCGCTGGAAGTCTTCAGCTATCGTCCGCGCCGCCCGACCAGGAGCCGACCAACACCGACCTCGCTGCGGTCGTGTGCGAAGCGCTCGACGCGCAAGGCGCACCGCCAGATCCCAACACCGCCTACATGGTCTATGCGGCGAACTTTCCGGGTGCCGCCCACCCGACCTTCTGCGGCTGGCATTCGTGGGCCACCTGCCACGGAACCACCATCCTCATGGCGTACCTGCCGAACCTCGCCCTTTCGCCGTCCTGCCAGTGGCCGGGCGGGAGCGTGTGCGACGGCGGCGACGTGGTCACGCAGAGCCTTGCCACGGTGACGGCGCACGAACTGATGGAGATCCTCACCGATCCCACGGCCACTTCGTGGTACGACCCGGACAAAGGCCACATTGATGAGATCGCTGACAAGTGCGTCCGGGTGTTCCAGGGCTGCACTCAAGCGAGCGGCAGGGGCTGGCAACTCCAGGCGGAATGGTCGAACAGCGCGCACGACTGCGTGACTCAGCCGTAGCTCTTTCGGAGATCGTGGCCAGCGATTACCCAATCAAGTGAAAAGAAACACGTGTACGGGCAGCGGCGGACTTCCGGGGGTCGGCTCCGGCCCGCGCGACCACGTAGCAGGCGTCGGGAACGCTCGGTGCCGTGTACTTCGCACCCGCGGTGAACGTCCTTTGCTGCCGTAACTTGGACTCATAAGCGACAACCAGTTGCAGGCCCCCGATTTCAACCTGCGAACGGTCAGCGTCGGGGTCTCGAGATCGAGATAGGCCTTCAGGTGACGACCCTCCACCTACACAGTGCCCTCGAACTTTACGTACCGCAGTTCGCCACGGTCGCAGGCGGAGTAGACATCGGACTTGCGGATCCTCAGTAGCGCCGAGATCTCTGCCACCGTGAACAGGCGATCGTCGGGGATTGTGCCGATCAGCGAACCGGGTGCCGGCACGGATGGCGTCAGTCCTGCGTCAGTGGCGCCGTTGATTCCGGCTGCATCGGCCTGCACAACTGCCGTGCTCGCGGGCTCCGCGACCGTCCCAGATTTCAGCGGCTTGACGTCCGTTGCATCGCCGTGCACATCCTCGTCAGGGCCTTGCCAAGGCGAAGGTCGCCGGTTCGAGCCCGGCGGCGTGTCGGCAGGGATTGCCGTGTGGCGATGTCTATATAGCGACCCGGCGGGTGTCCAAACCAGGGCCCCCCGCGCGTCATCAAGGGGCAAGCGGGGTGGTTTGTCGCCCCCAAAGACCGAGGAGAAATCCATGGCCAAGCGCAAATATCTTGTCCTCTTCAGAAACCAGCCTGTTGGCGGCCAGCCCGGCCCCTCACCAGAACAGATGCAGCAGATGTTTGCCGCCTACAACGCATGGAAAGAGAAGTTCAAAGACGCCATTCTCGACATGGGAGACAAGCTCAAGTCGGAAGGGCGCGTGGTCACCGCGTCCAGGGTGGCGGACGGGCCGTTCGTGGAGGTCAAAGAAGTGGTGGGCGGCTTCATGATCGTTTCCGCAGAAGACTACGACGGCGCGGTGGAGGTGGTCAGGGCCTGTCCGGCAGTCCGCGCCCCCGGAGCGTCCCTGGAAATCCGCGAGATGACCGGCGCCAGGATGTGAGCGCGCCCTCTCACCCGCGCGGAGCAGCAGAACCGGCATCACCGCCGGGCCTGGTGGAACACTACTTCCGGCACGAGTACGGCCGGCTGGTGGCGGTACTGGTCCGCCGCGTGGGGCTCCGCGCCGAGTTGTGTGAGGAGGCGATTCGCCAGGGCACCTTGCTGGCCACCCACCCCGTGGGCGCTGCGCCACCGACATTTGCCCTGCTGGCCCTGATGCACCTGCACGCCGCGCGCCTGGCGTCGCGCCAGGACGCAGCGGGTTGTTTGCTGTTGCTGGAAGAGCAGGACCGCAGCCTCTGGGACGCAGAACACCTGCATCAGGGCGCCACATGGCTGGCGCGCGCGGCCCAGGGAAATGTCTTCACGCGTTTTCACGCTGAAGCCGGCATTGCCGCCGAACACTGCTTTGCTCTGTCGTTTGCGGAGACCCGCTGGAATGAGATTGCAGAGCTGTATGCCATGCTAGAACGCATCGACCCATCACCCATCCACACACTCAACCGGGCGCTGGCTGTGGCGCAGGGGCAGGGGCCGCAGGCAGGCCTTGCGGTGCTGGAGGGCTTGGTGGCGCCTGCCTGGCTCGATGGCTACTACCTGTGGGACGCCGTCCTGGCGGACCTGCACCACCGCGCGGGAAACGCAGCCACGGCGGAAAGGCATCGTGACCAGGCGCTGGCAACTGCGCCGTCAACTGCGGTGCGACAACTGCTGCACAGGCGGCTGACCGCGAGCCGCAAGTGAGGTTCGGATCGATCGTTGGCGCTTCTGGCCCGCCGGAGGACGAGCTTGAATCCGATCCAGGGCGGCGCTCCGCCTCGACACGCGTTGTCTCCCTGGGTGCGCTGGCTATCCCTGCGCGGCTACGGGATGGTCACGAGCACCCTCTTCGGGGCGACCACGCCGCCTCTGAAGATGCGCGCTCGCTTCGAGCGCCTCGCCCGCGTGTCAAGGCAAAGGCTCCTCCGCAAGTTTCCGAAGCTCGTGTTCGAGGACCACCGCGCGGGTGAGCTCGGCATCGAGTCCGTCCGGGCTGTCGAATCCCCGAAGCGCGTCCTCCTCAACCTGCACGGTGGCGGTTTCTTCATGGGCTCGCCCGCGTCCTACCGGGCTCGGGCGATGCGATTGAGCTTTCGGCTTGACGCCGAGGTGTTCGTTCCCGGCTATCGCCTCGCGCCTGAGCACCCGTACCCCGCCGCTCTCGAAGATGCGTTGGCTGCGTTTCGCCACCTCAGAGCGATCCGTCCACGGTCACCGATCTTCGTCACTGGCGACTCCGCCGGAGGAGGGCTTGCCCTCAGCCTGCTCGTCAAGCTCCGCGAGGTCGGCCTGCCGATGCCCGCGGGGGCCATCCTGCTGTCGCCGTGGGCCGATCTGACAACCTCCGGCAACTCCGTCGAGTCCAACCGCGGCAGGGACCTGTGGTTCTCGCGCCGGCACCTCGAGCTGTGGGCGCGATACTACGTGGGTCAGGCGAACGCGTCGTCGCCGTTGCTGTCGCCGGTCTTCGCGGACCTGTCGGGTCTGCCGCCACTTCTGCTCCTCGCCGGGGAGCATGAGCTCCTGCTCGATGACGCCCGCCGCGTCCACAAGGCGGCGAGCCGGGCTGGCGTCGACTCGCGGATCCTGGTGGGCGAGGGAATGCAGCACGACTGGCCGCTCACGCTGCCGTGGCTCGACGAAAGCAAGAGGGCCTGGCATGCGATGCGTGTTTTCGTAGAGGAACGTTGAATGGCGGCTTGCCAAGCCGAAGGTCCAAGGCGACGGTCGCTGGCTCGAGCCGACTCACGCATTGTCGTTTTGCCAAACTCGATTCAGCGTCTCCGAAGCTCAAGGATAGCTCGATGCCACCGCCGATCATGATCTTGTCAAACTGGAGCAGGCGATGCCAGCAACCGCGAGCGGCTGCAGGCGAGACCCTGGTACCAACGGCCCAGCCTTCGGTGAGCGCGATCGCGCGCTCTTCCGCTCATGACAGTCAGGACTGACGCCTGGGACTATGCCGCGCGGCGGACGTAGCGGTGGTGGAGTCCGCCGACGAGCGGCGGGGCGACGATGCGACCATGATCGGGTCGCTCGACCTCGCGCGGCTCGGGAGCGTCCTTGTCGAGGGCGAGATGGCTCCGGAGCCCAGCACGTGCGGCGCCCAAGAGAGCGAGTACGAAGGCCATTGCGCTCCAGCGTCGCTCGGCGCCATTCCGTCGTCCAGTGTCACGATCGAGTTTTGGCAAACGACAGCCCGAGTTGCGGTCGCTTCGATCGGCGGCGGAGCAACGCGAGTTGTTGCAGGAGCGCCAGGTTTTCGAGCGTGAGGTCAGTGCGGGTTCTGAGCGCCGCGCGCGGGGCGCCCAACAGAGCGAGTACGAGGGACATTGCGCTCCATGTCTTGCACGTCGCTGGCCCATCGTCCAGACTCGGGATCGAGTTTTGGCAAACCACACCTGCTCCGGGCCGAAAGGCTCCTTTCCTGACGTTACTGCTGTGTATTGGCGAGGCATCCGGCGATGAATTCGAGCGCAAGCGGAAATGCGCATCCAGCCGGAATGGGCCGTCTGATCGCCCAGCTGCTCCGGCCGTACCGGGGCTGGCTGGCGATCATCATGGTCGCGACGGGACTCGAGACGGCGATGAGCCTGGCGGCGCCGTGGCCGCTAAAGATCATCCTCGACAACGTGGTCGAGGGCCGCGCGCCGCCCGCGTGGTTGGGCCACGCCGCGAGCTTGCTGCCGGGCGACAGCTTGATGCGGATGGCGGCCTTCGCCGCGGTCGCCACCGTGCTGATCGCCGCGCTCGACGCGCTCGCCTCGTATCTTGACAACTACTACACGGAGAGCGTGGGCCAGTGGGTCGCGAACGACCTTCGCGTCCGCGTGTACGATCACCTCGAGCACCTCCCGCTCGCCTATTACGACACGCACCAGACCGGGACGCTGCTCAGCACCATCACCGACGACATCGACACCATCCAGGGCTTCGCGTCCTCCTCCGCGCTCGGCATCGTCGTGGACCTTCTCACCATCGCGGGAATGCTGGCCCTGATGTTCTGGCTCAGCTGGGACTTCGCGCTCATCGCCGTAGGCGTGGCTCCCTTCCTCCTCCTCTTCGTCATGCGCTTCCGCAGGGCCGTCAAGAAGGCGACGCGTGAGGTCCGGCGCCGCGAGAGCGAGATGGTGGGCGTGGTGCAGCAGGGGCTCGAGTCCATCCGCGTGGTGAACGCGTTCGGCCGCCAGGAACTGGAGGAGGCGCATCTGCTCGAGGCGAGCCAGGCGACGGTGGATGCGGCGCTGAAGGCGAGGCGGGTGAAGTCGATGCTCTCGCCGGTGGTCGCGGTGACCGTGTCCTTCTGCACGGCGTTCGTCCTCTGGCGGGGGGCGTCGCTGGTCCTCGCCAACGCGATGACGGCGGGGTCGCTGATCGTCTTCCTCGCCTACTTGAGCAAGTTCTTCAAGCCGGTGCAGGACCTCGCCAAGATGAGCGGGACGATCGCCCAGGCGGCCGTGGGGGTGGAGCGCGTCCGTGGCATCCTCGACATCGACATGAGCATTCCTGAGAAGGCGGATGCGCGGGTCCCGGGACGGCTCCAGGGGGCCATCGAGTTCGATCGGGTCGCCTTCGCCTACGACGCGGTGCATCCGGTGCTGAAGGGCGTGAGCTTCTCCATCGCCGCGGGCCAGTTCGTGGGGATCGTGGGGATGACGGGATCGGGCAAGTCGACGGTGGCGAGCCTGATCCCCCGGTTCTACGATCCGAGCGGAGGGCGCATCTTGATCGACGGCGTCGACATCCGCGACTACAAGCTCCAGGACATGCGCGACCAGATCGGCTTCGTGCTGCAGGACACGGTCCTCTTCCGCGGCACGGTCCGCTCGAACATCGCATACGGGCGCCCTGGCGCCTCCGAGCGGGAGATCGTCGAGGCCGCGAGGCTCGCCAACGCCCACGACTTCATCTCCAGGATGCCCGAGGGGTACGAGACGCAGGTCGGCGAGAGGGGTCTGACGCTCTCCGGCGGCGAGCGGCAGCGCATCGGGATTGCCCGTACCGTCATCCGCAAATCCCCCATCCTCATCCTCGACGAGCCCACCGCGTCGCTCGACTCCGAGTCAGAGCGGATCGTGGTCGAAGCGCTCGAGCGCATGATGAAGGGCAGGACCGTGATCACCATCGCGCACCGGCTGGGCACGATCCGCGACGCCGACAAGATCGTCGTGCTCAAGGACGGCAGGGTCGCGGAGCAAGGCTCGCACGACGAACTCCTCGCGCTCCGCGGCGACTACGCGGAGCTGCATCGCGTCCAGGCCGGCGGAGGCGCGGCCTATCGCTGCCAGACCATCCGCAAGATAGGAGCGTGAATGGCAACCCGATCGCTCGTCGTTCTTCCCGACGATTCCGCGCAACCGATCCTCGACGCGATCTCCGCGGCCGCGAAGTCTATCCGGGTGAAGATGTTCGTCTTCTCCGATCCGGCGCTGACGCGGGCCGTGATCGCCGCGCAGCTTCGCGGCGTGAAGGTGCAGGTGATGTTGAACCCCGCGCGCCGCAGCGGGGAGGAGGACAACGAGAAGACGCGCGAGGAGCTCGTCCGCGGCGGGATCGACGTCATCGACAGCAACCCGGACTTCCACGTCACGCACGAGAAGTCGATGGTGGTGGACGGAGAGACTGCGTTCGTGACGTCGCTGAACTGGGCCACGAAGAACTTCACCGGCACCCGCGACTACGCGGTGGTCACCTCGCACAAGCGCGAGGTCGGCGAGATCGTCGAGTGCTTCGAGGCCGACTGGAACCGGCAGCGCTTCGACCCTCCCCGCGAGGACCACCTGATCTGGTGCCCGGGAGGCCGGGATCGGATCACCAGCTTCATCGACCGGGCGCGGCACAAACTGTTCCTGCAGAACGAGCGCTACCAGGACACGGTTGTGATCGAGCACCTGGTGCGCGCGAACCGCCGCGGCGTGAAGGTCCACGTCATGACCCGCCCGCCCCATACGCTCAAGCAGGAGAAGCTGGTCGAGGGCCTCGGGGGCCTGCGCATCCTGGACGACGTGGGCGTCAAGATCCACAAGCTCAAGCACCTGAGGCTCCACGCCAAGATGCTCCTCGCCGACGACGTCGACGCGATCGTGGGATCGATCAACCTCGCTCCGGGCAGCCTCGACGACCGCCGGGAGCTGGCGATCGAGGTGCGGGACGAGGAGCTGGTGGAGCGCCTCTACAAGGTGGCCCGCCACGACTGGGAGCACTCGCACCCGCTGGACCTCTCCGACGAGGGGCTGCTGGCCGACCTCGAGGAGCGTGCAGAGGAAGCGGCGCGGCTCGGCATCCTTGCGGCGAACGGCGGGGGGAAGAAGAAGTGAACCTGAGGTGTGCAGTGATAACGATCACCTTAGGATCCTATTTTCTGGTTTTGTGTCTGGAACCCTCACGCTTTCGGGTTTGCCTAGTGATGAACGCGACAGAATAATGAGTGTCCTCAAGCCGGGCGTTTCCGCGCGCTAGATGGGTAGCGGAGACGGGCTCCACCCTGAGCAGTCAACAGGCGTGCGGGAGGGCGGCCCGTGCGGCTGGTCCGAGATCGAGACTTCCAGCAAGAGTATCTTTGTCGCGGATAATGCGATGCAACTCGGCGATCTCCTGGGCGGGTCAGTTGGGCTAGGCAATGATGCTCGCTGTAACGGTTGTGCTTGCAATCGGCGGAGGCGGCCCCTCCTTGCACTTGGTAGAGATGACTGCGGAGCTTGTTTGGCTTGGCCCTGGCTTGGTCCCGTCCGCCGCACGCGGCCCGGGGGCCAGGCATGGACTCACTCCCGGGCCAGGGCTCGCAGTGAACCATCGGGCTCGAGCACGCGGCAGATCGGGGAGCCGCCCTCCTCCATGACCAGCTCGCTTCCCCGGACCAGCGCGGCGACCTCACACTTGAGCAGCATTCCCTTCGATTGACCAATCTTCATGCCGGTGTCGAGCTTCACCAGCCAGCCGTCCCGATCGATGGCCATCGCCCCGTAGACCCCCAGCGCATCCGGGTCGTGCCCGAAGAGGAGGCCGTTCATGCCGAGGGTCCTTAGGCGGCGGCGCATGCGTTTCCGCTTGTGCTTGTCGGCCCACCAGTTGTGGTACTCGAGGATGGACTTGCGCTGCTCCAAGGCGGGGTAGTCCGGTCTGACGACCGCCGCCGAAAGCGCCGCGAAGTAAGCCTGCATCGCCGGCACGCCATCCTTGACGTCGATATAACCCGCGTGCGCGAACAGCCAGGTGCCGACGAACGCCGCGACGGGAAGCTTCCGGAGGTAATCGCCGATCCCGCTCTGCGCCAGCTGCTCGCCCGTCACCACTTTCTTGGGCCCCAGCCCGGCGCGCCACGCGCTCCGCAGCAGGTCGCGGGAGGCCAAGGCGGGATTGGCCAGGAATTCGACCTCGTGGTTCCCCATCAGCACGACCAGCCGGCTGCCGGCAGCGGCCGCTTCCGGTTGCAATCCTTCCAGGAGCAGGACGACGCCCACGCTCTCCTTCCCGCCATTCAGCAGATCGCCGACCACGAGCAGGATCTGGCGCGACCTTTCGCGGTTCCAGGCGATGCGCCCCGCCTGGTTGACGCACAGTCCGGAGGCGACGAGGAGCTGCTCGAGCTCGCCCAGCCGGCCGTGGACGTCACTGATCGCCCAGAGCGTGTCGTAGCGCGCGCGCAGCTCCTCCGTGGAGATGGTGACCCAGGCATCGGACGGGGGGAGGATCGCCCCCGTGTCGGCCCACGCCGCGCCGCCCGCCGACCACAGTGCAGCCGCGAGAGCGAGAGCTCTCATCTGCGGACGAGCGCGACGGCGGACACCACGAGGGAAGGCGCGGGCCCGTCGATGAAAGCTGCTCGGCGAGATTACCAATTCAGCGTAGTCCCCTACGCCAGCCGAACGGGCGAATTGCCAGACGAGGGGCGCGCGGTGAGGCGGTGGTTTCTTCTCGGCTTCGCGCGAAAGCTCATTGCGCATGTTGCCGGATGGCTTGGGAATCAAGCACCTCGCCAGTGCTGAGCACGAGAGCTCATTAGAAGCGATAACCACAATTCCCATAGAACCCGAACGCGTTCGCGTTGCCGGTGGGAGACGACCCGAGGTCCAGGCCGGTCACGATCGTGTACCGAATATCAGCACCGACGACGATCTGATTGGTGATGTTGTAGAGTGCGAGAACGCCAGGCCAAAGCGCGAACTTCGTCCCACTAGTAAGGTTGTTGGGGTTTCCACCCGAGTTGGTAAAAGCCGAGTACAGCCCGAGACCCAGGCCAAAGAAGGGGCGGAGGACGATCTGCCCCATATTGAAGCCGTAGCCGGATTCAACGCCGAGCGGGTTGATGCGGTAGGTGGGGCCCCCCCTAAACAAAGGGACCGTGTATCCGAGGTGGTAGATGAACGTCGCGCCGAGGTATAGGTTCATCGGAAGCGTGTAGCCAGCGCGTAGCCCGATTCCGAGAGCATAGGGGTTCACCACGTCACCGTAGACTCGCGGGTGGCGAAACACGTTGCCAAAGCCGAATCCGACGAGTAACTCGACACTGACAGGATGCCGTCCACCATCGCTATCGGCCGAGGGCTCTGAAGCAGGAGTTGCAGCCGTCGTTTCCGGAGCAGGCGCTGGAGCGGAGGCCCCAGTCCCTTGGGCAAAGGCAGATGTCGTTAGAAGCGCTGCGGAGGCGCCAAGAGCCACCGCTGTGAGGTTATGGATCATCCGGGCAGCACCAAGAGGTCGTCGCGTTCTGCCACGGTGGCAGATGAGGACACCGCCGGCAATGTGAATCCCTCCTTCTTCGTCCACCGCGGCTTGCCCTTCTTGTCCCCTTGCATTCCAGGGGTCGAACCCTTCGAATCCTGAACTGTCGAGCCGACAGCCCCCTTGGAGCAATATTGTGCGGCGCGCGGCCGCCCCTACTTCACGCGCGATGGGATCCAGCTCATCTGCTTGGTGCCGGGCTCGTAGCGAAAGATCTGCGCATGCGGGCCGTTCTCCGGCGTGAGGGCGACCGGCTTTCCGGTGAGGTCGCCCAGGCGCGCCATGAATTCCATTAGCGCACGCAGCTGCGACTCGCCCACTTGGCGCGGATCGAGGTCGAACTCGATCTCATTCGTGACGAAGAAGTGGCAGGCAAGTTCGACGTCGCCGACCCAGAAGCGTAGGAGTGGGCGCGGCTGCTCGGCCATTTAGCACCTCGATGATCCACCGGAGGGCGGGAGGCCGAGAAGCTGCAGCTGCGCTCTGTAGGGACCGTCGTGGATCAGATCCAGGACCTTCTGCCAGTCCGGCGGTTGATGTGCCGAACACGTAAATGTCTCGCCAGCTACCGTCCAGCGCGAAGTCGTGACGCTGCAGCTCCCAATTCAGCTCAAAAGGAACGGGCTTGAGCGGCGGGGAAGTGGCCATTGCGGCGAAGGAGTAGACCGCAGGCTGGTGAGCGAATCAACGTCATCGATTTGGCTTGCCAGAGGTCCGGGTACGCGTAGGTTATGAGAATCTGCGTTCTCGGAAGCTGAAGCTCGTTGTCGGGCCGTACAGGCCACAATCGCTTACTGGCGCCGTTGTGCCAGGCCCCGTCCGCGTTGACATTGGATCTGCTCACATAGCTATCACTGGACGCGTTGGCATTTTAGCCCCCCCCAAGGTGTTGCGCCGGCGGCGGGCCTTCGGGTCTACCGCCGTCTTCAAGGCATGGCGGCGCTGGCGAAGTGGGCGGCGAAATCTGGTCGCTCGGAGTGAGGTCCGGCAGGGGTGACGGTTGGGTGACCCGGGCTCCCCTCCCTTGGTCTGGAAGATGACGCGACGCGACTTGATCCTCGAAGCGAGCAAGACGTTTAGGTCGCATCGAAAGTTCGCCGGCCGGCCATCCCGACAGCCCGAAGCGCCTGCACGCCTCTGCCCTTTCGCCTCGCCCGCGACCGTTGCGGCTCCTAGCCCCGCACTCCGCCGTCATCCTGTTGCGGTGCCACTTCGAACGAGGTCTCCAATGACAGGAGTTTCCCGGATCGCCTTCGCTCCCAGTCTCGTCGTCGCGCTGCTGATCGCAGCGCCCGTGAGTGCGAGGGTCAAGTCAATCCAAATCACACGCAACGAAGCAGTCTTCGGTGGCACGAGCTTCGGCGGCGTCGGGCCATATCAGAAAATCAGTGGGGTCGTGCACGGCGAAGTCGATCCGGCAGAACCTCTGAACGCCATCATGGTCGCCAACGATTGCCTCGGGTTCGCCGCTGTCAAGGGCATCACCGCATTCCCGGCCGAGACGAACGAAATCGGCGATCTCGAGTTGCGGCCGATCAGTGAATTCCCCGAGGTCGACGGCCTCGGCTGCACAGGGCAACCGAACGCAAGGGCAGAACGATTTCAACGCGGTGACGGACCCGCACGACAGCACGACTGCGTACGTCGCATGGGCGCCGGGCATCTTCGCGTCTGTGAGTGACCAGCGCCTTGCGCCATGCCCATCGCTGCCCTCCTTTCCGAGTTCCGGCCCGGTCATTCAGAGCTGGCAACGAGGCGGCGATTCGAGGTTGTTGTGCGCCGATCGCGAAGGTGGACTCGTGATCTACGGGCCGACGCCGGCGGAGATCCTCGGCAAGTACACCGCGCTCACCGGCCGGCCGGCGCGGGCCATCGTCAACCGCTACATCCGGGAAGTCGGCCCAATCAGTGCCGACGCGCCGGCTTTTCCCTTGGCCGCTGGTGCAGCACAGCCGCTCCGGGCTGCAGCCGAAGCTAAAGGCTCGGCGGACTTCATGCCGCTGTGGAGTGGCCAGGCGCCGTCGCTGGCGCGCGAGATGCCGGCCGGCGAGCTGATCGCCGCCCTGGTGAGCGAGAC
>Ga0137418_10002594_pt1 | contig 16536 bp, 22 predicted proteins | sample CZODoug3_1_2_16f_FD_122242 | JGI IMG/M metagenome (GOLD analysis project Ga0137418, IMG submission 122242) | Vadose zone soil fungal communities from Angelo Coast Range Reserve, California, USA - CZODoug3_1_2_16fungal (Hybrid Assembly) | ecosystem: Environmental > Terrestrial > Soil > Vadose... | reverse complement strand
CCGCTGCCGATTTTCTCCAGGATGTGGTAGTGGGAAATCGTGGAACCTATCATGGGCAGGTGATCAGGGCTGCTACTCATGTTAGGCGCGGAGGAAGGGCAAGTCAACGCGGGAACCGGGATGGCTATTGGAGCGGGAAAATCCGGCCACCCGTGTCCGAATGTCTATCAGCTGGACTGGGGATTACCTATCGACGCGCATCGGGGGTGGGAGGGCGCGGGCGAGTCTGGTAGTCGCTCACACAGTTGACGAATGCGCTCCGCGCGGTATGCTGATATTTCTTCCCTAAGAACCTCTCCAGAAACTCTTCTGAGGAATGAGTTCCGGCTGGGGCCTCTGTGGATCTGGAATCCGAGTTTGGTCGCGTTCTTTCGCCGCAACTGGACTTGTTGGTTGCGGAATCTCTGTTCGCGGCACTCGGTCCCTTTGTCAACGTATCGTTGACCGTACTTCAGCATGCGATAGACGAGTCGGGCGAGGCGGTGGGCCATGGGGTGATGGCCTTTGGGGCACCCAGCTTGGTGTGTAAGCGACGGCACTGGGCTCCGAGATAGCTGCGGCTGCGGATCAGAGCGTTGGCGGCCTGCCGCCATACGGATCGCATCGGGTTCTGCCGCAAGATCACTCAGCCGCTTTCGCTTTGACGCGGGCTCGTCCGTGTTGTCGGGAGCAGGTTGACAGGGAGGAACCACGACGGCCTTCGTCCCACTTTTTTCGACGGCATGCCAGCATTGCCCTCCGAACTGTCGGACTCGCTAGTGCAGCCCTTGAATACCAACCCAACCCTCATGGGCATGCTCGGGCGCCGGCCAAGATCGGATGACCGAGAGGCCGGCGCCAGTCAAGCCTCATTCATGAGGCCGGCTTGGGTGCTTCCAGCAGAACGTTGCGATTTGCGAGACAGAATTGAATGAATTTGTCCCGCGATACCATCATCTGCAATGGCATAGGAATCGCGAGGTAGCCCACCTTCAGGATTTCCGTCAAGGTCTGGTCGTCCTTCGCCGCCGCGAGCGCGGCCGGGCCGACCTTTTCGCGAACGGCCTCCAGTGCAGGTAGAAGATTTTGATTGAGAACGTTTTTGGTAACGGCTTGCAGTCTGTCTGTCCAGCCCATGGCATCCTCCTCCGTGTGCAGACTCTTGAGTTCATCTTTGAGCTCAGCTGCGTTTTCTCCAACATGTCCTAACTCGGGACGCCTTTCTTAAAGGCAATCTGTTCTCCACATCGGTGGCTCGGCTAAGATGATCAGAATCACCAAAATCTGAGCGCAGAAGCGGAATCCGTTATCCGTTCGGTTAGTGCCGCTAGCGAGGTGGCTGCCGGGGTTGCCCCCCGCCATCCCGCGCCATCGTTGACGGGATGGGAGACAGAGCGAGTTGAAACCGGTCTCCATAATAACTAACTAGTAAAATCGGGGCTGTCCTACCCGGGGGACGGGCCGGGCGGCGACGCGCGGGGCCGGATGGATCGTGGGATTCTGGTTTGGGGGGAGGCTGGGCTGGACTCCACGTTCAACTCGGGCGCGCAGAATGGATTCTGAAAAAGAGCTTGGTCGACGCATTCGACTCTATCGTTGATGCCCGAAACAACTAAGAACGGCTCACTCCGGAACGCCTCCTGGAGGCGATCGGCAGGGAGACCGGCTTGACCGCCCGGGTGCTGCAGTGGGAACCCCGGTTCAAATGGCACACTCCGGTCCGTCCTGATGCTCTGATTGAGATCGACGGCCCGGCAAAAGCGGCGCGGTACGCAGTCGAAGTAAAGAATATCGACCGTTACCAGATGCTGCATCAGCTTCGAGCGCTTTGGCCACGTCAGGCCAAACCGGCTCTCCTGGTTGCCGCTCCCCACATCACGGCGCACTTAGCGGAACGATGCCATGAGATGGATCTTTGTTTTCGCCGACGCCGCCGGCAATGCATGCCTAAAAGCTCCAGGACTGCACGTCTACGTGACCGGCAGCCCAAGCCGGCCGACCTTAAGACGCGGAAGCGGGAAAGATCACCAACCCGGCAGGACTCAGGGTAGTTTTTTCCTTACTGTGCAAGCCAGACTTGCTGAATGCCACTCATCGAGAGATTGCGGCAGCCGCGCTGGTAGCCCTCGGGACGGTTGGGCCTATCATCAAAGAACTGGAAACCCGCAGGCACATCACGCCGGCGCCTGAGGGCGCGCGCGCGCCGCGGCGGAGATTCTTAGATCCGCAGCGGTTCGTGCAGGAGTGGGCCGCGGTCTATCCAACGGTTTTGAGACCGAAGCTGAATATCCGGAGATTCCGGGCGCAACGCACTGGCTGGACAGAAGGTGTGGATCTTCGGCCCTACGACGCGTTCTGGGGAGGGGAGGTCGCTGCCAATCGTCTGCTCCACCAGCTTGTGCCGCAAACCGCGACCATATACGCAAAGGACACCCCGCAGCAGATCATCGCCGAGTACAAGATGAGGGCTGACGTAAACGGAGATGTTGAGATTCTCAATGCTTTCTGGAATCCGCAGGAGATGCCGAACCTTGGCGACGTGGTACCGCCGATCCTTGTCTACGCCGATCTTGCGGCAACAACCGACGGCAGAAATCTTGAGGCAGCAAAGATGATCTATGACCAATACGTCGAACCCGCCCTTAGAAATAAAGCATGACCAGATCGACCCGACCGTTCTCGAAGCTCTCCGAAAGATCGACGAGGTTGCACGCAAGCACGAGACGAGCTATTTCCTGGCGGGCGCGAGAAATCATTCTCAGGCACGTTTTTGGTCGGCCGCCTGGACGCCGGACCTTGGATGTCGACTTAGGTATTGCGGTGCGCGACTGGGATCATTTCAAGATGCGTTTCGCGGCGCTCGCAACTTCGGTGAGACTCAGGTGCGCTTGTGAATGTCGCATTTAGCCCACCCGTCCTTCACGTCCGTCGATGCAACCCTGTTGTGCCTTTCTACTCCACGATTCCGTCCTCGCACCCTTGACACAGCTTTCGAGGCATTGATACTGTCCCCACGTCAGCTCCCGTGGCACGCTCTCCGAGGTCACCCACGGACTTCCGCCAGTGATGAATCTCGGGGAGCTCACTTCAAGCGGCTCTTCCTCCAAATCGGAAGAGGTGGTCGGTTTCTACGGTGGGCTCACCAATCTCAACCAGGGAGAAATTGGCGTCCTTTTGTTGTCGGCAAGTTGCCAACGGCCCAGCAAATTCGAGCGGAGGTGTGCAATGGCAATGCTTCAACGGTTCCGAGTCCGCGACCGTATTCTTGCTCCGTGGGCACGTTTTCCTAAGTTCATGGCCATCGCGCTGTTGGGCTGTGCGCTTTCGTTTTGGCTGTCCCCTTCCGTAGCTCAGGTTCTGCTCCGAAATGAACTGGCCATCAAGGCGCATGGAATTACGATGCGATACCCGGCGGGATGGTCCAGCCCTCCGAAGCGATTCGCGAACATGGACGAACTCGTGAATGTACCCGAAGGCGAGCAGGAGCGAGGCCGGCCAACGGCGCGCGTTCAGATTACAGCTGTGCGCCGGACCGACCATGCTGAAGCACTCCGCGAACTCCGCGACATCGCCAGGGAGGTCCATTCGCCTGCAACCTTCTTGGACATTGGAGGCTGGCCGGGGCTGCAACGGCGGCACACGGAGCCTCGCCAGCAACCCAGCGGAGGTCCCCTGTTCCCCGACGCGATTGTGCTGCGCATTACCACCGCAGTCGCGGTAGGGAATCTTCTGGTTCGCGCCGAGGCATCCCTGCCGTCAGCCGCGAGCTCGATCCTCATCAATCAGGTAGAAGCCATGGGGCGATCCCTCCGGTTCGCAACTCACGGCAACCCTCAGCAAACCCAGCGTGAACTCCAGGAGGTGCGCCGCCGCGTGCCATCCCACTCCGCTCTGATCACGCCCCCGGACCCGCGGAATCCGATCTCCCCTGACACGACCGCGTCACAAACGGATTCCCACAGGTTGCCGAAGTTGGCCGCAACAGGCTCGTCCGCCTTGTTGCCGGAGTGGCCGCTCCAGGATCCACCGCTGATTCGGCTGTTCCAGGGAGGAAACGGCGAGCTCGAGATGGCTGTGTCTCCCAACGGGCAGAACATCGTAGTCGCGCGACAAAGGTTGTTTAGAACTTCGAGGGACGGCGGCCAGACCTCCGCCTCCTTCGGGGTAACGGGCTTTGGGGACGGAGACCCCTCACTCGCCTGGGGACAGAGCGGCAACTTCTACATGGCCGGAATCAACAGTGGTTGTACCGCGACCACTACTTGCACGGGGTTTGACCGGTCGACCGACAACGGCGTGACCTTCCCGTTTCTGACCAACGCGGTGAGTTGCCCCAATGCAGGCGTCAACAGCTGCTTTCCCGACCAGGAACACATCGCCGCGGATCGCGTTAACGCTGCGCCGGCCGGAGGAGATCAGGTTTACTCGGTGTGGCGCAACTTCAACTCCACGGGTCAAGATCCCACCATCATCTGCTCTCAGGACAGCGGGGCCAACTGGACGGCCCCACTCGACGTCGAGAACGGTGCCTTCGTGCCGCGCGTCGGCGTTGGCCAGGACGGCTTTGTCTACGTCATTTACCGTTTGGGTGGCAATATTCGCCTCCACAAGTTCAGTTCCTGCGGAACCGGCCTCACGCCTCAGTTGGGGTTTCCCGTGACCGTCGCGGCGGTTAACGATGTGCCCTGTGCGGTGCCGGGACTAGACCGTTGCAACAACGGCAACGTGCTCTCGAGCCACATGGTAGCTGTCGATGACACCAATGCAAACCACATCTACGTGGCTTACGCCCACAATACGTCGGCGACGAACGAGAACGTTCTGGTGCGTGACTCTTTGGATGGCGGCCTGACCTGGCCCGCCGGGCGGGTCGTCACCGTCAACAACACGGTCGCCGGACGGCGTTTCATGCCTTGGGTTTGCGCCACCGGCGGCGAGGCTTTTGTGTCGTGGTATGACCGCCGGGTCGCGACATTGGCGGCAAACGACCTCACCGATTACTACGGTGGACGCGCTCGCCTCGACGGCATCGGTAACCTTGTGGCCGGCCCGGAATTCAAGATCTCAGCGCTCAGTGATCCTCAATGCGCCTCAGGTTGGCCCTCGTCACCCAGGAGCACGAACGACTCGGAATCCTGCTCTCTGCAGCCTCAACTCGCAGGCGTCTGCTGCGACAACACACAACCCAACTGCCCAGGCTCGCGAATCCGCTGTGATTTCTCCTCGACCGTGTGCCCGGCGGGTCCGCCCGCCGAGACCTGCAACACCGGGGGCGGCTCCCCGAAGTATGGTGACTACAACGGCAACGCTTGCTCTGCCGGACGTTTCTTGGCCAGTTTCGCCTCGGCCAAGTCGCCCCCCGGGATCGTGCCTCCGTCGGCGGCAATCGATGTTTTTTTCAGCAAATTTCTGGTTGGCAACGTCCCCCAGATTCAGGTGCCGCAGGGTGCGGCGTTCGGGGACTCCTGCGTGGGAAGCACCAGCAGCACAACCTTGCAAGTTTGTAATACTGGCAACGACAAGCTGACCGTAAGCCCAATTACTTCATCGAATCCCCTGTTCGCCGTGACGACGCCCTCTGGGGGTTATCCCGTAACTATTAGCCCTGACTTCTGCTTCCCGTTCGCGGTGACCTTCACACCGACCAGCCCGGCTCCGCAAACAGCAACGTTGCTGATTCCTACGGATGATCCGTCGACCCCCTCGGTCTCGGTTCAGGCGACCGCGCAGGCCAGAGCAGGATCGCTTGGCTTGGATGCCGATCTGTCTTTCACCCCGACCGTGATCCGCAGTGCCGGAACCTGCCGCTCGTCGAGGCCCTTGGTGGTCTCGAACACGGGAACCTGCAATCTGACGATTACCAATGTGGCGCTCAGTGGCACCAGCGCTGGCGACTTTTCCTTGGCTGGCCTGCCCGCCTTCCCCGTCACTCTCGAAGCCGGACACATCGTCGGCGCAGGCGATCTGAATGCGGTGTTCTCCCCGACCGCGGTCGCCCGGGAGCGCACTGCCGAAGTCACGGTTACGTTTGTCTCTGACCCCACAACTGGCACGACCAGCAGCCAGACCAGCAAGCTCTGCGGTGAAGGTGTACGCACGGGCGCCAGGGTTCTGGTCACCCAGGGAGGCGTGCCACTACCCCAAGCCCACGAGATCGAACTTAAGCGGCTCCATGGTGGGCTTTTTGGATTCGCCAAAGAAGTGGATGAGGTGAAGAACGCATCTTTGCAAACGATAACACCGACTCCAGGCACGGCGTGTGCGCCGTTCCAGTTCCATCGCGAGTATGGAACGGTGTCCAACCCGGATCAGTTGGTGCCCGGAGTCTACCGGCTTAAGGTCGAGGCGATCATCGGCGGTAAGGAAGTGGAGAAGAAGACCTGGTTCAAGGTTGACACCTGCGGTTTCAACGGCACGATCGCTGTCGATTTCTAGGCGGAGCCATGCCTTGCGAGGTGCACTAGACCGTCCAATACTGATCTTGCGAGGCAACGCGCGCGTCTGGCTTCTCAAGGCTGTGTTTCTCTTCTAGCTCGGGTCTGCTCGCTGGGCGCATCCCAGGTAGTCGGGCTATTCTTCGCGAGACCACCGTTCCCATAGAATGGTACTGTATGCGTGCTCGCCTCGCGGTTCTCGTATCTGTTTGCATTCTCTTGCTGGTGTTCGTGGTCTGGCATCTGCGATCAACAAGACTCGCAAGCCAACCGGCAGCTTCTGCGACTTCCAAGGGTACATCGCCACCAGGGACCACAATCCCCGCCACTCCTGAGTCCGCTCCCACCGCCGTGTATGCGCATAACCTGATGCTGCGAAAAGGCCCAGACTTTCGCATCTACGTCCGCTGGCTGCGCGGAAATATGGTCCGCACTCGCCGCGACGTGAATCCAACGTTCGATGATCCCGAGTCTTTTCTTCTTGAAATCAAAACCGGCGTGATCCGAGCCAATATCGGGGATATCGGCAACTTCCTCAATGCGGGAGGCGTGGCAAACTCGCCGCTAAGAAACATCACGCTTCTTGCCGACGACGACCACATCAAACTCAAGGGAACTTTGCATAAGCTCATTTCAATGCCGGTCGAATTGGTCGGCAGCATCGCTGCAACCCCCGACAATCGAATTCAAGTGCACGTCACAAAGCTCTCCGTTCTGAAAATCCCGTTAAGGAGACTTCTCGGCGGATTGCACATTAGTGTCTCAGACCTTTTTCATGCCAAGGGCATTCCGGGCATTGAAATCTCCGGCAACGACATCTTTTTCGAGACGCTCAAACTGCTTCCGCCGCCTCACATCCATGGACAATTGCTCAAAGTGCGCGTCGTCACTCCTGATATCGAAGAAGTTTACGGAAATGCCGAAGAGGCCGTGACCCGCGTCGAACAATGGAGAAATTTCCTGCGGCTAAACGATGGCACTATCGACTTCGGAAAACTCACCATGCATCACGTGGATCTCACCATGGTGGATCTCTCGAATGACGCGTGGTTTGATCTAGATCTCAACAACTATCAAAACCAATTAGTGAACGGCTACACCCGCATGACTCCCGAAGCTGGCCTGCAAATCTTCATGCCCGATCTGGATAGTCTTCCGAAAAACAACGGCAGCCAGAACATTAGCATGGAGTGGCTAAAACACCGCAACCTTCCTCCCCCGCCAGACATCATTTCCAAGTAGCTTTAGTGGTTTACGTGCACCTGCACCGCTACCGTGCTTGGCTCGATGCGGTCGGGACTGGCATGGCAGTGCAGCAGAAACTGATGCGGCACGCAGACATCAGAACAACGATGAACGTGTATGGCGATGTGGTCACGGACGAAATGGCTCAAGCCAATTCGAAGGTAGCAGGACTAGCCCTTAACAGCAGGTGAACCGGCAGGTGCGCGCGCTAACTAAGCCATTGAAAATGCCAATTGCAGCCCTCCGAACAGAAAGAATGTGATTACTGTTTTCATGGTCTTTTTCTCCTCCGAAACTGATTTGGCGGAGCGCCAGACTTCTTTACCGCGTCACTGACCGAGTGCAGCAAGTGCGATTTCTGCACGGACCCGCACTCTGAATGCGCTGTTCCCTATCGGACAACACCTTTTTCACATATCGTTGCGTGCTTCAGCGGCTCAATGTCTGCTTCGATATGCTTGAGCTTGTCTTGGGCAAGCGCGTACACCCGGCGGCACGGAGCGCCACCGGCATCACGAGCTTTCAGGACTTCAGCCAGCTCTGCCGGGGTGAATCCGATCCGAAGCGCGCTTTGCCCCACAAGCGCTCTTCACCGCGCTCGCGGGATAGACCCGATAACCAGACTCTGTTCGCGAGGCTCGTGGGAGAACGCCGATGCTCTCATAGTGTCGAATCGTGTCCGGACCCGCCGCCGCCGCCTTGGCCAGAGCCCCAGAATAAAGAGTTTTGGAATCTCTGCTTTGCACCATAGGAATTATCAAGCCTGGAATGCCGGTCAGGTGCCGCGTTCCCGTGTGCCGCGAGAATCTAGGCATTACAACCAATAGCGGGGGCCGGGCTTCAAACTAATGGCGTAAGTCAAGGTTCGGCAGGACGTGGGTTGGTTATCAGGATAGGGTGGACGGAAATGTTTTACTTGCTATAATGCTGCCAAGGATGCATCCCGGATGTCGCCGATAGCAGATCTTCGACCGCGAAACAGCCAGCGCCCACGCTGGCTCGTACTGGTCGTTGCTCTCGCGATCTGCGCCCTGACGGTCAGTGTGGCTACGCGCAGCAGCGTCCCAACTATCTTCCCGGGCACTACCGTGGAGTCGCAGTTGTCGCATTCCATGCGGCAGCACCTGGACAGCGATGCGGTTCGGTGGGTGCCTCCTGTTGCGGCGGTCATCATCGCTGAGGTTGTTTCGCTTTATCCCCGGATTGCCCCGGCTGGACCGCCAGTCCCAGGTTTGTTCTTCGAAGAAACGCTCTACAATCGTCCTCCTCCTGCCTGCTGAATTTCCTCTTCTGTCGTAATTTGCGCAGTTAACCCTGCGCTCGTGTTAATCCCGTCTGGTCACTGATCAGGAAATCTTTCGGTGCGTGTATTTAGCACGCGCCAGAGGCGGCTCGAACAGGTTTTCTATGCGAACGTTGCTTCTTCAACGCGCGGTCCCTCTGGTCCGGGTCGGAGTGGTCCATGTTTGTGTTCCGTTCGAGCAAGCGCACTTCAACAGGAGGAGCAGATCGTGGAAGCCAAGCTTTACATCGGCATTCTTGCATTCGCGGTGGCCGTACCCTTGCTCAGCGCATCCGCGAAAGAACAGCAGCCTACCCGATATCAGCAAGGAACAGTGCTGAGCGTTGCAGAGGAACGCAGCTGGAGATCGAGAACTTTTCTGAGATTGAGGGAGCCTCCGGGTAGCCGGTGACACTGCCTGCACCAACTACCCCGAAGCGAGCTTGAGGAACGGCGGCGAGGGCTAGTTCTGCCTCATGCCATCGTCGTGCTTCATGTTGTCGTCTTTCTTCCTGTCGTCTTTCTTCATCTTGTCTTTCTTGGTCTTCTTGGACTTCTTGTTTCTCTTCATTTCGTCTTTCTTCATCTGATCGTTGTTCATCTGGTCTTGCTTCATGTCATCGTGCTTCATGCTGTCCTGCTTCATGTTGTCGCCGGACTGCGCAAACGCTGCAAGCGAGACTGCCACCAGACACATCGCCATCAACCTGCCGATCATGTTCTTCACGAATCCTCCGAGTCTTTCGCCGAATTTACGCCGACACACTGCGGCGCACAGATGGGATGCGCTCGTGGCCGCAAAGTTACAGGCCGGGGCGAGGCAGACACTATCGATCACACCAAGTCGCCGGATCACGGAGGAGCGCCGTCTTTGACGAGTCCAACTGGAAAAGGCACTGGGCCGAGATTTACCGATTTACCCACAACAGCGAGGTCTTTCAGGCGGTGACTCTTCTCAGGTTCGTTTTCCGCTCGATCTCGGCAACCAATCTACGAGTAACAGGTACGTCCAGGTTGTGGCGGGGAGCGGCCCGCAAGATAGGCCCCGCGATAGCGTCCAGCTCTGGCAGGTTACCTTGTTCAACGTCTTTTTGCATGGAGCTGCGGATGTTGCCTGGCAAGCTCTTGATCGTCGAGATCACCGAATCGGGATCAACCCTCGCACCCTCTCCGTGTGCAACCGAACAGGCCTCACGGACACAAAACTCGAGTTGCTGCTCCCATGGCGCGTCCGCCGCGATTTCTCCGGTAGTTTTGTCTGTGGCCGTAGTGATAAGCGCCAACGGCGCCAAGAATACCAGCTTGCTCCAAAGCAACGTCTGCTCATCGTCTACGAACTGGCAAGTGAAGCCGAGCTTCTGCAAGTCTTCAAGGGTGCTCTGCATCAGAGTGCGCCCGATCGAGGAGACACTCAGCCGAGCGAATGGCGAGCGATGCAGAATGTGTCCAGGGGCCGTTCGCTCGGACTCGACAATAATAGTGGCCGGAACAATGCGAGCTGCGCCGTATCGCGAGCGAAGCATCGCCACGTGGTCGATACCGTTGAGCAATGGAATGATGGCCCTGGCTGAATTGCCATTGGGCAGCGAACCCAATGCCGAGTCCAGCTGGGTGGCCTTTACGGCTATCCACAGCACGTCAACCGCCGGAACAGTTGTAGTCCGGTCCACTCGGACACTGAATTTTCCAAAGGGACTCTCAAGGTGCAGTGTGTCGGGATACCGACCTATCGCCTCGCCCCTCACAACGAGTGTGACTGCGGCTCCAGATTTCGACAAGGAAGCTGCGATTAGTCCACCCACCCCACCCGGTCCTAGAATTGCGTGCCGCATGAATGGCGACTCCCGTCATGAATTGTCTTGTCCTCAACCCTGCACCGTCGTCCTACCAACCTTGAGGATATAAACATTCACTGTGGCCTTTGGGGACGTTACGGCTGATAACTGTCTGCGATCTGCCTAGCATAGAGATCAAGTTGCTCAACGCTCCAACAAGGCCGCCCGGTGGCATCCCTGGTTGCCGACTACCGATGTAGGAACGTTTGTACGGCAAACGCATTCTTCTGATCATCAGCAGGATCGAAACATGTATTCGTAATCGACTGAATTGTTCCGCAGTAGATCTCCCTTCAGACCTGCAGGCGGACATTGCGACGTTGCTGATTTTGTTCCTTCCTTCTAGTCGCCCGCCGTCCGCTTTGCCTTAAAGGTGATTTCGACCTTGAAGGCATGATCGATCAATTTGAAGGAGGGCGGCAGCTGCCCGTACTCATAGGAAAACGTCAATCCGAAGTACGGTCCAAAACCAGCAGTAACCGAATTCTTGACGTAGTCTCTGGGAGTTGTGCCAAAGTCCGTGGATTTCAGGCTCCCGTCGTCGTTCTCTTCCAAGACTAGCTCGTTTCGTAATGGCCAGCGCCGCTCGTACAATGTCTCCCAGCTTAGCGACTTCAAGACGCCCAATTCCGTCGGCACCAGCAGAAGCGTGTTCAGACCGATCAGCGGTCGGTCTACCATGCTATTTTCGAGCTCTGGCAGCGGGGAATTAATGTTGAGCCCTAGTTCGTTGCCGATGTAGGGGCGAATGCCGAATTCAGTGGAGGATCCCCAGGTTTTTGAAATAAGTCGCATGGTGGTTGGCCACACAACATTTGTATTGCTGAAATATTTGTTGCTTTCACTTTGAAAAGCATTGCGCCACTGCAAACGACGAAACCACGTCCGTGTTCCGCATCGCGGCCCACAATCCCAGACAAAGGTGCGCCAGTACGTTCCGAACTTCATTGAATCGGGATCCGCCTTGGGGGCATCACTAATCTCGGTCGAGAATGTTAGTCCCGACTTTTGTATGCGCTTACCTATCGGGAACGGTCTGAAGGGAATCTCCAGCTTCGCATCGATACTGTAGTTCGGATCAGCATCGATGGCGGCATTGATCTGCGTCGCTAGGTAGACGTTGGCGTCGTCCTTGCCCTCCGCTCCGCCCCATTCTCCTGGCGACAATGGCCCTGATGTGGATTGCGTTTCCTCCAGCTTTTGTCCGGCGCGTGGGACCGACGCTATCACATTTAGAGGTTTCTTTGCTTCCTTGCCACCGAACGTGAGACCCAAGATAACGATAGAAATAACGTCTCCCTCGTTAAGTAACGGAACACTCAGCGAGAGCGTTCCCCCACTTGCCGAGTCGACGCGGACACTGCCCATGGACATCCCGGCCGTGACATCGAACACTCTGATCAAGGCAGCCTGCGCTTTTTGTAGTGCTGCGGTGTCGTCGTCCGCAATCGATGTCGAAAAGCCAAGATCGAGAACGCTCCTACCCTCCTTGCCACTGATGGTGACATTGGTGATGGATGCTTCGACTTTGTCGGCGCAGACCAGGGTGCCCCTGACAAGTAATAGCAAGATGGAACAAAGGAACACTGATCGCATTATGTTAACCTCTCTTGCGCGGTGTTCGCTTAGCAGTACGGGCGGAACGTTGCAAACGAATAAGGGCCATCTTTGTGGTCTTGGACAGTTCGACGGCCTTATCGTGGACAATGTCTCTGGTTTCAGCAACAGTCTTATCATTACTGGTAGGAAGCGCTGCTGGATCGATGTCGTGATGTTTGCTTGGAACACCCTTTTCAGGATTGGTTGCTATTTCTTCGTTAACCGCGTCCAGAACGTCATTGTCAATGACGCCAACCTCAGACAATTTGTGCTCGGCGCGAATCACTTTTGAAAATCCCGTTGCATCTCGTATACAATCTTTTACGATCTTTTCAGATTCCGCCAATGTCAACATAGCCTTACCTTTCAAGATGTCATCAGCAATATCTATGCAACATTCAAGAACACTCACGACCCATAGGAACAACCGAATGCCTGGGCGAAACGAACTTCGCCCAGAGGATATTGGTGGTTCGAAACCACTCCCGCGTTCAACATTAAAGCCCCAAGCACCATTGGCACCTGCCACACGGCCTCTGCTACTTTGAGCTGACGGCTCTTCGCCAGTGTGCGAGAGTAGCTTCTACGTGCTGCCACGATCGGCGAATCGCTGTTCCAGGTCGCACAGGGGCGAGGCGGACCAAATCTTCCCAGATCGGCTGTCGCTGCGTGGCGGCGACGCTCACCGGCTGCATCGACGCCGCAGCTGGCAGCTTGACTTCTCGCCCAAACCGAACCTCAATGTCGCTGTACCTCAGCGTCCGAACGAGCGGGATCAATCTTGCCAGCGGGCTCCTACGCAATGCTGCACATATGAGTACTGTGACGGGCCATGCCAGCGCGGACACGAGCTGTGCGATGAAGATCCGATTGTTCAAACGTGCGCTCCCGATATTTAAGCGGCAATTTGTGGCTGCTGGGCAGCAGGCGTACAAAGCCATCTCTATGGGTCAATTTTACTGGGGCTGGAGGTTTGTCAACAACGTAGTTACTTTTGTTCCAAAAACGGAACAGTAGTCCGAAAAGGGAATGCTGGGTGTGCGAGACCCAGGGTAATTGTTTAGCGTGAAGGTATTTCCCCCCGGAAAAGTATTTGTCTTCGTTCGCAAAGTAGTTAGTCTGTCGCGTGGGACAGGAAACATCAGAAAAGATTGCCCGCCTAGAGCGAGAGATTGAGGAGCTGAAGAAAGAGAACGAACGTCTACGACGTTTGTTGGAAGAGGCGTTGCGCTCGGCCAAACGTCAAGCAGCCCCTTTCTCTCGGCGGGGCCCCAAGGCGCATCCGCAAAAGCCTGGACGCAAAGCAGGCAGCCAGTACGGGCGGCGATGTCGTCGGCCCATTCCCCGAAGTGTCGATGAGGTAATAGACGTGCCCTTGCCGGGGCAGTGTCCATACTGCGGAGGGGGAGTGCAGGAAGAGGAGATCGTATCCCAATATCAGACCGAGATTCCGGAACCCGAGTGGAGCGCATTGAGTTTCGCATTCCTGTGGGATGCTGTCGGCATTGCCACCGGCGGGTGCAGGGTCGGCCTCCCCGGCAGACCTCCGATGCGATCGGCAGTGCCGCTTCGCAACTAGGCCCCCGAGCTGTGGCGTTGGCCACCCAACTTAATAAAGGTTTGGGGCTGCCCTACGGCAAGACGGCAGCGGTGCTGGAGGAGGCCTTCGGACTGCGGGTGAGTCGAGGCGGATTGTGCCAGGCGATGGCACGTGTTGCTCACAAGGCGGAGCCGACCTATGAAGTTCTGGTGGTGTGGTGGATGTGGGCCTTCAGCACCTCGCAGGTCACGGTCTATTCCATTCTGCCGGGGCGCGGATTTGAACCGGCGGCAGTGGTGTTGGGGGCGGACTTCGCCGGCTTTCTGGTGCGCGATGGCTGGAGCGTCTATCGTCAATTTTGTCGTGCATCCACCAAACCTGCCTGGCCCATCTGCTACGACGCTGCCGGGAGATGATCTTGGTGGCCGGAAAGCGTGAGGCGGGATTTCCGCGCACGGTACAAGCCATTTTGCAAGAAGCTCTGCAACTGCGCGATCGTCGCCAGCAAGGCCAGATCAGCGACCGGGGAGTAGCCGTGGCTCGCGGTCGACTGGAAGCGCGAGTGGATAGGAGATTGCAACGTCGCTATCCCTCGCCCGGAATCGGCGCTTGGCCAATCATCTGTTACGCGAGCGCGACGCTCTCTTTCCTTTCCTGAACTGCCCTGGTCTGGAGGCCACGAACTGGCGAGCGGAGCAGGCCATTCGTCCCATGGTCGTCACGCGCAAGGTATGGGGTGGGAATCGCACGACTCGAGGAGCACGCACGCAAGGCGTCTTGGTCAGCATTCTGCAAACTTGCTGCCAACAATTGCGATCTGCCTCCTCTTTGCTCCAGACTCTGGTTTGTTCCTCTCACCCCCACGGTACAGGATTTAACGGCTTCTCCGCGCTAAACAATTACACCCAGCGTTCATCAACCCTTTGGAGCATTCTTTTCTTGGCGACGAGAATCGTGAGTAATCCAGGCTAGCTGCCTCCGGAATCTATGAAAGACGTTTCTCGCGGGACCGGTGCTCCGTTTCCAGCAATTCCGGTCTCAGATGGAACGACCGCGGGAGTTACACCAAGGGCGTGGGATTTGTCAGGTCCTCTGCTGCCGCAACCGTCACGATCAAGCAGAATGTCCGTGTAGTTCCGGCCAGCTTTGAAGATGCTTCTCTCGTCACCATCGAACTAACTCCACCGGAGCCGTTCCTAAGAGGCACACAGCTGCCGTGCAGTGTACTGGCCGTTCGCCTGGTTCGGGAGAGGTGACGGCAATGGAGTCTATGATTCGCTTGCAGTCGCGATCGGTCGTCTCGAGCTGAATTGTCCAGCCGGAGCGGGTGATCACGAGCGGATTGTCGGCTGCCGGGAAGTTACCGCCCAAATTCGGCCGGGGAGGATCAACCTCTGGCTTGTCCTGTTTAAGTTAGCGCTTATGTAAGGGCCATGCCCCCGAGGATCACGGCGGCGGGTTGCTGAACGGCTTCCAAACTCTCGCGCAGAAGATTGGCGTCTCCGTGCCAAAGCTGAATGTAGTGGGATGCGGTTCCGTTCTGCAGTCCGACTGACTGGCAACCACAAAGGCCACGGCTTCGGCCTCTGTTTCGCGAACCTGCTTCGTGGTCATCGTTCGACGGTCGCCACGATGCAGCATTATGTGGCGCAGAGATTTATGTGGCGCGGGCCTCGGGATGAGCGTAAAGGCACATCGTTACATTCGACCAAGCGCCACATAAACTTGACTCGTGGATGCGCAGAGGAAGGTCGGCTTGCGCATTGCGGCGGCGCCGACGAATCGCTAGTCTTCGGACACCGCAGGGCATTCGCGGCAGAGTTCCCTACTTCCGGACAGGCGGCCATCCAACCAGAATGAGGAACTTTGTGGTCGCCAATTGCGTACCCTGAACATGCGCCTGTTGATCCTTCTCGGAGTTGCTTCCCTTTGCGCATGTCCTACCGTTGCTCAACCGACCAACCAGCTGACAGGCAATTCTCAAGTCCAGCTGCGATCCAATAACAAGCAGTCGACGGCAAAGCCCGTTTGGCCACCACAGCTCGAGATGCGTGTGCCATTCGAGCCCACAGCATTCCCAAGCGGACCATATATTCATGTTATGTACGAGTTGCACCTGACGAACTTCGGGCCAACTCCTGTTTCTCTGAGTCGCATTGAGGTGCTCGACGCAGATGCAGGAGCCGCCCAACCGGCTGCGACCTTCGACGCAGAGCAGCTCGAGACCATGTTGCAGCCTTTGGGCAGCAAGACATTTTCTGACCGCAAAGGAAGGCTCCTAATCGCCGATGGCCAGAGCTCCATCGCTTTTATGTCGATAGCGTTCGTCCGCGGCTCACATATTCCAGACAGACTGTTTCATCATGTGAGAATGGCCGGCTCAGTATCAGAAGGCGCAGTCATCGCGACACACCACACGGAGTTGCATGTGCTCGGGCCGCCGGTAGAGGGAGCAAACTGGGTTGCAGCCGATGGCCCGAGTAATGATCAGGACAATCATCATAGGCGTGGAGTTGTCATTCTTGATGGCCGAGCGGTAGACTCACGACGCTACGCGATCGACTGGAAACAGATCAAAGACGATGCGTCATTCTCCGGCGACCCGAAGGACGTGCGCTCCTA
>Ga0137418_10002593_pt1 | contig 16537 bp, 6 predicted proteins | sample CZODoug3_1_2_16f_FD_122242 | JGI IMG/M metagenome (GOLD analysis project Ga0137418, IMG submission 122242) | Vadose zone soil fungal communities from Angelo Coast Range Reserve, California, USA - CZODoug3_1_2_16fungal (Hybrid Assembly) | ecosystem: Environmental > Terrestrial > Soil > Vadose... | reverse complement strand
CTTTGGATCCGCGATGAATATTGCTACGCTAGCCATGACTTGCCCTCCCAAATCTAAAAACGTTGCACGCTTGTTAGACGAGTCCTCAAGTGTCCGACAAAGTCCTAAAGCGATTCTTGTCGATTTTCAGCGACCGAATCTTCGATTCCAACGTGGACCGCGGGATGCCCAACTTGGCCGCAGCCCCCTTGGGTCCGAATACCCGGCCGCGACTTTCTTTCAGGGCGGCCTCAATCATTTCCTTCTCTTGCGCCAGGAGACTTCGGGGAAGCTCCATTTGGTTTTTCGGTTCTGTCAGAGACGGCTGCTTTGGTAACCAGCTTTCGTCGATCGAGAAAATCTCTGTTTCGCAAAGTATGACCGAACGCTCGATGACGTTCTGCAGCTCGCGGATGTTTCCCGGCCAGGGATATGACTCAAGCAATTCCAGCGTCTTCTTGTTGACACGTTTTATGTTCTTGCCAGCTTTTCGCGCATAGCGATCGATAAAGTATTCGACCAGCAGAGGAATGTCCGCTCGTCGCTCACGAAGAGAAGGCATCTCAATCGGGAACACATGCAAACGGTAAAACAAATCGCTGCGGAACGACCCAGTGCTGATGGCGGTCTGCAAGTCACGGTTCGTGGCCGCGATCACCCGAACGTCAGCGCGTATCGGACGTGTCCCGCCGACACGCTCAAACTCATGCTCCTGCAAAACACGCAGGAGGGCAATTTGCGTCTCGGCTGGAAGTTCTCCTACTTCGTCCAGGAAGAGCGTACCGCCACTTGCTAATTCAAACCGACCCAAGCGCTGCTGCGTCGCGCCCGTGAAGGCCCCCTTCTCGTGCCCGAACAACTCAGAAGCGATCAGATCCCGCGGGATAGCAGCGCAGTTCACACTCACAAACGTGCGCGAGGCGCGAACTGACCGTCGGTGGATAGCCCGTGCAACGAGCTCTTTGCCCGTTCCCGTTTCGCCCGTGATGAGGACCGTGGAATCACTCGGCGCAACTTTCGAAATCCGTGAGAGGACAGTCTGCAGAGCAGGGGAGACTCCGACGATCTCCTCAAACATCGAGGCCTTATCGATTTCTTCACGTAGAGCGACGTTTTCGCTCCGAAGCCTATCTTCAACCTGCTTTCGATCTTCGATGTCCACCCCGGCAACATACCAACGCGTAATCTGTCCCTGTTCGTCGTGCAATGGGTTAAAACGAGCCAAGAACCAGCGATAAGTGCCATCACATTTGCGTAGTCGTAACTCCAGCTCGTCAGCAGAGCCACGAGCGACAGCGTGACCAAAAACAACGTCGATCCGCCCGTTGTCATCAGGATGAACGTAATTGGCAGGAGACTTTTGCCACTCTTCGAGACTAAAACCGAGGTAATCGAGCGAGACACGGTTGGCGTAAAGGCGTTCACGGTTAGGTCCGTATACCGCAATATGTTGAGGCGCAAGGTCGACTATCTGACGGAGCTCCGATTCCTGCTCGCGGATCTTGTCTTCCGCCCGCTTTTGCTCGCTTAAATCGAGCACGAAAGCGACACCCTCCTTCCCATCTTTCTGGAACAGCGCCGCTCCAATCAGCACGGGCACGCGGCTGCCATCCTTTCGGAGAAACTCCTTCTCATAAGGCTGAATGCTCCCGGTTTCTTTCAGTTCTGCCAGGACGCGTTCGTCGCCGTCGCGCCATTCGGGCGGCGTCAGCTCCGTCCAGTCCGCGCGACCGGAGACAAGGTCTTTCCGGTTATATTGCAGCATGCGCAGAAACGCTTCATTCGCCTCAACGATCTGACCTTCGAGGTTCGCGATGAAGATCCCGAGAATGTTGGCATCAACCAGGCGTCGGATCTTTCCTTCGCGATCTTCGAGATCGCGATAAAGCCGCGAATTCTGGAGGGAGATTGCTGCTTGCGACGCAAGCACCTTCAACACGGTGACACGGTCAGGAGTGAAAACGTGCGGCGTCAGATTGTTTTCAAGGTAGAGAATCGCGATGAGTTTGCCTTGGTTGATCAATGGCAAACACAGAATGGAACGGGCCCGACGCTGAGCGATGTAGGGATCGCCAGAAAACGCATTTTCAGATGATGCATCCTCGAGAATCACGGTCTCTTGAGTGCGCATTACATACCGAACGAGCGACTCCGGCATCGCGGCTGCAGTGTCGCTACCGTGTCGTAGATGCACGGTGACATCACCTTCGGTAGTAGTCGCTTCGGCCTCGATCTGCAGCTCGTCACCTCCCGAAACAATCAAGAGGCCTTCCTGGGCGCCCGCATGCTCGAGCGCCGCGTGCATGAGCCTGTCAATCAGCTTTTCCAAAACCATCTCGCCCGAGACTGCGTGCGAGACTTTGATCACCGTCGCCAGATCCAGGTGCTCGAGGGGCGCGGCGATCACGCTCATGGGCCGAGCGACCAGCTCCTTTTGCCTGAGCTGCGGATATAACTCATCGAGTTGCCGAACCTTACCGAGCGCTCTCCAACGGAAATAGCCGTACCTGGCATCCTGCAAATAGGCGTTTGCGATCCTTTCAAAACCACGCCCCGCGTAGAATCGTGCAGCGAGCTCGCTCGCGAGCGCCTCGTGATGGACGAAGCCGTTGGCGCGCGCCGAGCGGATGGCTCGCTCGAACAGGTCCATCGCATCGAGCGGTCGCCCCTCGACGCGCGCAATCTCCGCGCCGACCAGTGCCGTACGATCCTCGAAGTTCTCAGGGCAGTTCGCGGCCCAGGCCCGGAGCTGTCGGTCGTGCGCCGCGAGCGCCTCTCGATGCTCCGCGTACGGATCCGGGCCCATGGGTTCGCAGCATGCGGCACGACAGAGCGCGGCATAAAGGTGGTATTCCGCCCTCTCCAACAGAAAGACCGACAACGACGGTGAGGTCGAGAGCCACTTTTCGGCCCTTTCCGCAGCGTCGAAAGCCGACGCGTGGTCGCCGGCGAGGAAACGCGCCTGCAGCTTCCGGATCCAGTAGAAACATTCCGGCAAGGCCAGAGCCGGGTGCCCGGTCAGGCGCTCCTCGAACGAGCGCTCCGTGAACCGGCCATCGTCGAGCACGCCGAATTTTGCGGTCTCGCCACGGAGCGTCCGGGCGAGCGCGAGCGGGGCGGAGATCATGTCGGCGACGAATCCGAACCGCAGCGTGCGCGCAAACTCCAATCCGTGCTCCACTTCGCGCTCGACCTGATCGAGTGGATCGCCCGCGGCGAGAAGACTGGAAGTGAGATTCCAGCAAGCGTAGGCAGCAAACGTCGGGTCGCCCTGCTCGTTCGCCATCTGAAAGGCTCGACGCGCCGGATTGATACGCTCCCGCACCGACCGGGTCCACGGGACAACGAGCGAGAAGACCGAATAGGTCTTTCCTCCGAAGCGCTTCAATCCGCGGCGTTCGGTTAGGTCGCAGGCCATCTTTGCGAGTCGATAACCTGCATCGTAATCCCCGAAGCGGTCGCCGGCCATCAGGCCGACCGAAGCGTAATGCGCCGGTGCGGCGTCGCTGTTTCCGCGCTCCAGGCTGAGATTGACCGCCCTGCAACTGGTGAGCGCGTACAAATTCCCGTCGGTATACAACGTCGGCGGTCCAAGGGCGGTGAGCACGTCGAGCGTCGCGAGAGACTCCGGATCCTGCATCAGCGGCAGGTCGATGAGGTCCTCGATCCCGCGGCTTCCGAGCTGGGACCAGATCCGCTCGTACTCGCGACGCGCTTCCAGCTCGGTGGGATGCGCCGCCCAATCGATGCCCACATGCCGAAGGCATTCCAGGCCCACCGCGACAGAGCGGTCGCTGGCCCCGAGCATCGTATACAGATCCACACGCCGGCTTGCGACGGCCGCTCGTTGGACCGTGTCGACAGCGCGCGCTGCAAGCGCCGCCAGACGCTCCTCCACGGACGGCAGCGCGCCTGTCCAGAGCTCACAGTCGGCCCGGTGCAGCTCCAACGCGAAGGCGAGTTCCTGCCGCCGGTCCCACGCGTCCTCCCGCAACAGCGCCGCGCCGGCGGTGAGATACGTCAGCGCGGAGGCGTAGGCCGACGACATCTTCGCGCGCTTGCCGGCGATCAGGTTCAGCTCGGCGACCCGCTCGCGCTCGTCCTGTGACGCGATGCGGGGCGCGCCGCGGTTGAACTGGTTGACGATCTCGAAGATGGCGTCCTCGCGCTTCTCCTTTGGCGTGTGCGCCGCGAGCAGTCTCCCGATCCTCAGGTGCGAGTCGGCGCGCGACCGTTCCGGGATGAGCGAGTAAGCAGCTTCCTGGACGCGGTCGTGCACGAATCGGTAGGCGCCATCCAGGCGCTCGATCAGCTCCAGGCGGACCGCCTCCCACAGGTCCGCGTCGACCTGTTCCTCTGGCGTCCCGCGCACGAGTCCGAGCGTGGTCAGGTCGGCGCTGTTGCCGAGGCAGGCGAGCTGCTGCAACCCCTCTCGCGTCGTCGCCGGGAGACGGGTCAGCTTGCCGACCATGAGGTCTACCACGTTATCCGTGTACCCTTTGGCGCGAATGCGATCGACATCCCACGACCAGCGTGCACCGACATGATCGAAAGTAAGCAGGCCTTCTTCAGCGAGGGAGGAGATGAATTGGATCGTGAAAAACGGATTCCCCGCCGTCTTGTCGTAAACCATTTGCACCAGTGAAGTGACACGGTCGGGCTCGCAGTGGAGGGCGTCGGCGGTCAATTGCGTCACGTCCTTCGGTGTGAGGGGCGCAAGGGTGATCTCACTAACGACTGCCCCGGTTTTCCGAATGGCTTCGAGCTTCCATGTCAGCGGGTGGCCGGGATCTACTTCGTTGTCTCGATAGGCGCCGATGAGCATCAAGTACCGTAGCTCCGACCGGGTCAGCAAGTCCTCGAGGAGATCGAGCGTCGCGCCGTCGAGCCACTGCAGGTCGTCGAGAAAGAGAGCTAGCGGGTGCTCCGAGCGCGCGAAGACGCCGAGGAATCGCTGGAACACGAACTGGAAGCGCCGCTGCGCGTCCTGCGGCGAGAGCTCGGGCGCTGGAAACTGCTTGCCGATGATGAGCTCGAGGTTCGGGACCAGGTCCACTATCAGCTGTCCGTTGGGATCCAGAGCTTCGCGGAGCGCATCGCGCCAGCGGGACAGCTCCGCTTCGCTCTTACCCAGAAGCGATTGGATCAACTGCTGAAAGGCCTGGGCGAGCGTGCTGTAGGGGATGTCGCGCTTGTATTGATCAAACTTGCCCGATGCGAAAAGTCCGCGCGGCGGAACCAGCGGTTTATGGAGTTCATTGACGACAGAGGACTTGCCGATACCGGCATAGCCGGAAACAAGAACCAGCTCCGGCCTGCCGCTGGCTACTACACGGTCGAAAGCGCCGAGCAACACGCCAATCTCCGATTCGCGCCCGTACAATTTCTCCGGAATCAGCAGCCGGTCTGGCGTGTCCTGTTCACCAAGCGGGAACTCGTCAATGCGACGCTGCTTTTCCCATTCGACAAGACAGCGGCGAAGATCCATCTCGACTCCAATCGTTGTTTGATAGCGCTCCTCGGCCGTCTTGGCGAGCAACTTCATGACGATTGCTGAAACTGCGTCTGGAATACCTTTGAACCTCACTTGCGGTGGGTTTGGCTGCCGTGCGATATGACAATGCACCAGTTCCATCGGATCGGATGCTGTGAACGGAAGCGTACCGGTCAGCATTTCGTAAAGCGTGACTCCGAGAGAATAAAGATCGCTACGCGAATCAATTGAGCGATTCATTCGCCCGGTTTGTTCGGGCGCCATGTAAGCAAGTGTTCCAGCAATGAACTCGGGAGGTTCGGGCGTCTGGCGCTCGCGAGGAAGGCGCGAAGCGATACTGAAACCCATGAGCCGGACCTGACCTGTCGCGGGATTCACTAGAACATTGGCCGGCTTGACATCCTTGTGAATCAGCTCCCTTTTGTGCAACCCGCCCAGTGCCGTTGCGAGACCGACGGCGAAGCGTAAGAACTGAGTCATTTCCATCGGCCCTGGAAGGAACCGATCGAGAGTTTCGCCGCCGGGGTCTTCAAGCACGAGCGTCGTCCGCCCACCTTGCTCGGACAAGGCAAGGGACCGAACCGCCCAGGCTGAATCCAGCTCATCCCTCAGCGAATATTCGTGCTCTATCTTTTTTAGCGTTGCCAGCGCTGGCTGCATCGAAGCAGGAGCTAGCAGGAGCACTGATGGTGAACCGGGTTGGTTCGAACGCTCGCCCCGGTACAGTACGAACTCATCATCCTCGCGGAGAGTTTCGAGAAGATATTCTGAGAGTTCCACGATGATTGCCCTCCGACTTTCAGGGCGCTTCTTGTGTCGACAGTCACGATTCCAGCCGAGCCACGAGGATCATACGCCCAGAGAATTCGCACGGGGCAACGATCCGGTCGTTTCAAACGGAAGTTGGCCAAGCCTGTCCCAGTGACCAAACATTGAGCCTCCACGAATCGAGGCTCCTGACGAACCACTTCCTCTGACCTTTGCCCCGAAGCACGTTAGCACTTAAGGGCTTACTCCATTTCAGCAGGCCGTTCGAGACTCCAAGGGCGAAACGAACTGCGGTAACACGGCCAATGCCGACGGCTGCGCCGGTTACGATGATGACTTTGTCTTTCAGCCCGCAGCAACCCATGTGGAGCCCGAAAGAACGTCGCCCTTCGCCTGGGCAGCAGGTCTTTGTGTCAGAAACTGAATTTCAGCGCAAACTGAATCACGCGTGGACCTGTCGTAGTCGCGACGATCCGCCCGACGTTCGCCGATTCGACGATATTGAACGGATTGGCGAAGCTGACCATGTTAAATGCATTGAAGAACTCCGCACGGAACTCGAGGTCTTTGCTTTCGGCCACAGGAAAGTGCTTGATGGCAGAGATATCGGCGTTTTCCTGATTCGGCCCGCGCAGGAGGTTCCGCCCGGAATCGCCGAAATCTCTTATGGCCGTGGCGGGGGCGAAACAGGAGGTGTTGAAGAATTTATTCAGCCGCGACTCCACGCTGCCGCCGAAAGCCGGATTGCACCCGGTAACCAAATCGGCCCGCGCCTGGACGAACGCAGTGGCGTTGGTCAATACAGAAAATGGAGTGCCGCTCTGCAAAGTGACAATCGTAGCCAGCTCCCACCCGTTTACGGCGTGCCGCGCGAAACGCGAGCCACCGTTGTACAATTTCGGTAGGTCATAAATGCCGCTGAACACAAAGCGGTGTCGCCGATCAAAGTCCGAACTGGCGTAGTTATCCAGCGTTACTTGGTTCCCCGGAACCACGGTGACGTCGCTCGTGCCCGTGGGATCGCCAGAATAGTCATCGAGCGAATGGCTGTAAGTGTAAGAGGCAAGGAATTCGAGGCCGTGGCCGACGCGCTTTGTGAGACTGGCCTCGAGAGCGCTGTAGCTGGAGTGGGCGGAGCTTTGCATCAAGTGGACGCCAAACCCTTGGACAGCGAGGCTCGACAATCCGGGGCTCAGCGGGCCGGGAGTGAATGGCAGGGGCGCCAATTCCTGGTTCGCGCCCATCAAACGATACATTCTGCGGCCAAGAGATCCGACGTAACCAATATCAAGAAGCCATTCATTACCAAGCTCTTTCTGAACGTCGAGGCTGAACTGCTGCACGTAAGGTGTGCGGAAATCGTGAATGTCGGGATAAATGCCATTGGCTGAAACGACGGCTTCTCCCGTGGGCGCGAGAGCTGTCGGCGCTTGGGGTAGAAATCCCGGAGGGCCGCCAAACGGGAAGATGGCAGGGTTGTTGAAAGCGAGCGGAAAAGCGCTCGGCTGGGGAACATCGACAAAGGGCGTGGCGATGGGTGTCTCCAGCGCTTGCGCCAGAGTGTAGTACGGAAAATTGAATAACTGAGTGTTCAGCAGCCGCGAATTCGCTCGGTCGTAATAAATCCCGTAGCCGCCGCGCAAAACCAGGCGGCTCGAGGCGGAGAGCGGCTGCCACGCGAACCCTACGCGCGGCGCGAAATTCCTAGTATCTGGAGGAACCAGGGATGCACGAATCTCCGGAATTCCGGGCAAAGGATTTTTTGCGTTCGACGCCTGCACAAATCCGCCCGTGATAGCGGTGTTGTCGCCCGCCGGAAATCCCGGAATAGTTGCGGTCTGCAGGCGCGCCGGATCGAAGCCGACGAAGCGACCCTTCGCTTCGGTGAAAGGACCGAAATAATCGTAGCGTAGACCCAGCGTGAGCGTAAGCCTATCGGACACCTGCCAATCGTCATTCACGAAGCCGCCAGAATCCCAGGCACGAATATTCCGATTGTTCACGCCGGAGCCCATGATGGTCAGTCCCGTGGAATCGACCAAGCCTCCGAGAAAATCGTAAAAACTGTTTCCTGCGAAAGGTCCGGTAGGCAGGAGTCCAAGAAAGAAAATCTGCCCGCGAGTGTAGACGTTGAAATTTTCGTCTAGGCCGTGATGTTTGAACTCGCCGCCAAACTTCAGATTGTGCCGGCCTTTTTGCCAAGTCAGCGTATCACCGATCGTATACGTTGTTTCGCCGGCGTTGTTATCAGAAAATGGGTTGGCGCCAACGTCGAAATAATTGGCCACGGAAATTTCCGGCATACCCGGGAACAGATTGCCGAGCGGCGAGGTGATTCCTAGGTCTGCGGCGGTGAAAGGCTCCTGCGGACTAGAGCTTGTGGTGATGCGGGCCATCCCAAAGCGGGCGTCGTTCACCAGATGCGAGGAAATCACGTCGATGTCATCCAGCGAAACGACGCGCTGATTTAGGTTCGCGGTGCCGCCGAAACCCGGCACTGGAAGAGCATTAGAAAACCCGAACAAGTTGAATAACCCTTGAAGCGTGGGATTGTTGGCGCCGAAGAATTTCGCCGAGATACGGTTGGAGGGTGCGGCCTGATAATCCAGATTCGTGTTGAATTGGTCTTCGCGGAATGTGGAGTTGGCAACTACGGGCACCGGAACCGGTTGCGGCACAGCACCGGGCGACGGAACCGGATGCGGAGCCGAAGGGATCACATAGGCTCCGTTAGGCAGCTTGGCTTGCAAAAGAAATTCCGCCGTCGGGTCGAAGCAAGCCGGAAAGGTGTAAGTGGTAGGCGGCGTGGTACAGGGCGCCAAACCGTACGAGGCGGCGAAGGCATCGAGTCCGGCGGTCGAGCGATCGTTCGTAAGGTTCTGCGGAACGAACACCGTGCCGATCGAATTGGTCAGCGAAATGCCATTCTTCTCGCGACTGCCCTGATAGGAAACAAAAAACCACAGGTGATCCTTCAATATTGGTCCGCCAAATGTTCCGCCGAATTGATTGCGCTCGTACGGCGGGCGCGAAATGCCGGCAGCGTTCAGGAAGAAGTTGTTGGCGTCGAGCGCTGTGTTCCTGAAAAATTCATAAAGATTCCCGTGAAATTGATTGGTTCCGGATTTTGTCACCGCGGCGACAACGCCGCCCGCCACGCGCCCTTGCGACGCGTCATACTGGCTGGTCTGCACAATGAATTCCTGCAAAGAATCCGTCGCGGGCACAGCGAGGTCGGAAGTCGAGCCGGTCCCGATCGAATTGGCATCAATTCCGTTGATAATTACCGAATTGGAGGTAGCCCGCATGCCGTCAACGTAGATCGGCGCATTCCCGCGCCCCAGCTCCGATGAATCTTGCACCGGACCGGAGGTTCCGGGCGTAAGCGTGAGGAGTTGCTGGAAATTGCGCGTCGGCAGAGGCAACTGGCGGATTTCCGTTTGATCGATCACGGTGCCATGTTTCGGGCCTTCTGTTTGGAGAAGAGTTGGCGCTGCCCGGACCTCCACGATTTCTTGCCGCCGCGTCGCCAGCTCCAAATGCACATTGACGGTTGCTGTCGCCGTAATTTTCACGACAATTCCGTCGATTTTCGCCACGGCAAACCCGGGAGCGCTCAGCTCCAGATGATAGGTTCCCGGCGGAAGCAGCGAGAGTACGTACTGGCCGGTATAGGAGCTTGCCGTTTTGCGCTGCGTGCCATCTTCGCCGGTCAATGTCACGCTGGCGCCGCCCACGAGTGCGGCGCTTGGGTCGGTGACATTGCCAAGGATCTGACCCGTGGTCGCCGTCTGCGCGTCCGCGCGGAATACGCTCAGCGCAAGAGCCAGCAACAACGCCAAGCCGATGAATTTCAGCGTTCGCATCCTCGCCTCCTGCAATCACGAACCTAAGCTTTCTGCCCTCCGCCTCGCAGACCCGTCACATACAGGCGGATCATCTGCTCCACTGCTTGCTCGTCTCACATTCCAAGGTGCCGCTTAGCGCCGAACAGTTTTCCACCAAAAAATACGTAAAAAAGTGCAGATAGATGGTGGTCACCGCGAGCGCCGAATCCACGCCCTTCGGAAAATTCAGCTTTCTGCTTTGCGCCAGCGCCTCAGCATAAGTTCGCAATCCCGCCGCAATTTCGCGAAAGCCATGCATGAAGTGCTTAGGCCATCGCCACGTCTTTCATTGAGGCGGCGTCGATATGATGTCCCACCGACCTAGTAAGTGGGTAGCCGGCGGCTGCCTCAATGCGGCGATTCGATTCTGTTGCCGGAAGCGGCAAGGGTAACCAGCTTTCGTCGATCGAAAAAATGTCTGACTCGCAAAGGATCACCGAACGTTCGACAACGTTCTGTAATTCGCGGATATTTCCAGGCCAAGGATACGACTGAAGTACTTGAAGTGTTCTCTTCTCGACATTCTTGAAGTGCTTGCCCGCTTTTCGCGCATAGCAATCGATAAAGTATTCCACCAGCAGAGAGATGTCCTCTCTTCGTTCTCGAAGAGCGGGTATCTCAATCGGGAAAACATTCAGCCGATAAAACAAATCACTACGGAAGGACCCAGTGCTGATTGCCACCTGCAAGTCACGGTTGGTGGCCGCGATCACTCGGACGTCAGCGCGGATTCGACGACTGCCGCCGACACGCTCAAACTCATGCTCCTGCGAAACACGCAGGAGTGCGATCTGAGTCTCAACTGGAAGTTCTCCGACTTCGTCGAGGAAAATCGTGCCTCCATTTGCTAGCTCAAACCGACCCAGGCGCTGTTGAGTCGCGCCCGTAAAGGCGCCCTTCTCATGGCCGAACAACTCCGAAGCGATCAGATCGCGGGGGATTGCCGCACAGTTCACGCCGACGAACGGACGTGAGACCCGATCTGATCGTCGGTGGATGGCGCGTGCAACTAGCTCTTTGCCCGTTCCCGTTTCGCCCGTGATCAGAACGGTCGAGTCTGTAGCAGCTACTTTGATCGCCCGCGAAAGCACAGCCTGCAACGCCGGCGATGTTCCCACAATCTCTTCAAACATGGAGACCCGATCCACTTCACCTCGTAGAGCCAGGTTCTCCTTGTCGAGCTGTTCCCTTAAGAGCTCCCGTTCGGAGTCATGGACACAACAATTCACAAGACCTCCTGAAACGCCTGACTCTGCAAGGCTGGCCAAGGGTCGCGCTTCCTCTTTTTTTTCTTTTGGCTGCGTTGCTATTTTCATGACTGTCCTCTCGTCCATTTCGAATGCGTTTCGCCTCTGCGTAATTCTCAAGCAGCTTCCTATTGGCGCCGTTTCAAAACCTACGACCTGATTCCGACAAGCTCTAAAATTTCTCCATCGTGAAACGGGCCATTCGTATCCCAGTCCACTTCGGATGTAAATGCACTGGCGGTGATTTGGCGGTGAAATTCGCTCAAGGTCAGCAAGTCACGGATTCTAAACGGCTAAGGTAGACGCCTCGCGCCGTTTTCCCTGATCTCATTGAATCTTTCTTGGAGTTCCCCAGCCCAGTAGTACACTTGGCGCCATCTCACAAGGCCTAATGAAACACGCAATTCAAGGGCGCGTTCGGATTGGAGGGTTTGAGCTTGACCTGAAGTCGGGTGAACTGCGCTCGGTTGGCTCGGTGGAAGGTGATAGCAGGGTCCTTCTGCGGGAACAACCATTCCAAGTTCTACGAATGCTAATCGAACGCGGGGGCAAGATCGTCACTCGCGAGGAAATCAAGAGTAAGCTCTGGCCCAACGACACCGTAGTGGATTTCGACCACAGCATCAATACCGCCATCAAGGTTCTACGGCGAGCGCTGGGCGATTCTGCCGATAGACCGCAGTACATCGAGACATTGGCCCGGCGGGGATATCGCCTGCTGTCCGCCATTGAGTGGTTGCAAACGGCCACCGAAAGCCCTCGCGATGATGCTGCTAGCCCGCCAGTGCCTGAATCCGCGAGCCTCATCGGTAAGAAGGTCTCCCACTACCGTGTCCTCGAAGTCATCGGGGGCGGCGGCATGGGGATGGTGTACAAGGCAGAAGATCTCAAGCTGGGTCGCCAGGCGGCGCTTAAATTCCTGCCGGAAGAGCTGGCTAGTGATCCCGTTACGCTTGAGCGCTTTGAGCGCGAAGCCCAAACGGCCTCGGCGCTAAACCACCCCAATATCTGTACGATCTATGAAATTGAGGAACACGAAGGCCAGCCTTTCATCGTCATGGAATTACTGGAAGGAGAGACCCTTCGCAATCGGATAGCTGCGTCAGAGCCTATGGCAATCCCAGTGCCCGCGCTCCTGGATATCGCAATTCAAATCTGTAACGGACTGCAGGCTGCCCACGACAAGGCCATCATTCACCGCGACATCAAGCCGGCAAACTTTTTCCTGACGAAGCAAGGCACGGTGAAAATTCTGGATTTTGGATTAGCGAAGTTGGCCGCGAGCCGAGAAAGCGCGGGAAAAGACCCGGCGGAAGCATCCCCAGAAACTGCTTCTTCGCCTCCCAGCGAGGAGAGCTCCACACGCTCCGACCGGATCTTTACAAGTCTCACACGTCCTGGAACTACAGCGGGCACGGCCGGCTATATGTCTCCCGAGCAGGTGCGCAAGGAAAGGTTGGATGTCCGCACCGACCTGTTTTCCTTTGGGATGGTTTTGTATGAGATGGCGGCTGGCCGGCGTGCTTTCGAGGGCGAGACCGTGGCGGCCATTCACGACGCGATCCTTAACCAACTGGCCGCACCAGCCCACGATCTGAACTCCATTGTCCCCCGCGCGCTGGACGCAGTCATCACCAAGGCGCTGGAAAAGGATCGCTCACGACGCTACCAGTCCGCCGCCGAGATGCGTGAGGACCTCGAGCGGGTCCGGTGGGAGACGCTGCCAGCAAGACTCCGCATGCGAAGGTGGCTCGCGGCAGCCGCACTGCTCGTTTTTGTAGCCACAGGCTCTTGGCTGTACTTGCGCTACCGCAACCGGGTCACGCTTTCCCCCACTGACGCGATCGTCCTCGCCGACATCAGCAATCACACCGGCGATCCGGTATTCGATGATGCCTTGAACGCAGCGTTGCGTTACGGTCTGGAGCAGACGCCGTATCTGAATGTCCTGGCGATTGACAAAGTTTTCGCGACCCTGGGACTACTTAAGCTTCCTCCGACAACGAAGTTGACGCCGGAGGTCGCCCGTCAGGTATGCCTTCGCACAAACAGCAAAATGGTATTGACCAGTTCCATTGCGGACGCGGGCAACCGCTTTCGAATCGAGCTGACTGCGATCGAGTGCCAGTCGGGAACGCCTCGCGCGCGACTCAGCGAAGATGTTGCCAGCCGAAACGAGGTGGTGCACGTGCTGGGTGTCTTGGCTGCGCAACTTCGCCACAAGCTGGGCGAACCAGCGGCGACGCTTGCCGAGTTCAACAAACCTCTGGAGGAGGCCACGAGCTCGTCGCTGGAGGCCTTGCAGGCGGGAACTGTTGGCTACAAGCACCACGTATCAGGGGACTTCCTGGGCGCAATCCCTTATTACCAGCGTGCGATTGAACTGGATCCAAACTTCGCGCTGGCGTACGAAGCTCTTTGGGCTGCCAATAGCAACCGGCATGAACTCGCCTTAGCCAACGCCGCTATTACCAAGGGCTATGAGCTCCGGGCTCGAATGACCGAACCGGCCCGCTTACGCGCGGAGTATCAATACTACGATAGCGTAACCGGCGAACTCGAGAAGGCCTATCGCGTCCTCTTAGAGTCCGTTCAAACCTTTCCCCGCGATACCGTTGCCCACAACAATCTCGCAAGATGTCTGAGCTTTCTGGGACAACCAGATGAGGCCGCCGCCGAGGCCCGTGAAGCGGCCCGCCTGCATCCGAGTCCTTGGAGCTATTTCATCTCGACGCGTTATCTCATCCTCGCAGGCCGGCTGAACGAAGCCAAGGCCACGCTCGACGAGGCGCAAGCGCGCAAGTTCGATACCACCGACTTGCACTTGAATCGCACCGTGCTGGCCTTCCTGCAAAACGACCAAACCGCGGTGCAAGAGCAGTGGAAGTGGGTCGTGGGCAAGCCCGATGCTCAACGATTTCTCGCCCTAAAATCGGCGATGGAGGGTTACTATGGCCATCTGCGCAGTGCGCACCAGGTGCAGCAGCAAGCCATAAATTTGTCGATCAACAAGAACGCAGCTTTTGGGATCGGCAATGTTGTCGAGGCGCTGAGAGACGCGGAAGTGGGCAATACGGCCCGAGCCAAAAACGCAGCGATTCAAGCGCTCAAGAGTGTTCTGACCCCCGACTGGCAATTAGACTTGGCTCTGGCCTTTGCGCGAGCAGGGGAAATTGAGCAAGCCAAGAAGCTAGCCGATGCGATAGATCACGAATCTCCCTTGAATACTACGATTCAGAATTACTACCTGCCGACGATCCGGGCCGCAATAAAATTGCATGTAAACGATCCAGCTAGCGCCGTCGAAATCCTGCAGCCTGTGTTGAAGTATGACTTGGCGTTTTCCGAGAACTCGTTCGACAACCTTTATCCCGCTTACATCCGCGGCCTGGCATATCTCCAGATGCGCTACGGCCGCCTGGCTGCGGCGGAGTTCCAGAAGTTATTTGATCATCCGGGTATCGTGGGAACACGTGTAACTGGGGCATTGGCCCATTTGCAACTAGCCAGGGCGCAGAAAATGATGGGTGACCAGGCCGCGGCGCGCAAGTCGTATGAGGACTTCTTGATCCTCTGGAAGGACGCCGACTCCGACATCCCTATCCTGAAGCAAGCCAAGGCCGAGTACGCGAAATTGCACTGATATCTGGCAAATGTGCACGCGGACTTGTTAGTGCCCGGTAAGTCTTAGTGTTGAATCGGAAGCGCGAGGAGGCAAGGAGTGCACAAAGTGTGGCGTGTTTGCGCGCTTTCGATTCAACGACTTGAAGGAAGCCGCCCGCGTTTGCGGCGGATGCGGAAATGCCCGGCGCTATGGATTTTCTATGATTTATAAAAGAGTTACTAAACCCTAGGGTAAATGAATCGAGAATGTGGTCCGATCATGGAACATGAGGCCTGGAGTATTGCACGCGTAGCGTCCGCCGCAGGGCGGCTACGTCCAAACGCCGAAACCGTACAAGTCCCGTAGACCCGGACGCGCAACAATCCGACAGTGTGGCGCGATACGATCACGACTTCTTCTTGCCCCGACGTGCTGCGAGAATCTTCGGGGCGAACTCTGCTCTCGTCTCAGCGATTGCGGCCAACAAAGTTTCGAGGCTGGGGAGCCTCCCCTCAGCCTTCAAAGCTCGCCAGTTGCACAAGACACCCCATTTGCGGGTGGGGTGCTTCCCAACTAGCCGCGAGCTGCGACGGTGGGCTTTCGACTCATGGCGTCTTTCCAACCTGTTCCGTCGTCAAGTCGATTCCCATGAAGTTTTTTGGGCTTAAAACTCAATCCAGCAGCCTAGAGCGGGTCCCGTTTTCCATCATTTTCCAACTACCAGGAATTTTGTTCCAGTTAAGTGCCGCCAGTTCAGCGTGTTAGGGTTTACTAGAGGAAGCTTGGGAAGCTTCCATACTGCCATTGTACGACGCCCGCTCTGCTCTCTAGCTTGTTGATTGTTATACATAACTAAGCGACTGCTCGTACAGACCGGCCATTTTCCATGCCGGAAAACGCCGCCCGAGCCTGTTCCAGAGAAATTTCCCCGGTGTAGCTCGCCGTCAACACAGCAGAGCTATGTCCCATTTGTTGGCGAAGAGCGGCGGGTTTTCATCCCGGAAAGTCGACACCGGCGATTGTAGGCATGACGGAATCGATGCATCCCTGGCTTGTGGGAGCTTGAGGGCTCTCAAAACTGGATGCAGGAATTCATGCAGCACATTGGTTTCGAAAGCAGTCGCTATCACAGATAGGGAGCAAAGTCGGCACGGCGACGGAGATCGAAGTGGGCTTCGGACTGGATTTCCTGGAAAGCACTTGCAGCAGCTGTCCGTTCCCTGGAATATTCGGCGGACTTTCCACCCTGCTGGAGGATTTGGGCCATCAGGCCGTGCCCCTCCGCCTTGAGCCAAAGAAGTCCGAGTTTCTCCGACTGAACGAGTCCAGCATCCAGGAGTTCCTGGGCTTTCGGATAGTTCCTGATTTCCATCAGAGCCTTTGCTAAGAAGAATGAAGACTGCGTGGAGAGGTACTTTGGTCCAGACTTTGCGGTTTCATCGACAAGAGCCTTCAGCGGCTGCGCACGCGCCGTGCTCTCCAAAGCGCTTGGCGGGCGCTACCCTTATCGCTACGGTCCGGCCAATTCCGGCTTCACCGTCGTCACCAGAGCTTTCAG
>Ga0137418_10002592_pt1 | contig 16538 bp, 14 predicted proteins | sample CZODoug3_1_2_16f_FD_122242 | JGI IMG/M metagenome (GOLD analysis project Ga0137418, IMG submission 122242) | Vadose zone soil fungal communities from Angelo Coast Range Reserve, California, USA - CZODoug3_1_2_16fungal (Hybrid Assembly) | ecosystem: Environmental > Terrestrial > Soil > Vadose... | reverse complement strand
CGCTCAATCAGGTCGAAGTCAGCATACACTTTGTACGTGAGTTTGACCCGCAGAGCGTAATGAGGATCTCGCAGCGCGATGGTTAATACTGCTACCGACTCGTTCTGGTGTTCGTCAACGTGTGACTCTTCATAGTTGAGGATTAGTGCGCGAACCCCGTCACTGAAGCGGACTTTAAGGCAAGGCTCGTTAAACTTGTAGTCGCCCCAAACCGGAAATTCTTCGCGCGTGTAACGTTCAAAGTTCAGCGTGCGACCGACTTCGTTCGCGTCGCCATCATGAAGCACGCGACGCTGACCGGATCGCGCTACGCGGAGTCGGTGCTTGCCAGCTGGGCGGCGCTGCAGAAGCGGTTCGTCAAGGTGATGCCGCGCGACTACAAGCGGGCGCTCGCCGCCGAGGCGCGGCGGCGCGAGGACGAGGCGCGCGAGGCGTTGCTCGTGGCGGCGCCGGTCGCGGTGCCGAAGGTCCGGAAGTCCAAGCGCGGGGTGTCCGCAAAGGCGTTGCAGCAGCTCCATGGGTAAACCAACCGGCTTCATCGAGATCAAGCGGAAGAAACACCCGACGCGCCCCGTCGACGAACGCATCCGCGACTGGCGCGAGGTGTACCTGCCATCGGCGACCAGCGACCTGATGGAGCAGGGCGCGCGCTGCATGGACTGCGGCATTCCGTTCTGCCACCAGGGGTGCCCGCTCGGCAACCTGATCCCGGACTGGAACGACCTCGTCTATCGTGACAAGTGGCGGACCGCGATCGACCGCCTGCACGCGACGAACAACTTCCCCGAGTTCACCGGGCGGCTCTGCCCCGCGCCGTGCGAAGGCTCGTGCGTGCTCGGCATCAACAACGACCCGGTCACGATCAAGGACATCGAGGTCTCGATCATCGACCGGGCGTACGCGGAGGGATGGGTGACGCCGCAGCTCCCCGCCACGCGCACGTGGAAGAAGGTGGCGGTGGTCGGCTCGGGCCCCTCGGGACTGGCGGCGGCCGATCAGTTGAACCGCGCCGGGCACCTCGTCACCGTGTTCGAGAAATCCGATCGCATCGGCGGATTGCTGCGCTACGGGATCCCCGAGTTCAAGATGGAGAAGCGGATCCTCGACCGCCGCATCGCGCTGATGGAGTCGGAGGGGATCGTCTTCCGTCCCGGCGTGAACGTCGGCGTGGACGTGGCGATGAGCCGGCTGCGGTCGGACTTCGACGCGATCCTGCTGGCCGGCGGCGCCGGGCAGCCGCGCGATCTGCCGGTGCCTGGCCGCGAGCTGCAGGGCGTCCACTTCGCGATGGAATTCCTCACGCTGCAGAACAAGCGCTGCGAGGGCGACGAGATTCCGGACGACCGGTTCATCTCGGCCGAGGGGCGCGACGTCGTCATCATCGGCGGCGGCGACACCGGCGCCGACTGCCTCGGCACCGTGCACCGGCAGGGGGCGCGCTCGGTTCACCAGCTGGAGCTGATGTCGATGCCGCCCGAGACGCGCGCCGAGAACAACCCGTGGCCGACGTGGCCGCAGATCTTCCGCGTGTCACCCGCGCACGAGGAGGGCGGCGAGCGCCTCTTCTCGGTCTCGACGCAGCGCTTCGTTGCCGACAAGAAGGGCCGCGTGCGCGCGCTGCAGGGGAACAAGGTGGAGATGGTCCGCAGCAACGGCCGCCTCGAGTTCGTGCCGGTGCCGGAGTCGGACTTCGAGATCAAGACGGACCTGGTGCTGCTCGCGATGGGCTTCACCGGCGCCGAGCGCAGCCCGCTGCTCGACGACCTCGGCGTCACCATCACGCCGCGCGGCAACGTCGGGCGCGACGCGGCGTGGATGACGAACGTCGCCGGCGTCTTCACCGCCGGCGACATGCAGCGAGGCCAGTCGCTGATCGTCTGGGCGATCGCGGAGGGACGCTCCGCCGCCCGCGCGATCGATCAGTACCTGATGGGCGAATCGCAGCTACCGGCACCCCTCCAATAGGGAACAACTTCCACCCATCACGAGCCACGGAGACACGAAGGCACGGAGAGAACAATTTGTTCTCTGTGTCTCCGCGCCTCCGTGGCCCGTCATCAGTGAAAGTTCTTCGAATCGAGTCTCAGAACGTCGCCCTGAACCCGAGCTGCATCATGCGCGGCTGATAGGCGACGTTGATGTTCGACGTCGGGGTGCCGTATCGAGTGTTGCTCTCCGCTGTGATGTACGAGCCGTAGTTCGCGTGGTTGAACAGGTTGAACACCTCGACGATCCCGTCGAAGGAGGCGTGCCTGGCCAGCGCAAAGCGCCGCTGAATCCGCATGTCCACGCGCTGGATGGGATCGCCGACGAGGCTGTTGCGCGGCATCACCGTCCCGTCCGGACGCAGGCGGCCGCCGGTCGCGCCCGTTGCGCGAAGGTCGCCGCCGTAGTTGGTCGAGAAGCGCTCGCCCGAGCCGAAGAAATACAGGCCGCTCAGCTGCAGCGCGTGCGGCAGCTGCCAGATCCCGTTGAACACCACCCGGTGGCGCTGATCGGAGGCGGCCAGCGAATACTCGCCGCCCAGGTCCGGCGCCACCGCGAACGGCACGGGAGACGACTGCGCGTCGTTGAGCATCGCGAGCAGGTAAGTTGCCGAGGCCTGCCATCCGTTGTTCATGCGGCGGGTGAACGCTGTCTGCAGCGCGTGATAGTTCGACCAGCCGTCGGAGCGGAACTGGTTGATCAGCCCGAAGTCAGGATACGGGCGCCGGCTGATGTCGGTGAACGGATAGTTCACGCCCGTCGCCTGGTTGTAGGTGAGGTTGATGTTCGAACGCTGGTACAGCTCCGCCCGCGCGCGCGTCGTCACGTAGTCGGCCTCGACCGACGCCGTGTTCGCAATCTGCCGCTGCACGCCGACCGACCCCTGGTAGCTGTAGGCAATCTGCAGATCCGCCGCCGCGAGCTGCGACGGAATCTCGCGCCGCACGCACGTTGACGACCGCGAGACCGCGCACGTCGTCGCGAGCGCCTGCGTGTAGGTCGGGTAGGGGCCGTTGAACGGGTTCACCGCGAAGTCGGGACGGCCGTCGTAGAGGATCTCCGGGTGGATCTGCTCGGTGTAGCGCTTGGTCCAGAACGACGGCTGCCCGGAAATCTCGCCGAAGTACTTGCCCATCCCGCCGCGGACGACGGTCCGGTCGTTCACGCTGTAGGCGAAGCCGACGCGCGGCCCGAAGTTGTTCGTGTCGGACGGCCGATTGGCCTGCAGGAACGGCAGGAACTCGATCCGCTCGGCGAAGACGCCCGTCTCGAGGTCGTACCGGAGGCCGAGGTTCAGCGTGAGCCGCTTGCGGATGTTCCAGTCGTCCTGCACCCAGCCGCCGTACACCTTCCGCGGCGCGTACTGCTTCCAGCTGCCGACGCCGACGACGTACTTCCGCGAGATGGACGAGAGCGAGGCGATGTTCCAGGTGGAGACGTCCATCAGGTCGGGGAAGAGGCTCTCGATGTTGGCCGGAATCGCGCCGCCCTGCGCGTCGAGCAGGCCGTTGCAGCGGTTGCAGACGAACATCCAGGTCATGTCATAGAGGTATTCGCCGCCGAGCTTCAGGTCGTGGCGGCCGCCGCCGTTGTACGACACGGTGTAATCGTCGCGAACGGAATACAGCTCCTGGCCGATCTTCTGCGGCGTCTGGTTGTGCGTCTCGCCGATGGTCAGGCCGCGCAGCTGGATGGACGGCGCGCCGACGCCGAAGCCGGCCGGATGGTTCGGCCACTTCACGTATGACTTCTCGTCCCAGTTGAAGCCGGCGTATCCGAGCTTCACCTCGTTGACCGCGCGCGTGCCGATGACGTTGGTCACGCTCGAGAACAGCTGATCCATGCCGCGGTCGAGGCTGACGGCGGAGGAGGGGGTCTTGTCGCCGCCGCCGGTGTAGCGCGCGTCGTACGGAAGGTTGTGCTTCCACTTGTTGCCGCGCACCGCGAGCCGCATCTTCGGTGAGAACTGGAAATCGAACCGCGCGCCCGCCTTGTTTTCGACGCGCCTTCCCGTCTGGTCGAAGTTGAACCGCGGGTACGGCGTCGTGTAGATGAAGGTCTGCGGCTCGCGCTCGTACTCGTAGTTCAGGAAGACATGGATCCGGTCCTTGCGGAGCGGCCCGCCGAACGTGGTGCTCATCTGCTGATCGGAATACGGCAGCACGCGCCTGGCGACCGGGTCCTGCGCGTTGAAGCGATCGCTCCTGAAGTAGCCCGAGAAGGTGCCCGCCGGCGTGTTCGTCCCCGACTTGCTGATGGCGTTCAGCTGGACGCCGCTCGACCGCCCCTGCGTCGCGTCGAAGCGGTTCGCGACGAACTCGAACTCCGCGATCGCGTCGCGGCTGTAGCGCGGGTTGCCGAAGGCGCTTCCCGCGACGTTGTTGGTGATCTGCTGGCCGTCCATGTTGATCTGGTAGGCGCCGGTGTCGCGCGGGACCGGCGATTCGCCGGCCGAATTGGCCCGGCTTCCCGGCGCCAGCAGCGACAGGTCCTGCCAGTTGCGTCCGTTCACCGGCAGCTCCTGCATCTGGCGTGGATCGATGTTGCCGCTCACCGTCGAACTGGTGATGTCGACGAGCGGCGCTTCTCCCGTGACGGTCACGGACTCCTGCACCGTCGACGGCGCCAGCTGGAGGTTGAGGACGACCGTCTGGCCGAGCAGCAGTTCGATGGTCCGGGTCGCCGTCGCGAAGCCGGACAGCTCCACGGTGACCCTGAACGTGCCGGTGCGCACGGGCAGGCGGAACGCGCCGCGCTGATCGGCGACGGCGACGAAGGTGTTACCGGTGGCTTCGTGCAGCGCGGTCACCGTCACGCCGGGCAGCACGCCGCCCGTCGAATCGGTGATCGTGCCGCTCAACGTCGCTTCCTGCGCGAACGCGAACGCAGGCAGCGCGAGCACGGCGGCGATGGCAAGGGGTGTGAGGACGCGCGAACGGAATACTTTCGTCATGGGACCTTCTCCCCTCAGGGTTGACGGACGGGATCATTCCAGGTCGGCGGTGGATGACGACGGTGTCGGCGGCACATACTACAACGGTTGGCCCCGGTATGATTGGCCGATGCCCCTCCGCGACATTTTGATCGTCGGCGCCGGTCCCTCGGGCCTGGCGACCGCGATCGCCGCCAAGCAGCACGGCCTCGACTACGTCATCGTCGAGAAGGGCGTGCTGGTGAATTCGATCTTCAACTTCCCGATGCACATGGTGTTCTTCACCACGCCGGAGCTGCTCGAAATCGGCGGGCTCCCGCTGGTGACGCCCTACGACAAGCCGACGCGGCTCGAGGCGCTGCGGTATTACCGGCGCGTCGTGGACACCTACGATCTGCCGATCTCGTTTCACGAGAAGGTCACGTCGATCGAACGGGAGCCCGACGGCCGGTTCATCGTCGAGACGGAAACCGATCGCGGCGTGACGCGGGTGCGCGAAGCGCGCGCGGTCGTCCTGGCGATTGGCTACTACGACCTCCCGAACTACCTGCACATTCCCGGCGAGGACCTGCCGCACGTGTCGCACTACTACACGGATGCGCATCCCTACTTCCGCGGCCGCGTCGTCATCGTCGGCGGCAAGAACTCGGCGGCGGAAGCCGCGCTGGAGCTGTTCCGCGCCGGCACGCACGTGACGATCGTGCACCGCCACGCCGCGCTCGGCGAGTCGATCAAGTACTGGGTGAAGCCCGACATCGAGAACCGGATCAAGGAGGGTTCGATCGGGGCGCGGTTCAACGCCTGCGTCACGTCGATTACGCCGACGGCGGTCGTCATCGATCAGCAGGGGACGCGCGACGAGATCCCCGCCGACGGCGTGTTCCTGCTCACCGGCTATCACCCGGACGTGGATCTGATGCGCGGGGCCGGCATCAACGTGGACGACGAGACGCTGGCGCCGGAGCTGAACATGGAGACGTTCGAGACGAACGTGCCGAACCTCTTCATCGCCGGCGGCGCGATCGCGGGCAAGAAGACGGGCAACATCTTCATCGAGAACGGCCGGTTCCACGGCGTGAAGATCATCGAGGTGCTCACCGACCGCCTGCATCGCGATTGAAGCTGGCGCGGCTGGCGGAAGCGGACCTTCAGGTCCGCTTGGCCGTCGCGTACAGCTCGAGGCCCGGAATGTCCTGAAAATGGCGTGGATTGACCGTCCAGACTGCCGCACCATGTTCGAGGGCGCACGCCGCAATCGCGATGTCCGCCTCCCGGCCGCGGCTCGATTTGAGCTGCCGATACAGGGTGGCGGCTAGCGCCGCTTCGGTCGGGCCGAAGGTTACCACCCGATCGGCGGGACACAACTCGCGCTGCAGCTCGAGGTCGAACTCAGTGCGTGGACCGCGTAACCATTCGTAGACGGTAATGGTCGAAAGGGCCAGGATGTCTCCACGGGCGACGGCGGCGCGAGCGGCCCGCAGCAGCGGACGAGTCGTAGCAGCAATCTCGATCAGGGCGGACGTATCGAGATGGATGATCACTTCGCACCGGGATGCCACCCAATGCGTCTGGATCTCCGGATCTCCCGAATCTCACGCTCGGCGTCCTCGTGAGATCCCGATGGCGGCAACTTCATGAACCGGTCGATCACCTTGAGGAGCCGCTCACGCTCTTCGTCGCTCAACTTGTCTTCGTCCGCAGCATAACGGGCTATCGCCTCGCGGACGACCATGCTCTGCGGCTTCCGGAGCCGCGCCGCCGTCTTGCGCAGCTTCGCGACGGTCTCCTCGTCGAGCGAGAACGTCAGCTTTGCCATACGGCAATACTACCATACAGCAATACCGCCGGCGCGGCGTCCGCGCGTGTCAGTGTGCGGGAGCGTTGTTCCAGCCGCGCGGGGTATGGAGATTCATCTCGAGCAGGTCGATCAGCGCGCGGCACCGCGCGAGGACGCCGTGACATTCGAGCAGCGCCTGGCGCTCGACGATTTCGAGCTCCAGGTACTGCGCGAGCGCGTTGACGAGGTCCTCGTCCGGCACCGACGGCGGGAACCGTGGTTCCGCGCGCACCCGTTCGATGGCGGCGGCGAGCACGGCCTCGAGCCGCTGGCGCTGACGCCGCAGCGGCTGCGCCTCCTCCACGGGAATCGCCTCGGCGATCGCCTCGATCTGGCCTATGCGATACGCGCGGCTGCGATCCTCGGAGGCAATCCTGAACTTCTCGATGCCGCGCAGGACGATGTCATAGCGGCCGTCGGGGAGCGTCTGCGAGTGGGTGATGACGCCCGCGCAGCCGACGTCGTACATCGGCGGCCGCCCCTGGTAGTCGGCCTCGTAGCCCGGCCGCAGCAGCACCATCCCGATGATCCGGTCTCCCCGCAGCGCGTCGGCGACCATCTCCCGGTAGCGCGGCTCGAAGATGTGCAGCGGCAGGAAGACGTTGGGGAACAGCACGACGTTGGGAAGCGGAAAGAGGGGGATCGACGGCGGGAGCATTGACGCATCAATGGATGGTCTTCGTCTTCCGGTCCATGTAATCCATCAGCACGTACTGGCCGAGTGTGTACGGCGTCGTGAAGTACGCCTTGCCGCGGCAGATGGCGGCGACGCGGCGGACGAACGCGACCAGGTCCGGGTCGCGCGCCAGCATGAAGGTGTTGATCATGATCCCCGCCTTCTGGCAGGCGCTCACCTCGGCGAACGTCTCGGAGACGATGAACGGGTCGAGGCCGAAGGCGTTCTTGTAGATCTGGCCGTCGGGGCGCGTCAGCGCCGACGGCTTGCCGTCGGTGATCATCACGATCTGCCGCATGTCCTTTTTCTGGCGCTCGAGGATGCGGCGCGCGAGGCGCAGCCCCTCGCGCGTGTTCGTGTAGTACGGCCCGACGCGCACGCGGCCGAGCTGCTTGAGCGGGATCTCCTCGGCCGAATCGTGGAACAGCACCGCGTGGAGCGAGTCGCCCGGATACTGCGTGCGAATGAGGTGCGCGAGCGCGAGCGCCACGCGCTTGGCCGGCGTGAAGCGATCCTCGCCGTACAGGATCATGCTGTGGCTGCAGTCGAGCATGATGACGCTCGCGCAGGAGCTCTGGTAGTCGCTCTGCGCGACCATCAGGTCGGGGTAGTCGACGTCGATGATCGGCGCCTGGCCGGGACCCGGGATCCGGGATCCGCGATCCGACGTGCTGAGGCCGCCGCCAACCGCGCGGCCTTCCGCGTGCAGTCGCTGCACCGCGTTGAGAATCGTGCTGCTCGGATCCAGGTTCAGCGTGTCGCCGAACTCGTACGGCTTCGGCGCGGCGATCGCCTCGACGCCGGTCGAGAGATGCCGCGTGTCGTGCCGGCCGGCGCTGCTGCGGCCGATCGAGCCGAGCAGGTCGCGCAGCGCGCGGTAGCCGAGGAAGTCGAGCGCCTTGTCGGTGACCTCGAACTTCACCGGACCGGCGTCTTCGCCGATGCCGCCGCCGGTGCCGCGGCGATGCTCGCGCTCCTGCTCGAGGTCCGGCGCGGCGGTCACGAATCCCTGCTCCATCATCTTGTCGATGATCTGCTGGATGAGATCCTCGAGCTGCTGGCGCGCCTTCTCCTGGTCGCCGTCGGCCGGCTCGCCGAGCAGCTGCTGCAGCGCTTCCTCCGACAGCACGCCGCCGCTGAAGAGCGCTTCGAGAATCGCGTCGTGCAGCGCCTGCATCGTCCGGTCCTCGTCGCCGGAGGACGGATCGCCCCATGGATTGCTGAACCCGCTCGAGAGCAGCAGGTCGGAGAGCTTCGAGACCAGATCTTCGAGATCGATCTGATCGAGCAGGTCGCCGGTGTACTTGCTGTAGCGATATCTCACTAGTTGTAGTACTTCTTCTTCCCCTGCGGGATCGACGGAATCGTCCGCTCCTCGTCGCGGAACTTGTCCTCGCGCGACGGACGCCGCACCGGCGACTCGGTCGCGTGATAGCCGCGCTCGTCGCTGCGGCCGATCTTCTTCAGCGCGTACAGGCCCTCGAGGACGAAATCGACGCCGGATGCGAGCAGCGGCGCCGTCGCCTCCTTCGGAACGCCCGCGGCGTGCGCGAGCTCGATCAACCCCTGCACCTCGCGCGCGTGCGTGAGCACCTCCTTGGTGCTCATCGTGTCGCCGAGCTGAAGGCTGCCGCCGAGGTCGAACCACTCGATCACCTGGCGCGTCTCCAGGTGCGACAGGTAGCCGTCGGCCACGTTGGCGACCGCCGCCTTGATCAACTCGCGGCCGACGGTCTCCGCGCCCTTGAGCTCGCCTTCGTACTCCATCTCGAACTTGCCGGTGATCGACGGCAGCGCGGCGTACACGTCGTTGACGCGCGCGACCGCGCAGTCCTCGCGGTTCATCAGCGAGCGGCGCTCCGCGTTCGAGACGACGTTCTCCATCGCGGAGATCGGCAGCCGCTGGCTGACGCCGGAGCGCTTGTCGATGCGCCGGTCCTGGCGCGCCTGGAACGCAATCTCCTCGACGACCTCGGCCACGAAGGTCGGCACCTCCGTGCGCGGCCCGACGCCGTCGCGCGCCATCCACGCTTCCTGCGCCGTGATGGCCATCGCGTCGCCCCGGCCCGCGGGATAGTGCGTCCGGATTTCCGAGCCGATGCGGTCCTTGAGCGGCGTGATGATCTTGCCGCGCGCCGTGTAGTCCTCGGGGTTCGCGGTGAACGCCATCATCACGTCGAGCGGCAGGCGGACGGGATACCCCTTAATCTGGACGTCGCCCTCCTGCAGGATGTTGAAGAGGCCGACCTGGATCTTGCCCGCGAGGTCGGGCAGCTCGTTGATGGCGAAGATGCCGCGGTTGGCGCGCGGCAGCAGCCCGTAGTGCATCGTCAGCTCGCTCGACAGCTGCAGCCCCGACCTGGCGGCCTTGATCGGATCGATGTCGCCCACCATGTCGGCGATCGTCACGTCGGGCGTCGCGAGCTTCTCGACGTACCGCAGGTCGCGCCCGAGCCATGCGACGGGCGTCGTGTCGCCGTCCGCCGCGAGCCGCGCGCGGCACGCGCCGCAGATGGGATCGAGCGGGTCGTCGTTGATTTCGCACCCCGGCATCACCGGGATCTCCTCGTCGAGCAGCGTCACGAGCGCGCGCAGGAGCCGCGTCTTCGCCTGGCCGCGGAGGCCGAGCAGGATGAAGTTGTGCTGCGACAGGAGCGCGTTCACGAGCTGCGGCACCACGGTGTCGTCGTAGCCGACGATGCCGGGAAAGAGCGGCTCGCCGGCGCGCAGCTTGCGAATCAGGTTCTCGCGCACTTCCTGGTGCACATCGCGGCGCGGCACGCTGCCGTCGGCGACGGCGCGCCGCAGATCGCCGACGGTCGAAATCCCTGTGGGTCTGGGCATGATTGGATTCTAACCGGGACTCAGGACTCATGTCAGGCTGCTGGCTCCGGGGCTTCGGGCTTCCGGTCCGTGGTTCAATGGTGCTGCACGCCCGTGAGCCCGGAGCCTTGAGCCCTTTCTTCTCCGCCCGTCCGCAGGTTTTCGCGCACCGCGGCGGATGCGCCCTCGGTCCCGAGAACACGATTGCGGCATTCGACGTCGGCATGTCCACTGGCGCGGACGGTCTCGAGCTCGATGTCCACCTCTCTGCCGACAATGTCGTGGTCGTCCACCATGACCGCACCCTCGATCGGACGACGAACGCGACGGGGCCGGTTGCGGCGCGGACGGCCGACGAGCTCGCGCGCGTGGACGCGGGCTACCGGTTCGCTCGCGGTGGGGAGTATCCGTTCCGCGGCCGCGGCATCGGCGTGCCGACGCTCCGCGAGGTGCTGGGGCGCTACCGCGGCGTGCCGACAATCATTGAAATAAAGGTGTATACGACGGCGATGGGACGCGCGGTTGCGGACGAGATCCGGCGCGCGGGGGCGATCGACTCCGTGTGCGTCGCGGGCTACGGCCTGGCGAGCGCGACGGCGGCGCGGGCAGAGCTGCCGGGCGTCGCGGCCAGCGCGTCGCAACCGGAGGTCCGGCTCGGCGTCTACCGGTCACTCCTGCGGTGTCCGGTTCGCCGCGCGGCGTATCAGACCTATCAGGTCCCCGAGCGCGCCGAGGCCACGCGCATCGTCTCGCCGCGCTTCATTCGCCACGCGCACGCGGCGGGGTTCAAGGTGCAGGTGTGGACGGTCGATGAAGAAGCGGATATGAGAAGGCTGCTGGAGTGGGGCGTCGACGGATTGATCAGCAACCGGCCCGACTTGGCCGTGCGGGTCCGCGACGAGCATGTCGCCACCAACACGAAGACGGGGTGAACCACGAAGGACACGAAGGGCACGACCCTGCAAGACGTCCTCGAGGCGCGCCCGCGCATCTACGCGGTCATGCAGCGGTCGCCGATGCTGCGTCATCCGCTGCTCGAGCAGTGGCTTGGCTGCGAGGCATGGGTCAAGCACGAGAACCACAACCCCACAGGCGCGTTCAAGATTCGTGGCGGCCTCAACCTGCTCGCGCAGCTTTCGCCGGACGAGCGTCGGCGCGGCGTCGTCAGCGCGAGCACGGGCAACCACGGCCAGTCGATCGCGTTCGCCAGCCGGATGCACGGCGTGACGTGCCGCATCTTCGTCCCGATCGGCAACAACCCGGACAAGAACGCGGCGATGCGTGCCTACGGCGCCGAGGTGATCGAGTACGGCCGCGACTATGACGAGGCGCGGCTGCGGGTCGAAGCGCTCGTCGCGCGCGAAGGGTGGCGCTACATCCACTCGGCCAACGAGCCGCATCTCATCGCCGGCGTCGGGACCTACGCGCTGGAGATGCTCGAGGATGCCGACGCCGATCTCGACTATCTCTTCGTGCCGGTCGGCGGCGGCAGCGGCGCCGCCGGCTGCTGCATCGTTCGCAGCGGGATGGCGGCCAGGACGAAGGTCATCGGCGTACAGGCATGCGGCGCCGATGCGTTCACGAGGTCATGGCGAGGCCCGGAGCGCGTGACCGCGGAGCGCGTCAATACGTTCGCGGAAGGGATGGCGACGCGCGTCACGTTCGATCTGACGTTCGGCATCCTCAAGGAGCAACTGGACGACATCGTCACGCTCGACGAGGCGGAGCTCGAGGAAGGCGTGCGCGCGGCGCTTCGCTTCACCCACAACCTGGCGGAAGGATCCGGCGCGGCGCCGCTCGCGGCGGCGAAGAAATACGGCTCGAAGCTGGCGGGGAAGAAGGTCGGGTGCGTGATGAGCGGGGGGAACATCGATCTGAAGACGCTGGCCCGCATCGTCGCGGGAGGCTAACCGTCCACCAACTAGAATTCCAGCGTCACACCTACCGACGGCACGATGGGGAACATCGGGTCGAGCGGACCGAAGGCCTGGCCGGTGCGCGTGTTGATCCCGGGCACCACGGGCCGCACGTTCTCGCGGTTGAGCACGTTGATCACTTCGGCGAAGAGCGTCAGCCGGCGGCGACTCCATTGATACGTACGATCGAATCGCGCGTCGAGCCGGGAGTAGACCGGAACGCGCGCGCCGTTCCGCACGGCGCTGACGAAGAACAGATCGCCAGGCCGTTCATCGAGGTAGCCGGCAATCGGGCGGTTGGATCCAAACCGCCATCGCGCGTTGACGCTCATGCGCTCGGACACGACATAGCGCGCGAATGCCGTCAGCGTGTGGCGCTGGTCGAAGTCGCCGTCGAACCGCTCGCCCGTGGCCCGGTTGGTGTACCGCGTGCGGCCCAGCGAGTACGCCATCCATCCCGAGAGCGCGTCCGGTGATTTTCGCTGCAGCATCAGCTCGATGCCGCGCGAGTGCCCGTCGAGCGCGTTGGCGTACTGCGTCGTGCTCGATGGCGCGCGCAGCTCGCCGTTGAAGACCTGGTGGTACTGCCCGGGCAAGTCGATCAGGCCGCGTTCCTGACGGTCATACGCAGCAAGCTGCCAGCGGGTTGCGGCGCCGAGCCGGCCTTCCACGCCTGCATCGACGAGCAGATCGCGCTCCGGACGAAGCTGCGGATTGCCGCGGCGTCCGACCAGCTGCGCGATTTCCGGAAACTGATACGCGAGCCCCGCGCCGCCGACGAGCGTGAGACCGGCCGCGCTGCGCCACTCGAGCTGCAGCCACGGCGACGACACCCAGTCATCGGTGAGCGCGAAGCGGTCGACGCGGATGCCGGGCGTGACCGTGAATGCACCCTGCGTCCAATGCATCTGCCCGTATGCGCCAGCCGTCGTGGTGGACCGATTGAAGTCCTCGCCCCCGAGAATGGGCCAGCCGGGGACACGAAACGCATGATGCTCGTCCTCGCGGCTGCGCTCGACCGACAGGCCCGCTTCGATGAAACGTCCGGCCGACGGCGTGAAGCCCGAATCCAGCCGATAACCGGCGTTGCGGGCGAGGCCGCGCGCCGCCGTTGTCCGTTGACCGGTGTCGTTCCGGTACGACTCGCCGGTGGCGAAGACCTGGTGTGTGACGGTGACACGCGGAGAGACGATGTGGCGCCACGTGGCGTCGCCCATCCAGCCGCCGTGCGTGGCGATCCCGAGGCCCTCCGCGTCGCCGAGCTCCTCGGCCGCGCGATCGAGCTTCGACGCGCCGACGACCATCGTCGCCTTCAGCTGGTGATGGTCTGACAGATCGTACACGGCCCTGGAGAACAGGTCGCTGAAGGCGAACGCCACGCTGGAGCTGCGCAGCACCTGTTTGAGAAACAGATCGAGGTAACTCCGCCGGCCCGAGACGAGCCATGAGCCCCGCGCGCCTGGCCCGAGAGGACCTTCGGCCGTCACCGATGCGCTCGTGCCGCTCGCGGTCAGGTTATAGCGGACGCGCTGGCGCGAGCCTTCGCGCGCGGCGAAGTCCAGCTCGGCTCCGAGCCGTCCACCGTATTTCTGCGGATACGCGCCGCGCAGCAGCGACACGTGGTCGAGCACGTCGCTGTTGATCGCCGATACGGACCCGCCATCCTCGATCAGCTTGATCGTGTGCATCAGGAAACCGGCCGGGACCCCGTCGAGCCGGTAGTTCAAATGTTCGAAGCCGTGCCCTCGGACGACGAGCTCGCTGTAGAGATCGTCGGCGGCGGTTACGCCCGCCAGCGCCTGCACGGCGCGCAGCGGGTCGTCGAGCGTCATCCCACCCAGCTGCCGCAGCTCCGCGCTCCCGAGCGACTGCTGTGCGGCCACGCCGCTCTCGCGCGCCCCGAACAGATCGCCGCGGACGATCACCGATTCGTCGTACGCGGTCGTCCCCTCGGCGAGCGGAATGGTGATCCTGTTCTCCCCGGCGGCCACTTCGACATCGCGCCTGGTGAAGGCGTAGCCCACGAACGAGATCAGCAGCTCGTACCTGCCCGGCGGGATGCCTTCGAGCCGGAACCCGCCGTCAGAGTCCGTCGTGGTCACAAGGTGGGCCGTGGCCAGCTCCACGAGGACGCCGCCGAGCGGCTGCATGGTTCGCGCATCGACCACGAGGCCCGCGATCGCGCCGGACGGCGGCTGCGCGTGCGCGTGCGAGGCGCACGCGATCACCAACACGGCGATGAACGTGGAGCGGTCAGCCAACCCAGCGGTGCGCATTTCTTGTCGCTGTCACCATACAGGCGGCCGTCGTTGCGTCATCACTCTTCGATCGGCCCATTTCGAGTGGCGCGGATATAGAATCCGCTCACGCGAACCACAACGGCCACAACCGTCATCAACGGAGGACGCCGATGGTCGATCTGATTAGACGCAATCTCCTGAAAACCGGCGCCGCTGCGACCGCGATCGCCGCGGCCAAGCGCGCATTTGCCCAGCAGCGGGGGCAAGGGGCTGCCGGCTCCTTCTTCGAGAAGGGCCCCGTACGTATCCACTACCAGTCGGTCGGGTCGGGCTTTCCGCTGCTGCTCATCGCCGGCGGCGGGCTGAACTCGACGATCGCCGGCCTGGCGAACCCCTTCAACTCGGTCGACGAGTTCAAGGGCGAATACCGCTGCATCGCCGCGGACCTGCGCAACGCCAATCCCGGTCAGTCCTCCGGTCCGGTCGACGCCGACCGTCCGTGGGATTCACACGCCGATGACCAGCTCGCCCTGATGGATCACCTCGGCATCAACAAGTTCATGGTGATGGGCTTCTGCATCGGCGGCCCGTTCATCTGGAACCTGCTGAAGCGGGCCCCCAATCGGGTTGCCGCGGCCGTCCTGGCGCAGCCGGTCGGCTTCCGGCCGGAGATGCCCAACGTGCTTTACGACGGCAGCAAGACCGGCTGGGTGCCGGACTTCCTGAAGCGCCGTCCCGAGGTCACGGCGGACACGGTCGAGAGATATCTGACGAAGATGTTTCGCACCGACGCCGATTTCGTCTTCACCGTGTCGCGCGACTTCGTCCGGAGTTGCCAGACGCCCGTGCTCGTCCTGCCGGACGATGTCCCGGCGCATCCGCTCGCGGTGGCGATGGAGTGCGCGATGTCCGCGCCCAAAGCCGAAGTGAGCATGTACCCGTGGAAGCAGCCGCCGGAGCGGATTCCGCTGGCGGTGCGCCAGATACGATCGTTCCTGCGGGCGCATCGGCCGGCCGCCACTTAGCTGGTTGGTGGTGTGGTGGGTGGTGGTTCGTGGCATCCACCATCCACTACCCAGCCTCCAGCAAGCGTTTTGCTTTCCGAAACACGCTCTCCATCATCGGCGCCGTGAGCTTGCCCGTGTTCGTGTTCTGCCGGCTCGGGTGGTAGCAGCCGACGAGCGCCGGTAATCCCTCTCCGAACGTCACCACCTCGCCGTGGCCGAACTGGGGCCGCGGCGACATCGTCACGGCGCGCCGCTTGAGCAGCTGCAGCCAGGCATCGAAGCCGATCTTGCCGAGCGCGACGACGACCCGGACGCGCGGCAGGTGCGTGAGCTCGACCTCCAGGTGATCGAGGCAGCGCGCGATCTCTTCCGGACGCGGCTTGTTGTCCGGCGGCGCGCAGCGCACGGCCGAGAGGATGTATGCGTCCGTGAGATGCAACCCATCATCGGTTCGCTGCGACGTCGCGATGTTCGCAAACCCGGTGCGATGGAGCGCGGACATCAGGAAATCGCCCGAGCCATCGCCCGTGAACACGCGGCCCGTGCGGTTGGCGCCGTGCGCCGCGGGGGCCAGCCCGACGAGCAGCAGCCGGGCGTTCGGGTCGCCGAAGCCCGGCACGGGCAGTCCCCAGTACGCGTCGTAACGATGAGCGCGCTTCTTCTCCTGCGCGACGCGGCGGCAGTACTGTCTGAGCCGCGGGCATCGCTCGCAGGAGACGATCGCGCGGTGCACCTCAGCGAGGCCGGGTGGCAGCAGCGTGCTGAGCGGTTTCATGATGGGTCGATGGCGCTACAATTGAAGGTTGTAGTCCGATCTTAGAGGATTAATGCGGAACACTGCCCCGAAGGACGCGGCCGAGCTCGAAGCGCTCGAGACCCGCGAATGGCTCCAGTCGCTCGATTACGTGCTGCAGTCCGGTGGAGCGGCGCGCGTCAGCCGCCTGCTGCGGGCCCTGGCCGATCACGCCAGGCGCAACGGCGTCAAGCAGCCGTTCACCGCCAACACGCCCTACATCAACACCATTTCTCCCGCAGAAGAACCGCCGTTCCCCGGCAGCCGCGAAATCGAGCGCCGGATCAAGAGCCTCGTCCGCTGGAACGCCGCCGCGATGGTCGTGCGC
>Ga0137418_10002591_pt1 | contig 16538 bp, 15 predicted proteins | sample CZODoug3_1_2_16f_FD_122242 | JGI IMG/M metagenome (GOLD analysis project Ga0137418, IMG submission 122242) | Vadose zone soil fungal communities from Angelo Coast Range Reserve, California, USA - CZODoug3_1_2_16fungal (Hybrid Assembly) | ecosystem: Environmental > Terrestrial > Soil > Vadose... | reverse complement strand
GATCGCCACTGGCGCGTTCGCGGGAATCGGATTGGCTCTCGTTGTCATCGGCGTCTTCAGTGTGATGGCTTACACGGTCTCACTCCACACCCATGAAATCGGCATTCGCATAGCCCTGGGCGCGGCCCAAAACAACATCCTGAAAATGGTGTTCACCAAAGGACTAGCCCTAATCGCTGCAGGAGTCGTCATCGGCCTGCTCGCAAGTCTCTGGCTGACGCGTTTCATCGCCAGCCAGATTTGGGGAGTTTCTGCGACGGATCCATGGACGTTTATCGCGGTGGTAATTATGATTTCGTTCGCCGGGCTCACAGCCTGTCTGCTGCCCGCGCGCTCCGCCGCAAAAGTCGATCCCCTCGTCGCACTACGTTACGAATAATCTCCGTAGTTCGATGCGTTGTTTGTTTGCACATAAACCCATAGTTGCAAAATGAAACTGGCCCGCGCTCGCATGCGATTGCGCTGCTCGGCTGGTTTATTGTGGCGGCGCGCCCAGGAAAATGATTCCGCTCTGGTCACTGAACACCGAGAAGAGACCATCGCCGTCCTTCTTGTCATGCAACGCCAGCATAAAGGACTTTCCATCCGGCGACGCGAGCAGATCGAGGTGGTAGCCTGGGATTACTTCGGGGCCGGGCGAAACTTGCAGATCCTTCACCAATCCGCTGTCGTAGAGTTCGGTCCACGAAGCAAAGCGGCCGTGACTGATATTCACGTTGTACCGGACCTCGGCTGTATTGATTGCCCGAACGAGGTTAATGGCTTTCCCACGTTCTTCCTGGCTGGGCGATATCTGATCCTGGGCGCTCGACGCAGCTGAAAGCGCAACGATCAGAAGGACCACAGGGATGATGATTTGAAGTCGTGATATACGCATTGATCTTCCCCCCTCAAGAGTGCCCGCAAAGTGCCTTCGGGCCTTCGCTAAGTCTACATAAGTAGATATAATTGTCAAGCGACTGCCATCCCTTGTATCCCTTGACCGACGCGAATGCAGAATACTTGGCGGCTGGCAAAGTCTTTCGCGTCCGCCAGAGGGCGGCTGAGCGGAGAAGATTGGCTGGGAGAGTTAGAGAAAGGAAAGCGGGCCAAAGGTAGACCTTGACGGTTTATATCTATCTATATAGAGTTAAACTATGGGCCTGCGGATTCGACTCTCTCGACAAACACTGGCGGTGCTGGATGCTCTTCTGTCGCGCCCAGGACAATGGCTCCATGGATATTCGCTGAGCCAGAGCACGGGCATCCCTTCCGGGACGCTCTACCCGATTCTGATGCGACTTGAGAAGTTGCACTGGCTCGAAACGCGCTGGGAAGAGGCGAGAACACCAGGACGGCCGCCGCGGCACCTTTACCGCTTGGCTGGAACTGCGCGGGAGTGGGCTCGGGAAGAGATTCGTGCGGCGCAGGAGCGGCATTTTTGGAAGTCTTCGGAGAACGAGGCATGAGCGTTGCCAAACAAGAGATTCCTGCATCGGCTCGGTTCGCGCGTTGGCTACTCGAGTGGGCAGTGCGACATTGGCCGGAAGAAACACGTCCGTGGGGGCTGGCGCTCGCTGCTGAAATCGATGAGACGGCAAGTGCGTTCGAAACGGTTAGGTGGTCGCTGGGAGGAATCATGTTATTCGCACGATCCGTGTTATCGGGTGTTTGGGCGTGGATGAAGCTTCCGGCAGGCGGTTCCCTTCCCGGCGCGAGCGGGCCGCAGGGGCCTTCGCTGCTTCCGAGGCGCTCACGGGTGCTTACAGCGACAATTTTGGCCGCAGCGGCCTTGCTGCTTTTCTTACCGGTGGGACGGGAGGCGATTCGAACGGTGCGTGCGAGCTGGCAAGGATTTCAGGAGTCGGCTTCGGATCAGCGAACGCTCGAAGAACTTGCGGCTCGCGCGGAGAAGGGAAAAGATGCCGGCACGCTTGCTTTCGTGGCGCTGAGCTCAACGGAACCGAAACGAGCCGCTACGTTGACGGAACGCGCGGTGTCGCTTGATCCGGAACTTATCTGGGTTTACGGTGCAAGAAATCATCGGCCGACTTTTGATCCGCCGCGAGAAGAATGGCTTGCACGATTGAAAGCGGCTGATCCCGGCAACGCCGTGCCCGATCTGCTTATGGCCAGTGCGCTGGCAGACCCGCGCGTTGATATGCTCTACGCGCACGGGACGCCTAAAGACGCGGACTTCGAAGTTTTGGCCGATTCAAAATGGAAGCTGCTGATGGAACGAGCGTATGGCGCCCCGCGGTATGACAGCTACTTCCAAAAGCACTACCAGCTCACGCGCGCAGTCTGGAACCGCGAGAGGAACTTGCCGACTACATTTACGAAAAAATCTTTCTGCACTACACGCAAAAGCAGTGGGGACGGCGCCCTGAGGAACTCGACCCCAGCGTCACTGCGCGCGTTCCCGTCTTCATCAGCCGGGATGACCGTTACTTCCAGGACAGCTATCAGGCCATGCCGGAAGACGGCTTCACCGCCCTTTTCGGCCGGATGCTTGACCATCCTGGCATCCGCGTCGAACTTAAGACAGATTTCACCGCATTGCCTCCCACGATCGCGCGGCATACTGTCTTTACCGGGGCGATCGACGAGTTTTTCCGCTATGAGGCGGGTGAGTTGCCCTACCGCTCGTTGCACTTCGATTTTGTTACGAAGGCGCAAGAACGATTCCAGCCCGTCGGGCAGGTCAATTATCCGAACGACTTCGAATTTACGCGGATCACCGAACAAAAGCACATAACGGGCCAGCAATCACCTCTCACGGCGCTGGTTTACGAATATCCGCAGCCTTACAGGCGCGGCGTCAACGTGCCTTATTACCCCATTCCCTGCTCTGAAAGCAAAGCGCTTCTGCGCCCGTATCGCGACAGCGCCGAGTCACTCAAGGGCAAAGTTTGGTTTGCTGGGCGGCTTGCCGATTACCAGTACTACAACATGGATCAGGCTTGCGCCCGAGCACTCAGCCTGTTTGAGAAGGAGTTGGCGCCCGCTTGTCGGTACTACACGGCTGCCGCACGTGCGTAGGCCGACAGATGAAGGGCCGTTACATTTCGAATACCATATGAGAATACTAAGAGTGCCTGAGATTCCGCAGCCGCCATTTCACTCGATTCTTGTCACAAAGCAAGAAGAAACACTTCAGTTTATGAGCTTGGGTAACTACGAGACGCGCAACGAGTCTGTAATGGACCTCATCACTATAGCAGACAGGAAATACAACTTCCCCAATTTTGATTGGCTAATAATCAATACCGATGATAGAGACATCGGTAAGAATTATCACAACATAAAAGTATTTTCCTTTTCTACGGCAACGGATGACTACAGTCAAGTATGTCCAGATTGGATATTTGATCATTGGAAGCAAATCCAATTAGATGACTATGAGGAGACCTGCAACAAGATTGCTGAAGTCGGTAGTACAGAGCCGGAAACAAATATGTTGGGCTGGCGAGGAGCCGCATCGCATCCGAACAGAAATATTTTAGTTAATTTAAATAGTAAAATGGATATCGACGCTGAATTTATCAGGTGTGATAGGAGCAATCCCGATAGACTTACTTGTGTCAACTATGTTAGTTTGCCGGATCATCCAAAGAAATGGAGGTACATGATCGATATTGAGGGCGCTGGTTATTCTGCCAGGTTGAAGTTGTTTTTCTTTTCAAAGCGCGTTCTATTTCTTCCTGACAGACCATAAAAAGAATGGTACTTCTCTCTACTTAAGCCGTTTGAACATTACGTGCCTGTCAGTAGAGATATGTCGAATCTACTGGAAAATCTAATCATGATCAAAAATGATTTCGATTTAGAGAACAAGCTTCGACATAACGCATTCGAATTTGCGCAGAAATACCTGACACGAGATGCCGCATTAGCAAGATGGAACGAATTATTGGGATAGAGCAATGAGAATTGTCCAGTGTTTGAGAGGGCATCTAATGGATTTTTGATCTGCGTGCATTAGATTTTCGCTTCTGACTGAAGGAAGAAGAAGACCCTGATCCCGCGAAGGCGGAGCAGTACAAGCGTTGGCGGGAACTAAGGAAATTGTGTCGCGGTAGGGACGGGGATTGCTCCCCGCCCCCCGCACGGACCCGGACGGGCGCGATTAACGCATCCGGTTCTTATCGCAGGGAGAATGGGGACAGACAGAGGATCTCATGAGCACCCTCTATAACCATCGCCCACACGCGTTCCAACTCACGGGACACGATACGCCGGTACTGAGCCCGGTTCGTGTTTCGCTGGAACTCGTTCCCTTTGACCAGAGCCCTTCCCTCCATCCCCTCCGCGACGGTTGGCTGTCCCGTCTTGTTCGGAGACTTCGCGGGTACTACGACTCTGTACGACTGCCTATGTTCGTGCATCGTCAGATTACGTCCTTGGACTTGCTGACGCGATCCGCCCGACATCTGGCGGATAAACATAGGCTCTCCCGGTTCCCGCGCGAGGTGTCTCCGTACGTGCACGGGGTCTCTGACCGCGCGGGACTCTGGTGCACCTCGCGATATCGGTGCACCAGATGTTGCCTTCCGCTTTCTCCTACAGCGTCGGCGTCCCGGAGTGAGTTTCTTACGCGGCTGAATACCCGGCCCGCACGTTCCCCTGTCAACGCTTCGACGCCGCTCTTGCGAGCGGCTCCGCATGACTCGGGGCCGATGTGGGTCGCTAGTTCACATTCGTATGAATTTTGCATTCACTACACCTCGCCGGTTTAGCCGGCGCACAGGAGAGTCTGAATGCACCGAAACGAACCCAGCATTCTGGATAGCTCAACACTAGCCGACTCACAGGACTAATCCCGCCGTGGAAGCCGGATACCTCCGGATAGTTCCGGATACCTTCTGGTTGGCCGACAAAGCGTCCAGCAAGCTGTCGGCCCGGACTGCGCTTCTACATCTTGCGCATTAACGGTCCAGATGGACGGTGGTCACCCACCACTCAAGATGAGTGGCCCTGCGCCGTTAACCGAACTTTTTCGCAGCACCGGGATCTTGAGGAACGCCAGGAGGCGCAGTCGATGATAATAAATAATGGAGCAGAGGAGCGGATCGGCGAGTTCATCCGCTCCCCTGCACAGTTAACTTAGGGCAGCACAAGCGTCGCTGCATCCGCCGTGGGCGCGGAAACGGTCCACTGCCCAGTGAACTCGGCCTGGTTGACAATCGACGATAACAGTGTGGCCGAAGTCGGAGAAACTCGAACGGTAAGCTGGACCGTGCCGCTAATACCGGCCGGAACCGTGCCCAAATTCCATGTTACGGTGCGAGTCGAGGCGTTGTACATGCCGCCGTTCGTCGCGGATACGAAATCCGCGCCCCAGGGCAGAATATCGGTGATCATTGCGCCCTGCGATGAAGCCGGGCCAGTATTCGCATAAGTGATGCCGTAGTCGAAGTTGCTTCCTAGCGTCGCCACCACCGGCGCGGTCACTGTGAGAACGACAACTGGATCATCCTCCAGTCCCCCGCCCCCTCCGCCACCGCCGCCGCTCGTGCCCCCACCCGCCGCGACGCCGCTATGAGAGAACACCTCGAATTCTGCCGCCCGAACGGTCGTTACGTCGGCGTTTGGCGAGGTCTGGCCCAACGCGAAGAGCGGACCTGGTTGGTTGCAGTCAGCGTTTGCATTTGCGGGATCATTCGTGGTTACCCCGTTATAGGCGGGGGCCCCAGTGCACTGGTTGCTTAAGACTCTGAACCTTACGTGTGTCGCGCTCGTGGCAGGCACGGTAAAGGATCGGATAAGCAAGTCTGGCGCAAGCGGACGCGGAATACCGCTCGGAAATGCGTTCGCCGGGCTAGCGAAGATTGTGGTGAAGTTTGCGGCGCAACTGGGATCTAGCGTGCTCGGCGTGCAGGTGGCAACCTCAAACTGCCGAACTCCGGAAAATCTGCTCTCGCCGGGTTTCATGAGCGCGCTCACCTGGACCTGACGAACGGTCCGGGCACCACCACCCAGCTTCACAATCACCTGGCTCCCCGCCACAGGTGCACCTGACTGAACCCAGTTGCTGTTTTCGGTGTCGTCGATTAGGTTATTGAGATTCGATCCGTTTCCAGAAGCGGATGCGCCTTTGTTTACCGAGGCCCAGTTCGTTGGCAGGTGCACAGTTACAGTTGTCGTCATTCCCGTCGTGAACCGCGCCTGGAAGCGGAACAACCCGTACCCGTTTGCCTGGACAAGGAAATGGTAGGTACCGGCAACGAATTTCACTTTATTCGCGGCCGAGTTGGTTGTATCGGCCACGATGGGTGTGGTGCGCGCTTCGTAATCGCCCACGTAGACCTTGGCCTTCACTGGAATGTTTCCCTCGTCCGAAGCCACGGCGACGAAGGTCACTGTCGCCGGAGTTTCGAGCTGTGAGTCGTATCCAGGAATGGGGTGCACGTCATTACTGTCGACGGTTGAGGCCGAATGACCGAATCCTCGGGAGGCGAAGGCGTGCCACAGCTCCTTCTGATTCGCTCCGCCAAAGCGCATCACGTCGGCCGCTAAGTAGGCGTCGCGAGCATCCAGCATGCTGACGCCCGAGCTCTCCAGAAGAAACGCGTCATACATGATCTGAATCCAGCGCCTGTTTCCAGGGCATTGGTCGGGAGGAAGTGGAGTGGTTGGAGGGTTCGAGCCAGGGATGCCCTCAGCGCACTGACGCTGGAGGACGGCATTCGTCGCAGGGAACTGCGCGTTGTACTTGGCCAGCAGTGCCTGCCGAATGTCGTAATTGACGGCGTTCCAGATCTCCCCGTCCGCGTGAACCTCGGGTCCGGTTTTGTCGTATCCGAAATCACCATAGTTCAAGGGACTGTTGTTGAGGGCATAGTTGCGGATGCCGATCGACTTATTCCCCGTGACATAGACGCCCTCGGCGAAATCGTTTTCGCCGTCGGTAGGCACAAAGTTGAACTCATGCAGATACTCGATGGCGTCCAAGTCAGACCAGGACTCGCCCATGGAGTTGCCCTGCGTGCCGGAAATGCTCGCCCCCGCCTTGCCGATCATGCGGTGGGAGATGGCGTGGGTGTACTCGTGGCCGACCACGGACATGTCAAAGTCTCCGTCGACGCAGGGAACGTAGATGGCATCAGGCAACGGCTCGAACAAATACTGATTCGTGATGCCGGGGACACCATCGTTCAAAGTGATTTGGTTCGCGTTATCGCGGCCCGAAACCTGGTCTTGTGGCGGGGCACCTGAAACCGCTCCTGCTTGTGCGTCACCCAGTTCTGGATCGTGCTCGCCCTGCGCGTTTACGCCGAAGTTGTCGTCTTGCAAATTGAAATTGTTCTCCGTGAAACCAAGGAAGTACGACCAGTCGTGCATGCGGTTGTGCATGGAGAACAAATTCACGACGGACGCCTGGATATCATTGCTCATCCCCGGCGTGCTCAAATTGGTTGTGCTGCATTTGGTGGTTTGCCAAACATTGGTCCAGGGAAATTTGTATACCCGGTTCGGATCGGTCGGCCGAATATTCTCTGCTGGCGTTAGCGGACTAAACCAATCCTCCGCGGCGGACGCAGCGTTGCCTATCGTGGTGAACGTCGGTGTGTTCGTGCGGAAGTTATAGTCCCATGGCCCGCGGGCCGCCAAATTCATGAGCGTTCGCTGACAACCAGGAACCGGATTGCCTCCCACGGACGATTCCCAGCACCACAGTTGCCGCGTGTCGTTGCTGGAAAGGTCGAGGGGAGGGTTCGCCGGGAAGGCGGCCCATTTGGGAGGGTACGCCGGAACATTTGAGGAAACTGTGTCATTGGTTATGAAAAAACCCACAAAAGCATAGGGTGCTGCTGATGGAGCCGCTGGCGTGGGAGACTGGCAAGTTCGGACCCAATAGGTACCCGGAGGGACGCCACCGCTTGGGGCATAATGGATCGCCTCCGGGCTAGTCGCCACGTCTGACGAGCCGACCACAGTGCCGGCCGCAGTACCGAAGACCAGATATATAGCGATGTCGTTCGAGGGCACAACCGCGCTCACAGAGACGTCAATCGATTGGAGTCCGGTCCCCACGACGAACGGGCCGTTGTTGTAAGCTGCATCGCTTGTGGTACAAGCGTTCGGATTATACGTTCCGGTAAAACTGGTTTGCTGGACGAGGGCGCTTACGGCGTTCTGACGGTAAAGAATGTCGCCCGTGTCAGCAGCAACGAAATACTTGTAAGCCGTCGGAGACCCACCATGCTGGTCTAGCACAATCGTCTCGTACGCCGGGCGCACGCCCTGATTCGGCAGGGGAAAAGCAACGAGACGAGACCGCTGTGGGAAGGAAAAGCCGTTCGCTGCGAAAAGTGTCCACCCGTTTTTCGCCATAACGCCCGTGATGTCGGAGGCGGACACTAGGCGGCCTGCATCGGCGGCCGCCTTGAGCCATGCGTTGGTCGCTGACAGACTCGGCGGGCCCGGGGGCAATGAGCTATCGTCCACTGCGGACGAGGAAACGTACGCTACGTTGCCGTTGACCACACCTACGGTGATCATCCCATCGAGAGCGGTCGGCAAACCACCAAAGGTCTGGTAAAAGGTGATTGCATGTCCCTGACTTGCGGCCATCGAGTTATCGGCTAACAATTGGAGGTTTTGAACAGCTGCCGGAGAAAGCCGGAAGAGTGCGGCATGGCTCGCAATAAAACTGCGGGCTGCTGTCACCCCATCCCCACTCAGTCCTGTGGCCAGATAGCCTCCATAATTGATGAGCGATTGCGGGGTACCAAAGTGATTCCAGCGTGCCGTTGCGCTCAAGGCTGAAACGATATCTAGTTGCTGGGATGTTGGCTGTACCACTGCGGTGCGCGAATCAAAATCCGGAAGGCCCTGTTGCACCTCGAAAATCTGTGCTTGCCCAAAAGCAGCGTGGGGCAGGAACAGAACAGCGAGGACAAGGGCGCCAGCAATGGTAATCACGCGATTGACTGGCATAAGCATGGCTCGATAACCGCTCATGGCATCCTCCATAAATTAGGTTGAAAGATTTGAAACTTGTTTGGCCCAACATCAGCATTGCAACGTCCCGTCGAAGTTTTCGAGGGGGCCCTCCCATGGCAACGGTGGCGGAATTGGCGCCCCGAAAGCATGGTTCCGCCGAGAAGTGGTCTCATAACGACGCGAGATAGTGTCACTACTATTTATGCGTGTCAAGTCTTTTTTTAGAGGTCCACGTGCGACAAAAGGCAGGCCAAGGTGCGGGAAAACTGGGTTGGCTTTCTTGAAGATCGTTGACGAAGCGAACTCGGTAGTATCATAGCGCTGCGGTTTAGTAGTTACGCGCGCATGAGGGCAGATAGTGCCGGTTCAGAAGACAGCGGTATTGACATCGAGTCATGACCGATTGCGAGAGGCTGCGAAGGATCTATTCGCCGACCGTGGCTACGAGAGCACTCCGACGGCGGAGATCTGCCGGCTAGCGGGCACCAGCCAATCTCAGCTGATCAAGCACTTCAGCAGCAAGCTGGGCCTGTTGGAGGCCGTTTTTGAATTTGCGTGGGAGCAAATCAACCCGGCCATCCGGCTGGCTGCGGAGAGAATACCTTCCCCTACCGACAAGCTGAAGATTGTCGTAGACATGGTGCTTACCTTTCTGGAAAGGGACCGTGCACTGCGGACGCTGTTCCTGTTTGAAGGCCGCCGGATTCGCGGCGATGGACATCTGGTCGTGGTCACTCCTGGCTTTCTGGAATTCATCAAATTCCTGGACAGCATCTTGAAGGAAATGGCAGCCAAGGGGGAACTCTCGCCAAACATTAACATCCAGGCGCTGCGATCGGGATTCATGGGCGCCATCGAAGGCCTCCTTCGTGATCAGCATTTGGCCCGGACGTCGCGCTTCCCGGCTGCCTATTCGGAGGCAGATTCTCGCGTAATCTTCTCCACTTTCCTCTCCGCCTGTCTGACAAAGTAAATAGTGCTGATGGAATAACTTTCAGGCCTGGGATAGCCAAGCATCTAAGATTCGAGCTGAGCGCGGTCCTACCGTACGAGTCCCGTTTGCCAAATGTGCGGTTTAACCATCACACGCGCCTGATGGAGACCTAAAGAACTGCGAACTCCATTTTTGTTCTCGCACACTCCTGCAGTTCGGCCTCAAGATGGCCTTGCGACCGTAGTTGACCCCTCTCGATGTCACTCAGGAGAGTGTGAGGCTGCGAACGCTAGATAGTGGACACAATGGCAGCGCTCTGTAGATGGGAGACCGCAAACACTACGCTTGCCTTCTTCGCACCTTGCACCGTCGTCTGATAGCAAGCCCCGATGTTTATGTCTTTTGCGGCCAGCCTCCTCGCAAACTGAGCAAGGGCTCCGGGCACGTTAGGGAGAGTGGTATGAAGGACGAATTCTTCGTAGCAGGAAATTCCGTTATCTTTCAGCGCTTTCTTGGCCTTGGCCCCGTTGTCTATCACGAATTGAATGTAACCCATGGCCCCAGCACTACTGGCATTCAGAGCCAGAATATTCACCTTCGCGCTGCCGAGGATACCTGCGATGCGCGCCAGCGATCCCGGAGCGTTATCACAAGAAATCGTAAGCTGTTTGACTTTGGGCACTGGCGAAACCTCCGCACGCTGAATTTGCGCAATCCTACCAGAGCCGTCTATGGAGGACAACAAAGCTCGATTGCGTGTCGCCGCAAAATGAGAATGTCCGGTTTGTGCAAAGTAGAAATGTCCGCTTTCATGGATGGCCGAGGGCCCTATGGAAACGGAGCGAATCACGTTGAGCCAACGAGAACGGGACCGATTGAAAGTGTTGCACGAGGTAAAGCAGAAGCATCTTTCGCAGGTCGCAGCAGCGGCGCGGCTGAAGGTAAGCGACCGCCAGGTGCGACGGATGCTGCTGCGCCTTCGCGAACGAGGGGATAGTTCCCTGATTCACGGACTACGAGGCCGGCCATCGAACCGCAAGCTGGCGGCCCGGTTGGAGCAAAAGATTTTGGCGCGCGTGCGCCAGTGTTATGCGGATTTCGGACCCACGCTGGCCGCCGAACACCTGGCCAAGGAGGGTTTTCTGGTGAGCCGGGAGACCCTGCGGAAGTGGATGACCCAAGCGGCCTTGTGGCGTCCGCGCTCCCAACGCGTGAAGGCCGTGCATGTGTGGCGCGAGCGCCGAGGCCGTTTCGGGGAGCTAGTGATGCAGGACAGCTCTCCGTTGCGCTGGCTGGAGGATCGCGGTCCGGCTTGTCATCTCATCGCCTTGATCGATGATGCCACCAGTCGCATCTGGGGACGGTTCACCGAGCACGACACCACGGAAGAGAACTTGCGAACCCTGCAAGGATGGTTACGGCGCTAGGGACGTCCTTTGGCCCATTACACCGATAAAAACAGCATCTTTCAAAAGGCCGGCCCGCAGCCGCTTCTCGAACAACTCCGGGGAGATCCGCTGCGAACGCAGTTCGGGCGAGCGTTGCACGAACTGGGGATCGAATGGATCGCGGCCCACAGTCCGCAAGCGAAAGGGCGAATCGAGAGGCTGTTTGAAACTCTTCAGGATCGTCTGGTGAAGGAGATGCGGTTGGCGGGAATCGACAGCATCCAGGGAGCGAATCATTTCCTGGAGATGCGCTTTATCCCTGAGTGGGAACAGCGGTTCACGGTCGTCCCTCGCCAGTCGCGCAATGCGCATCGACAATTGGGCTCAGAACATCGCCTGGAAGAAATTCTTAGTGTGCGCGTGGGGCGTAAGATGGCAGAAGATCACACCGTTAGCTGGGACGGAAATCGCTGGGGTTTACTGCGGGAAGAAGTTTGTGCGGGGCTTCGTGGAGCTGCGGTAGAGATCGAACGGCGGTTGGACGGAAGTCACTGGTTGCGCTACCGCGGCCGCTATCTGCACCTACGCCCCTGTCCAGAACCCGTGCGGCGTTCCGCAAGTCCTTCCGGCCTACGGCCTCCAGGACTCGCGGAACAAATATCGAAACCCACAATCAAAATCAAACCCCAATACCATGTGCCTGCAGGTCACCCTTGGAGAAGACCATGGAAGCGGACACTTCTATCTGGCAAAAACCCGGACATTTCTACTTTGCGTTGACACGAAGTTGCCACCAGAACAGATCCCAGCGAGATCAGCGAGGGTTCAATCCTTGCGGTGTTTGCGAGGGTGGGACGTTTGTTGGCTAGTATCCAGCGATCTGCTTGCGGGAGCTTTTCTTGCGTCCATTGCGCAACCCAACCGTCGGGACCAAGAAGTGTGCTCCGTGTTCAAAGGTAGGGAAGCAAAACAAGCGGCGCTATGAGGGCCTGCTGTTTCACGATCTGCGACGCACCGGAGTGCCTGGACATCCCGACGATGAGAAGCCACACAGCGCGCACGGCACCGTTGTCCCAAAGACCTGAGGCAGGGCTTTCGGTCCAACGTCAGTCCAATTCGAGAGGGTGGTTGCACCGTGCGGGTCCGTGTAAGCGGCACCAGATGCGGTACTTATGTGATTTAGCCTGCTTACTTGCGAAGCAGGTGCTCTCCCAGCTGAGCTACACGCCCCCTACAACTACATGATTCTAATAGATTTCGTGAGAGTGACCACTTGCTCTCTTTGCAGCTGTTCTCGCAAACTGAGCTGCAAGCCATTCAGGGGCAACCTTCATCCTATCAGATACATACCTATGGCATGACCCTAATTGACGTACGACGGCCAGCAAGCTCTACATTGACAATCAACCGGCTCCCTACGACGCGGGTGCACCTCAATGGAGCGCGGACAGCCGGGCCGCGTCTATACATTTTTCTCAAATCGAAAGAGATCAGGACGCGCATAATGACCTGAGACATCGAAGGTCATCATTTCCCGGTCGATTTGAGTCAGATCCAAGTCCGCAACGAGGAGCTCCTCCCGATCGAACACCGGATCAAGGACATAGCGAGAGTCCGGGCCGATGATCGCGCTACCTCCGCGCTCGATCCATCGACCGTCACCGGGCTGCAATGTAACGCCGTCACGAAGCTCGCGAGGCAAATCCTCAGCCGACATCATCAGACCAACCGCCAGGACAAAGCACCGGCCTTCGAAAGCGTAGTGTCTGCTGGCCAACTGATGTATTTCATGGACCGTGGGCCACACCGCGACGTGGATGTGCTCGCCGGAATTGTGCATGGCCATGCGCGCGAGCGGCATCCAATGCTCCCAGCAAATCAATCCACCCACGCGTCCCGCACAAGTGGGCACTGCTTCCAACCCGCGGCCATCACCATTTCCCCACACCAGTCGTTCCGTGTAAGTGGGGACGAGCTTCCTATGGTGGTTTCTGAGCTGTCCATCCTCTGAAATAGTGAGAAGCGAATTGTAGAGTGTCCCGTTTCCCGGACCGTCATCGACGCGCTCATTTACTCCGATCACGATCGCAATCTTCAGATCTCGCGCCGCTTCGCAGAGCGCATGCACTTCTTCACCGGGAATGACTAGGCTATTACTTCTGAGTCTGGCGAAGATCTCTTTCGCGGAGGAGTTATCCCACAGTGCCGCACCAGGGCACACATCCAGCCACGCAGGGTAGCCGGGCAGCCAGGTTTCGCCAAACGCGACAAGCTGTGCCTCTCGCTCAGCCGCCTGCCGGATGAGATCGAGAGCCTTTGCAAGGCTTGCTTGTTTGTCCAGGTAAACAGGAGCGGACTGGGAGATGGCCACGCGCATACGCTTTGCATCGTGTCTCATCGTTTAGTTTTCTCGATCACGGACATATCGTACCTCTTGGTACTGCTCGCTTCGAGAAGGGATTTATGAGGGACCGACGGCACGCCCCGCGAACACAGCGATAGAACCAGGAGGCAAAGAATCATCAGCCGTTGCCTTGGATTCCGGTGCCGTCGTGATTGCCCGGCGGATCGCAGCTAGTGTGGCGTTATCATCGAAGTGGACACTGGCACCATCCGATTGGACACCAAGCTGCGTCCACAGGCTGTCCAGGTCCACGCTCACCGGCTTGTCTTTCATTTTTGTGTACAGCGGCTGAAGAACATTCACCCCGACTGCGCGATCTCCCGCTCTGAGCGCGTCTTCAAGACTCCATTCCCGCCGGATGTCGCCGCCGTCATCGAGAATGCCGCGAAGGGCCTGCTCCAAACCTTTCGCATTGTTTGTCCGGCGGCGAATCTCAACGTCAGCCAGAAGGCAAAACAGGGCTCCTCCCCAGTAGGTTCTGCCCCAGGTGTGGGTGTGATCCAGTCCGCGATCCCCAACCTGGGGGAGGCCTTGAGGCAGGTCCCGAACAAGCTCAAGCCACATCTGCTCTACCTTGAGATGGCCGGCTTGAATCCGAGCGATCGGTTCGACATAGGTGGCGATGCCTTCTTCGATCCAGTGGTGATCATCGTCGACGGAGGGAAAAGCCAGGTGAACCATTTCGTGGGTGAGCGTCCAGTCCGAGGCAAGTTCCGCAGCATTAGTGCTGTTGCCGACGCGAATGGTGATTCTCCCGCCGCGATCGCCAAACGTCATGGCGTTGCGTACTCCTCGCCCTTCGAATGGAGTGATGCGGATCGAGACACGAGGCAAGGGAAAGCGGCCATAGTAGGCAGCGACGGACTCGGCGGCCGACTTGACCCAGCCAAGGACGTCCTCGGCAGGCACTCGCAGAGTGCCGCCTTCGACCATGATGTCGATCCGGGCGTTTCCGATCAGCAGACTGGAAGTCATCCCATCCTTCGCAGATACAAAGGAGAAACCAACCAGAGAAAATACCGCCGCCAAGGCTACCCGGGCAAAGAAGCCCGCCCTAAAAGTTCGGTGCATTTAAGGACCATGAAAACTGCCGTGCTGAAAAAGCGGGCGATCAGGCTGGAACTGAATTCGCCTGCTTCGCCTGCGAAGAACCAAAGAAGAAGGCAATCGCCGCATCCACGGAGATCTTACCCGCGCCAAAAATCAGGACGATCAAAGAAACAACCAGAAACGCAAAAGGAGCGGCGGCAACGAACTTATCCGGATCGGAGATGAAAGAAAACAGCGCCTCGTGGTCCCCGATGACGTATGCCATGATCATGTTCACGGTGAGCACCAGGCCGGTGATTCTGGACAGCAGGCCCAAGGCCAGGAAAATACCGCCAAAAAACTCGAGGCAGGCAATGAACACGGCCATCTGCGCGGGCATCGGCAAACCCAGGGTGCCGAAATACTCCGCCACGCCGGACAGATGATGGAGTTTGCCCCAGCCGCTCTGCGCGAGCTGCCATCCAAAATAGAGCCGCACGAGCAGCAGGAAGGGCGACTGCAGGTAGGAAACCAAACCGAAGAACTGGTCATGCCATTGCCGAATTTTCGCGATCAGTTTACTCATGATTTCTAGCTATGCTCTTTTCTCGCGGCGTTTCTCGCCGCGAACTTTATCCTCAGGCAGGCAAAACCAGCCCAGAGTCGCCCAAGCCTGAAATGAGCGCTGCACGAACGCCGCGCGATCCGCCGCGAGGATGGAACTCTTTCGGAAAGTCAATTCGATGGCGCGCTCGATCGTTTTTCCGCTCCGCAGCGCGCTGAGCAAAAAGAAATCTTCCGGCTGGATGCGGCGAAAATAGACGAAGTAATCCAAACGGTGAACCGCCAAAAAAATTTGCGCGGGTTCAAGTTTCGCGACAGCCCGGACCTTGCTGCGTCTTTTCCGTTGCTGAACGGCGTTGCTGGTAAAATCGGCCGCATCGTCACCGTGTTTCACCGCCAAGAGCAGGTCGTCCACCGGATAGCGCAACTCCAGCAGTTGCACGTAAGGCTGAAGAGCGAGCCGGAGATTCGGCGACTGCATCTCCCGGAGATCCTCAGAGCGCAGGAAGGGCTTGGCTTGACCGTCGAAGGCTTCGATGTCCGCCCATTCGAGGCGAACCATGTCGAGTGCCAGCGCCCGCCGGTCGCGCGTCCAGTTCGGATTCCGGCTCAACCAGGATTCCAAGCGCGCGCCCAAATTTCTCAGTGTGAAAGAGTGCGAGGGACATTCCGTAAGATAGGCCTTGCACATGGATTCAAACCGCTGGCCGCCAAGAACGGCCCGCAAACCAGGAAAATCTTCGGCCAAGGCGCCAAGAACGCGCAACCAATATTGGCGATTGTAGATCTCAAGGCGCTCGAAGGAAGTCAGGCGGTCGTTAGGCTTGATATAACGGGCCGCGTAAGAGCTCATGCGCCCCCCGCCAGGTGCCCTCCGCTGCATGCGCTCGGAGGGCGTTAGGGGATGCATCACGGCGCGAGCGACGGCCCGCTGAAGTGTCGCGAGCTTCACACCGCCACCGCAAGCGTGGTATCGGCAAGGAAGCGATTGGCCTTCTTCGCTTCCCTGTGAACTTCTTGAAAGGAAGGGATACTGTCGTCCCACTCCAGCAAGGTGGCGGTATGGCCCGCGCGCTGAATGGCGCGTTCATAGAGTTTCCAAACTGGATCGATCACCGGATGGTCGTGAGTGTCGAGGATGTATTTTTGAAATTTCGAGTGGCCGGCAATGTGAATCTGGGCTACGCGCTCTGCGGGAACGCTGTTCACATAGTCGAAGGGATTGAAACTATGATTCTGCGAGGAAACATAAATATTGTTGACGTCCAACAGAATACCGCAGTCAGAGCGT
>Ga0137418_10002590_pt1 | contig 16543 bp, 15 predicted proteins | sample CZODoug3_1_2_16f_FD_122242 | JGI IMG/M metagenome (GOLD analysis project Ga0137418, IMG submission 122242) | Vadose zone soil fungal communities from Angelo Coast Range Reserve, California, USA - CZODoug3_1_2_16fungal (Hybrid Assembly) | ecosystem: Environmental > Terrestrial > Soil > Vadose... | reverse complement strand
GGCCATCCTCCGCCAATTGGGAACGCCGCTCCTCATCCACCAACCGTCCTACTCGATGCTGAACCGGTGGATCGAGCAGGACCTCCTCAAGGTCCTGGGCGACGAGGGGATCGGCTGCATCGTGTTCTCTCCACTCGCACAAGGCCTGCTTACCGACCGATACCTCGCTGGTGTCCCAGCCGGCTCCCGAGCCAGCCATCCCGGTTCGTTTTCTTCCGATCTGCTGACCGAACAAACCCTGGGGAAGGTCCGGGGCCTCCATCAGATCGCCAGCCGGCGCGGCCAGACGCTGGCGCAAATGGCGCTGGCCTGGACCTTGCGCGATCCCCGTGTCACGTCGACGCTCATCGGGGCCAGCAGCGTGGCTCAGTTGGAGCAAAACGTCGGCGCGCTCGACAAGCTCCAATTTTCGGCCGAGGAGCTGAAAGACATCGACCGGTACGCCACCGATAGCGGGATCAACCTCTGGGCAGCGTCGAGCGCTGGTTAAGGAATCGTCATGAAGGTCGGGGTCATCGGGGCAGGCAGGGTTGGTTCGGCGTGCGCATTCGCGCTCGTGATGCGCGGTGTCGCGCGCGAGGTGGTGCTCGTCGATCGAACTCGAGCCCGCGCCAAGGCGGTGGCCACCGACATCCGCTACGGCGCTCCCTTGTCGGAGTCCACCGACATCCGCGATGGCGATTACGCGGACCTGGCGGGTGTCGGGGTGGTGATGATCACCTCGGGCGTGAACGAGAAATCCGGAGGCGCGACCGATCGCGACGATCCAGCAGGACGTTTGCGGCTCCTGGACAGGAACGCCGACCTCTACCGCGAGCTGCTTCCGAGGATCCTCGCGGCGGCGCCAGAAGCCGTGCTCCTCGTGGTCACCGATCCGCCGGATCCGCTGGCGGACCTCGCGCGGGTCCTCGCGAAGCACGACCGCGTCCTCAGCACCGGCACCTGGCTCGACAGCCTGCGCTTCCGGACGCACCTCGCATCCATCTTCCAGGTCCATCCCATCTCGGTGGAAGCGCAGATCCTCGGCGAGCACGGCACCTCCGAAGTCTTCGTCTGGTCGGGAGTGCGGATCGGCGGGGTCCCCTTGAAGCAGGTCGCCTTGGAGCGGGGGGTGTGGCTCGAAAAGCTCCGGGAGGGAATCGAGCGTGACGTCCGCTACGCGAACATCGCCATCATCGAGGGCAACGAGGCCAGCCAGTACGGCATCGGCATGGTCTCCGCTCGAATCGTGGAAGCCGTCTTGCGCGATGAGCGGGCGGTGCTGCCGGTCGGCAGCTACAGCAAGCGGTTCGGCGTGACATTGTCGTTACCCTCGGTGCTGGGAAGCGGCGGAGTGCGGGAGGCCTTCCAGCCTGAGCTCGCGCCGGAAGAGGAAAGACTGCTGGCGCGCGGCGCGGAAACGCTCAGGAAGGCGGCGGCGCGCGTTGGCGCGTCGCAGGGATGACGTCGGGCCGCGGGCGGATCACGGCGGACGCGAGCGAACGAGCCGTGCACGAGGCTGCGAATGCGCCGTCTGGTTTGCCGAGGAGGGCGTTTCGTTCCCCGAGAAGCCCCTCTCGTCGGACGGCCTGGATTCGGCTGGCTATGCCGCTATCTTCCACATCCACGACAAGGAGGAAGCAACATGAAGAGCCTTTTGCGCCAATGGGGATTTCCGGTGGGCCTGTTGGTGGTCTGGATGATCGCCGCTGCGTTCACTTTGGATGCGCTCAACGGTATGCGGTCGACGCTGCAGTCGACGCAGGTCCAGTCGCAATCGACGCAGGTCGTGCGGCAGCCGGTCGCGGCCGGGGCCGTCAACGCTGCTCCCGCGTCATGAACGCGGGAGCAGCAGATACGGCGAAGGCCGGGAGGACGCAATGAGCTTGAGAACTTCCCTAGCTGCTCTCGTGATTCTGTTTTCTTTCGCAGGCGCGGCCCGCGAAGCGCCTCGCCCCGTCGAGCCGCTCCCACAGGCGGTGCTGCCTCACCCGATCGCCGAGGACGATCGGCCCCTTGAAGCCCCGCCGCGCTGGTCTCCTCAGGCACTCGCTGGATGGCCGGGCCCGTGGGTGGAGGAGCACCCAGGACCGTACCCGCCGCTGTATGACCATCGGTACATCACCTGGTAGCGGGCACGCCCGCGGGAGGTCCGCGCCGCTCAAGGAGCGTTGCGCGGGTCGTCCCAGTCGAGCTGCTTCTCGAGCCTGAACGATCCGCCCCCGGTCGCGTCGCGGAACGTGCCCTCCATCGTCTCGCCGCTCGAGATGCCGTCGAATACGCCACCCTGCGGAACCTCGAAGTGGACCGAGCGGCCGAGGTGCACCTCGCTCAGCACGATAGGCGTGAGCGCCTGGCCCCAGAAGAAGCCTTGGTAACCGCCGTCGCTTGCGGAGAAGCGGAAGTCCGCGGGGCTGCGGGCTTCGCCCCTCGACAGGACGCCGTGCCAGGGTCCGGCGAACTCGCCCGCGGGACTGCGCATGTTCGCCGAGGGACCGGCGCACGCGGAGAGGACCAGCATCGACAGCGCGATCATCTTCATCGAAATCTCCCGGCGGCTGAAGCCGCTCACGAGAGCTCGATTGCGAGTGCGCGTCGCGCATTCCCCCTGGGAATAAACGAATAGGCACCCCGGTCACGGCTCCTTCGATCCTTCGCGGGATTTCCCGGAGCAGGACCACCGAGACCGGCCACCCCGTCTTTTATTCCCCGAGGAATGCGGCTGGGGCCAACGCGGTCGGGATGGGCAAGACACGTTCTTGCCGGGGGAATCTCTCCCAAGGAGATGCCAATGATCGAATCGGGGCACAGGAGTTCCTTTACTCTTCGAACGGCGCTTCTTCTGCCGCTGATGGCAGCGAGCACGATGGCTCGGGCCGAGCAGCCACCCGCACCCTGCCATCCGAACGCTGACGCTGCCGCTGACGCCGCGGCTGTGGCAGAACGGGGTGACGTCGCGTCGTTACCCGCGCCGCTGCGCGATCAACTGATGCGCCTGGCCGAGCGGCCACACAGCATCCTGCCCGTCCAGGCCCGCGCCGAGGCCGATCTTCCCAGCCAGCTTTTCCAGTACTACCTCCTGGACACGGCCGGCTTCGAGCCGAACGTCTTCACGAAAATCACTCCCGGAGTGAACGACAGCGTGCAGCTGACTGCTACCGGCGGCAACTGTGGCTTGCCGGCGATCGGGGTCGTCCGCGTGGTGCTCGAGCCGAAGCCCGGACTTCCGACCGATCCCACCAACCCGCGAGCCTTCATCGACGTCTTTACCGACATCTCCGGCCTCTTCGTCATCAACAACGAGAGTGGCTGGTACGAAGGATGGATGATCCACGACGTCACCGTGCCGGCGGTGGATCCTGTCGCGCGCCCTGACGGGCATGCGCGATTCGGCGCCATCTTGCCTCGTGACGCCGCTCTCATCAGCAAGATGGGCACCGGCAACAACGTTCCGGGGCACACCTTCACTGTCGACGGGAAGAAACCGCACTTCCCGAGCCCATCCGATCGTTTTCCCGATGTCCAGACCAACGTCGTGCCGATCTACCTGAGCATGGGAGCGTTCAATTCGCTGCAACAGAGCGATGCCCACGCCTACTGGGAGTTCAATTATCAAGGAACAAACTGGGTCCACCCGCTCTACGAGCTGCCGTTCACAGGTGGGTTTGCCGACAGGTTCGGCGCGGCTCCGGATACGTTCGACGATGGCGAGATCGGGAAGCTGCAGTCGATCGTGCCGGGCTCGGGACCCAGCGGAGTGAAGAACGATCCCCGGGCCGTCGGAGACAACCCCAGCCTGCCGCGCGACCCTGACAAGTTCGACGGGACGGTCGACGCGCAGCGGGAATTCCGCCAGCGGGGCATCCCCAGCGGACTGGCAAACGAGATCTTCCTCGACGTCTACCTGCGGCGGGCCTCCTTCGAGCCCCGGGTGAAGAACCTGCAGCAGCGCCTCTTCGACGCGTACGCGGCCGAGGTGGCGCGAGTCGACCAGAACGGCGACGGCATCATTTCCGCGGTGGAGGGAGACACCGATACGTCGACCGACGGCTTCCCGGACAACTCGCGCCTCTACCTGTCGCCGACGGTTTTCGACCGCTTTGCCGTAACGCGGGAGATCAACGACGGGTTGTTGGCGCCACGCTTCTCACCCAGCCAGCGGGCCTACGTCTTGAGCGGCACGCGGGTGGCGGTCGACCCCTTTGTGCCCGCGTCCGCGGGACGGGACGCCGACGATCGGTGATTGGCCAGGACTCACATCGGAACGCAAAGAAAAGGAGAACCATATGAAAACGATCAGCAAAATGTCCTCGAAGTACGGGCTCTCGCTCGCTGCGGCCCTCGCCCTTTCGACTGCCGCAGCCGGCGTCGCGCGTGCGAATCCGATCCCCACGACCACGGACGAAGCTCGTGCATTCGCGGCGGCCCCGATCTCGCAGCCCGGGGCGACTGTCCCACTGAAGCACGCCGCTTCCAGCACGGATGATGCTCGCGCGCTGGCTGGCCGTTCAGTCCCCGTTTCGTCGGAGGACTCGGCCGAGCGCGCGTTGGTGACGAGCACGGACGAAGCCCGCGTCGCCGTCTGTGCCGTCACTCCTTGTTGAGATACTCCCAGACGGAACGCACCGCGATGGCGCCGTCGGCGACGGCGGCGGCGACGCCTCTCGTCGCTCGGTGGCGGACGTCGACGGCCGCGAACACTGTCGACCACGAACAGGATGGGCTCAGGCATGAAACCCTCCGGCGGCGCGCCATCATCCCATGGTCTAGCCGTGTGCTAGAAAGCGGACGGAGGCACTCTCTGGTGGCTACCAAGCCTTTGATCCTCGTCGATCCCCTCCCGAGGACGCTCGACGTGATCTGTGACGCCGAGACGCGCGGGCGCCTTGAGGCGTTGGGCAGGCTGGAAATCTCGGAAGATCAACCGATGCCGGACGCGGAGGTCGACCGCCTTCTTCCCGAGGTTTCCGTTCTGATCGGCCAGACCGCTATGTCGCGTTCCCGCCTGGAGCGCGCGAGCCACCTCAAAGCGATCTTCAACGTCGAGACCAACTTCCTCCCCAATATCGATTACCAAGCCTGTCAGGAGCGCGGTATCTGGGTCCTCAGCCCTACCGCTGCGTTCGCGACCGTGGTCGCCGAGGCGGCGCTGGCGATGGCGATCGACCTGGCGCGCGGCATTACGGCGGCCGATCGCGCCTTCCGCGCGGGCGCGGAGAAGTACGGCCAGGCGGGGAACGCAGGCTGCTTCCAGTTCACGGAAGCGCCTGTCGGCCTGATCGGGTTCGGCGATCTCGGTCGCGCGCTGCGTGCTCTCCTGGTGCCGTTCAGGAATCCGGTCACCGTCTACGACCCGTGGCTGCCCGAGGAGTTGATCCGCTCACATGATTGCCGGCCGGCGCCGCTCGACGAGGTGCTGTCGACCTCCAAGGTGGTGTTCGTGCTCGCTTCCGTGACGACGACGAACCAGGGATTCCTGGGGAAGCGCGAGTTGGCCCTGCTGCAATCAGGCTCCGTCTTTCTCCTGATGAGCCGCGCCGGGGTCGTCGACTTTCCGGAGCTCGTGCGGCAGACAAAATCGGGGCGCATCAAAGCTGCCATCGACGTTTTTCCGGAAGAGCCCGTTCCTGCCGGCGACCCGGTCCGCGACGTTGCGGGCGACAACTTGTTGCTCTCGGCGCACCGGACTGGCGGCATGCCCGAGGCCCTGCACCTCATCGGCCGCATGACCGTGGCGGACGCGGAGTTGATCCTGCGCGGACTGCCGCCCCAGCTCTGCCGTCGTGCAGATCCAGCCGTGGCCAGCCGCCTGCGCAGCAAGCCAGTGGGATTGTCGCGACCTTCGTGACGTGCAATCAGGGACCGGTTCTCGTCCTTGGAGCTCGTCATTGACGCTGCGAGCAGCACCTTCAATGAAGATCCGCCGGTACATCGCCTGCGATTTGAGCAAGCGCGCCTTCGTAAGCTCCACCGAAATCGATCTTGGTGATGGAGCGCATCTGGTAGCGCGAGGGCCGGGTGCACCAACGCCCGGCGGGGCTGACCTCGCGCAGTTCGACCGACGTCCCAGGGAATCCCGTTGGCCTGCCAATCCAGCAGACCTCGATGTCCTTCCTCTCCTCGTGAATCGCGATCAGAGGGAAGTATCGCGCTGAAGTCTCTAGAAGCCAGCGCGTGGTCTTCAACGATACTCGCGCTTGTGGCTTCGGCCGCACCCTGCTGGCCCGCAGAGCAGTCACCATGAACCCCTCATGCTCATCCGCCATCAGCGCCACCTTCCGCACGTCGCGCAATCTGACGGCGCTGTATCCGTTGAGAATCATCGAGTCGGGATTCACGACGTGAAGAAGGAGCCATTCTCCAAGGCCGACCGCATAACCGAGCAGTGGATGGGGATCGCAGGACCGATCGACGCGCACCAGTGCGAGGTTCCGGACGGCTCCGCGCAACGCGGCCGAGAGAGCCCGGCGAGTCATTTGCCTTGACTACCATGGGAGTTGCCTATGGTGCCGCCTGACCGACCGCGGTTCTGGTCCGCGACGTGCAAGGGCCCAGGGACATGTCGGAATACGTCGACGAACGGGAAGATGAAGCGCTCGTGAGGCGGGCGCGCCGCGGCGAGGCCGCTGCCTTCGTGCAGCTCTCGATGCGCTGGTGGACACCGCTCTACCGCATTGGATGGTACCTGCTGGGGAGCAAGTCCGGAGCTGCGCAGGTCGCGGAAGCGACTCTCTTGCAGGCGCTTCGCTCGTCTGGGTCACTCGCAACCGTCGTTCCGCTCAGGGTATTCCTCCTCCAACTCGCGGTTCGCCTCGCCATGAAGCGCCCTCGTTCGAGCTCGCGCGAGCACCAGACCGAGGCAGCAGGACTTCCTCAGGCGCTCCAGCGGGTCGATGACGCGGATCGCGCTGCGTTCGTGCTTCGCGAGGTCGAACGCCTCTCGCCCGAGGAAGCAGCCGCCGTTCTGTGCACGTCATCCGAGGACATCCGGGCGCGGACACACCGGGTCTACCTCTTCCTGATGGGTTTTCTGGGGCAGACAGCGCCCGAGCTCGATTTCTCCCGGAGCCGGACGATCTGAGGTCGTCCAAGATCGCAGCGTCAACCAGAAGGCGCGACCTCGAACCCGAGCATCAGGGTCTCCACTCCCGGGTTGTGCCGGGTCAAGCCGCCGTTCGAGAGATGGCTGAATGAAATGAAGAGACGCAACGGCGATACGATCTGCCGCGACACCTCGATCGACGAACGAAACTCAATCGGGGAGCCAAGGTCGCGATCGCCCTGCGAAAGCACGATTCCGGGGGCGAACCCAGGGCTGACCTGGAAACCTCCAGGAAGGGGGAGCTCGAGCACGAGCCCGGTGAACAGATATCCGCCGCCGCTGCTGCCGGCCAGCACGCCCAGGACGGGTCGGACGGGTCCCCATTGCCAAGGCGCGCGAAGGTCGACCTGGAAACCTAGTTCGTGCGGCAGCCCCGCCCGCAGGCCGTACTGTCCGCTGGAGATCCCGACCGATGTTCCTCCTGCGACCGCGGGACCTGCCGCGAGCAGCAAGACGGCCAGGAGCGTGATCGCGTCACGCTCCCGGACCGCCGGTCCGAGGCGGCTTCGCTTCGGGCTGGATTGAATGCTCATGCTCGGGTGCACGCAGTTCCGACACCTTGTCGAGGAATCGAGCAAGATACCCCCCATCCGCCCGTGAAGACGAGATCGTCACGCGGATGCCGCCGGCTCCGCGGTTGCCGCCGGCTGCAGGGCTGGCCGGCGGGAGCGGAAGAATGCGATGCGGTCGAGCACCTTCTCCTGGAAGTCCTCCAGGTACAGGTAGATGACCGGCGTGATGTAGAGGGTGATGAACTGGGAGACCACCAGTCCGCCCACGATCGCCAGGCCGAGCGGACGGCGCGAGGCGCCGTCAGCGCCGTATCCCAACGCGATGGGCACCGCGCCGATGACCGCCGCCACGGTCGTCATGATGATCGGCCGGAAGCGATCGATGCTCGCCTGGTGGATGGCTTGCTCGGCGGTGGCACCCTCGCCGATTCGCTGCAGCGCGAAGTCCACGATCATGATGCCGTTCTTCTTCACGATTCCCATCAGCATGAACATGCCGACGTAGGCGTAGAGCGAGGCCTGCTCATGGAAGATCCAGAGCGTGAGCAGACCGCCGACCAGCGCCACCGGGAGGCTCGAGAGCACCGTGAGGGGGTGCACGTAGCTCTCGTAGAGCACGGCCAGGACCACGTACATGACGAAGACGGCCAGCAGCATGAGGATGGTGAGGTTCCGCACCGTGTCGCGGAAGGTGAGCGCCTCGCCCTGCAGGCTGGCCCGCACCGTGGACGGCACCGCCTCGCGGGCGGCGTTCTCGACGAAGTTGGTTGCGTCACCCACCGCCACTCCCGGCTTCAAGTTGAAGAAGATCGTGACGCTGGTGAACTGGTTCAGGTGGTTCACCGCCTGCGGTCCCAGGACGGTGCGCCACTTCACCAAGGCGTTGAGCGGCACCAGGTTCTTGCCGTCGTCGGACTTGATGTAGAGCAGCGACAGGTCCTCGGCGTTCGCGCGCTCTTTGTCCTGCACCTCGAGGATGACCTGGTACTGATCGTCCGCCTTCTTGATCAGGTACTGGTAATTCTGCGAGTAGGCGTTGCGCAAGAGCGCCAGGATGCGCGTCTCCGATACGCCGAGCACCTTGGCCTGTTCGCGCAGGATGTCGATTTCCAGGTTCGGGGTGTGGTTGAAAAAGTCGGAGGACAGGCTGGCGAATCCGGGATAAGGCCGCAGCTTCTCCATCAGCTTGCCGCCCGCTTCGTAGACCTGATCGGGGTTCACCCCGGAGATCGAGAACGCGTACTGCCCCTGGTTCTGGCTGGTCGCCCCCGTGCTGATCTGCAGCACGGGATACGGGCGCAGGAACGGGAATACGCCGGGAATGGCGCCGATCCGCCCCATCAGCCGGCCGGCGACGTCGGCGACGGGCGGCCGTCCGTCCGGCTTCAGGAAGATGTAGGTCAGGCCCTGGTTCGAGGAGAGGAATGCGCTGAGCCCGGTGACCGAGATCGACCTGTCCACGCTGGGCTCGTCGCGGACCGCCTGGCTGACCTTTTCTTGAAGGTCCTTCATCTGCTGCGGCGAGGAGCCTTCCTGGGCGATGAAGACGCCGTTCACCACTCCGCTGTCACCCGGCGGCAGGAAGGTCTTGGGAACCACGATGAACAGCACGATGGTGCCGAAGAGGCAGACCGCCCAGATGCCTGCGGAGATCCAGCGCCGGTGCAGGAACCAGTCCAGCGACCGTCCATAGAAGTCGAGCACTCTCTTTTCGATACGGCCGACGATGCGCTCCATCCAGGTCTTCTTCGCGCCATGTCCGCGGTCCTTGAGCATCCTCGAGGTCATCAGCGGGGTGAGCGTCAGGGACACCAGTCCCGAGGCGAAGATGGAGATCACGATGGTGATGGCGAACTCGCGGAAGATGCGGCCCACCAGCCCCGGCATGAACACCAGCGGGATGAACACTGCCGCCAGGGAGATGGTCATCGAAAGGATGGTGAAGCTGATCTCCTTCGCGCTGTTCAGGCTTGCCTCGAGCGCCTTTTCCCCGCGCTCCATGCGTCGGACGGTGTTCTCGAGGAAGACGATGGCGTCGTCCACCAGGAACCCGATGGCGAGGGTCAGCGCCATCAAGGACAGGTTGTCCAGGCTGTACCCGAGGAGCTTCATCGCGATGAAGGTGAGGAGGAGCGAAAGCGGCAGCGCCATCGCCGGGATCAGCGTGTCGGTGGCGCGCCCGAGGAACAGGAAGATCACCGCCACTACCAGGACGAAGGCGATGACGAGCGTCTCTTGCACGTCCTTCACGCTGTTCACGATGGTCTGCGAGCGGTCGTAGATGAGCGTGGCGCGGACCGAGCCGGGAAGCTCGGCATTGATGCTCGGCAACAGGTCGCGCACGCTCTTCGCGACTGCCACCGCGTTCGCGCCGGCCTGGCGCGTGACCGCCACGACCGCGGTGGCGGACGGGATCTCGTACCCGCGGGCCCAGAAGAGCAGCTTGACCCGCTCGTCCTGGACGGTCTCGGTCGCGTTGGCCACGTCGCGGAGGTACACGGGCGCGCCGTTGCGCGTGCCGACGATCAGCGAATCGTAGCTCTCCGGGCGCTCGAGCTGGCCGCGCGGCGAGAGGAGGGTGGTGCCGCTGGGCCCGTCGAGCTGGCCGGCCCCGGTGTAGCTGGTCCCGGCCTTGATCGCGCCGGCCAGGTCGTCGACCGAGATTCCCCGCGCCGCCATCGCCGAGGGATCGGCCTTGATGCGCACGGCCGACTTGCTGCCGAAGACGTTCACGCGGCTCACGCCGGGGAGGATGCTGATGCGCTGCCCGACCTGCGTGCTCGCGTAGTCGTACAGCCGTCCTGCGGTGACGGAGTCGCTGGTCATCGCGATGTACATGATCGGCTGATCGTTGGGGTTGGTCTTGGAGAACGTCGGCGGCGAGGGCAGGTCGACGGGAAGGCCCCCGGTTGCCTGCGTGATGGCCGTCTGCACGTCGGTGGCTGCCCCGTCGAGCTCCTTGGTCAGGGCGAACTGCAGCGTGAGCGTCGCGTGTCCCTGGGTGCTCTTGCTGGTCACCAGCTCGAGCCCGTTGATCTGCATGAACTGACGCTCGAGCGGAGTGGCCACGTTGGCCGCCATCGTCTCGGGGCTGGCTCCGGGATAATCGACGTCGACCTGGATGACCGGATAGTCCACCGTCGGCAGGTCGTTGACGGGCAGTTGGAAGTAGCAGAGCGCGCCGAAGAGGATCACCGAGACCGTGAGCACCACGGTCATCACCGGGCGGCGGATGAAGGGCTCGGAGAGACTCATGGCTGACTCCTGACCTGGCCGCCGGGGGTGACGGCGAGCTGGCCGGCGGTGATCACGCGTTCGCCGCCCTTGAGGCCCTGCGCGACGGCGACCAGGTCTCCCTGGCGCTGCCCGACGGTGACCGGGCGCAGCTCCGCCGTCGAGTCATCCTTGACGACGTAAACGAACAGGCCCTTGGCCGAGTTTTGCGTCGCGGTGGCGGGGACCAGCACCGCGCCATTCTGGGTGCCGAGCACCAGCCGGACCTTGACGAATCGTCCGGGCCAGAAGCGCCAGTCGGCGTTCTTGATCGTGGCGCGCAACTTGACCGTACCGGTGCCGTCCTGCACGGCGCTGTCGAGGAAGGTGAGCGTCCCACCCCGCGGCTGATCGGGCTCGTCGGGGAGCCGCACCTCGACCCTGGCGTCTCCCGCCGCGATGGCGCGCTGCACGGAGGTGAGATCGTTTTCCGGGATGCTGAAGTCGGCGTACATCGGATCCAACCGCTGGATGACCATCAGCCCGCCCGGAGCGCTTGGACCGACCACGTTTCCGAGGTCCACCAATCGCTGCCCGGCCCGTCCGTCGATGGGCGAGCGGATGTAGCAGTACTCGAGGTTCAGCTTCGCGGTGTCGACCGCTGCCCGGCTGAGCCGGAGCTGGGCTTCGGAAACGGCGACCGCGCTGCGGCGCGAGTCATGGTCCTGCTGCGAGATGGCGTCCGTCTGCAGCAAGGCCTGGACGCGCCCGAACTCGAGCCGGGCGAGCTCCAGCTCGGCCACGTTGCGCGACACGTTCGCTTCCGCCGATTCGAGCTGCGCCCGGTAGGGACGGGGATCGATGGTGAAGAGGAGGTCCCCGCGTTTCACCGTCGCGCCGTCCTTCACGTGGATCGCCGTGATCCGCCCGGAGACTTGCGCCTGGATGGTGACCACTTCCGGCGCCACGTTCTTGCCGATCTGGTCGAGGTACACCGGCACGTCCCGCTCGATGGCGGTAGCCACCGTCACTGGCGCCGGAGGGCGCTGCGGTTGAGCGGGGCTTCGCGAGGACACCTCGGCACCTTCCACCCGCTTGCAGGCGGGCGCCAGCGCGAGGAGACCGAGGACGAGCAATTGCGTGTGCGTTTTCATGGCGTTCCTTTCCTTCCACTGTCTGCGAAGAGGCTTTGTCCGGAAGAGAGGCGCAGCTGCGCGCGCGCGTTCACCAGGTCGGCGTCGGCCTGGATGCGGCTCACCTCCGCGTTGAACGCGTCCCGCTGCGCTTGCAGGAGGTCGAGCTGCGTGATGGTCCCGGCGCGATACCGCTCCCGCGCCTGCGTGGCGGCGTGGAAGGCAGCCTCGCGGCCGGCGCGCGCGGAGCGGCTGCGAGCGATGCCGGCCACCACCGTGTTCCATTCCCGGTGGATGGCGTCGCCGGCCGAGAGCTGGGTGCGAAGCTCGCGGGCGCGGGCCGCGTCCGCTGCAGCGCTCTGGACGCGGACGTCGGCGAAGTTGGTGAGGTCCAGCGACCAGGTGAAGGTCAGTGCGGCCTGGTAATACCAGTTGTGCCCAGTGAATCCCGGAGCGTTGGTCCCGAGCTCGGTGAACGTGCCGGCGATCGAGGGCAGGAACGCGAGCCGCTGCGCGTCCGTCTCCTGGTCGGCCGCGCGAGTGTTCGCCGAAGCGGCCGCGACCGCAGGAAGGCGGGCGAGCCCTGTCGCGAACGTCTCCAATTCGGGCTCCGGGTGCAGGTCGTCGGACAGCGGGGTCACGGTCGAGACATCCGGCTGCACGCTGGACGTGGATTCCAGCGAGCGCGCCGCGAGAGCGACCTGCAGCTCGGCGTTGGCGAGCTGCTGGACTTGCTGCTCCACGTCTGCGCGGGCACGATCTACGTCCAGTGCCGCGGCGGTGCCGGCTTGGTAGCGCGCCTGGGCGAGGCGGAGGCCCTCGCGGGAAACGTCGAGCGCGGAGCGCGAGGCGGCGACCAGAGCGAGATTCGCGACGACCTGGTAGTAGCCCTGGACCACCTGTCCTTCGACCAGCAGCCGCGTCGCCTCGAGCTGATGCCCGAACGCCTCCGCGCTCGTCCTCGCCGCGCTGACGCGGCGGAAGCCGGCCAGATCGATGAGCGGCACCTTCAAGGTCGCGCTGCCGTCCCACTGATTGGTCGGGACCAGGGTAATCGGGTTCGCCGGCTGGCCCGGCTGGGCGATGTCGATCGTCGATCCGTACTGGTTGCGGATGTAGGATCCGCTAGCGGTGACGCCGGGCAGCACGCGACCGAGCGTGGAGTCTGCCCGTGCTTGCTGCTGCGCGAGGTTCGCGCGCGCCTCCAAATCATCCGGGTTGCGCTTGCGCGCGCCCGCGAGGAACTCCTCCACCGGCTGGAGCGCCAGCGAGGGCAGCGAGCAAAGCGACAGCAGCAGGAAGAGCGGCGCTGCGATAGGGGTGTTTCGGCCAATCTGTGGCATGAGGTCGGCGCGTATTCACGCTTCGTGCCGAAGCCACCCGTCGGACCGCGGCTACTGCGGCGGCCCCTTCCGGCCAAGGTTAGGCTGTCGGAATGCGACACAAGCTGACGGATGAGTGGTCCAAGAGTCCGACACTCGCAGAACATCCGGCTGACGGGCGTATACTGACCGGCATGAACAGCGCGATTCCCGTACCCGGCCCGTTTCTTGCGGATCACTCGGGCGTGCCGACCCCCGACCAGGCCGAGCGATGGTATCGCGCGCGCGCTACCGCGGCTTACATGAGCGCAATCCGGGGCAAGCTGGCGTGGATCATCCCTCTGGACGTCTTCATCGTGGGGCTCCTGGCATTCATCGGCTATCCGCTTCCGCGAGTCCTGGCGCTGGCGGCCACGTTGACCGCATCGCTGGCCATGTTCGTGGTCTGGCTCTCGCGCAGCTGCTCCGACTGCCTTCCGAGCGTCACGCCGGCACAGGGCGAGACGATCCGGATGTTCCCGCGCTTCCTGCTGATGTTCCTGGGGATCGCGCTCACGGGCGGGGTCCGCAGCCCGCTCTTGCCGACCATCCTGATTCCATTCTCCGATCTGGTCATCAAGAACGGGTGGTCTCGCATGGCGAAGACCATCCTCGTGCTCATCGCAGGCGGCTTGTTCGCATTGATCGTGCTGCCCGCACCCTGGTTCGGACCGGACGTGCCGCAGCCCGCCTACTGGATCCTGCTCCTCGCCATCCTCATCACCGCCGGCGCCTGGCACACCCGGTACGCGCTGGTCTTGACCCGCACCATCGGCGACAGCGCTTGCCAACTGGGGCGGGCGCGCGAGGAAGTCGTGTACCGGGCGGTCGCCCGCGCCCGCGAGATGGAGCAGATCGGCCTGAAGCTCTCCCACGAGCTGAAGAACCCGCTGGCAGCGATCAAGGGGCTGGTGCAGCTCTCGGCCCGTGCGGCCTGCGATCCTGACTCGGCCGAGCAGCTCCGCGTGGTCGCGGCCGAGGTGGACCGGATGGAGAGCATCCTCAAGGAGTACCTCTCTTTCTCGCGGCCCCTCGAGTCGCTCCAGCCACAGCGGATGGCGCTCGGAGCGCTCGCGGACGAGGTGCTCTCGCTGATGGACGCGCGGGCTGCGAGCGCGGGCATCGCGCTTCGCAGACGCGGCGACGCCATCATCGAGGCCGATCCCCGCCGGCTGAAGGACGCCCTCTTCAACCTGGTCGGCAACGCTGTCGAAGCGACCTCCGAAGGAGGCAAGGTCGAGGTCGAGATCGACGAGATCGAACTCTCGGCCCGCATTGCGGTGCGCGACTCCGGCCGGGGAATGCCGCCGGAGGTGCTCGACCGGATCGGGACCCCGTTCTTCACCACCCGAGACGAGGGCACCGGCCTCGGCGTTGTGGTGGCGCGCGCCGCGTTCGCGCAGCACGGCGGCTCGCTCGTGTATTCCAGCGAGCCGGGGCGGGGGACCATTGCGGTCGGAACATTGCCGCTCAGGTCCGCTCAGAGGAGCAACGATGGCGCGGGTGCTGCTGGTTGACGACGAGCCGGCGCTCCTCTTCACCCTGAGCCGGCTGCTCAAGTCGCGCGGCCTGGAGCCGGTGCTGGCGCATTCGGCGAAGGAGGCGCTGGCCAAGCTCGAGGGCGTGGACGGAGTCGTGACCGATTACTCGATGCCCGACATGGACGGCGTGCAGCTGGTCCAGGCGGTCCACGAACGCGACGACTCGCTCCCGGTGGTGATGCTGACCGCGCATGGCTCGGAACGGATCGCGGTCAGGGCGATGAAGAGCGGCGCGTACGAGTACGTCACCAAGCCCTTCGACATCGATGAGATCTCGCTGGTCCTCGATCGTGCTCTGGAAGCCAGGGCCTTGCGCGTGCAGAACCGCCGTCTGACCGCGGAGCGAGCCCTCGGACGGGCCATCGTGGGCGACTCCCCCCCGATGCGGCGGCTCCTCGAAGCAGTCAGCCGGGTCGGATCGAAGGACATCACCGTCCTGCTCCGGGGCGACACGGGGACCGGAAAGGAGCTGATCGCCTCGCTCATCCACGCCGAGAGCCGGCGCGCGGCCGGACCGCTGGTGCGGTTCAACTGCGCAGCCATCCCCGGCGAGCTGGCCGAGGCGGAGCTGTTCGGCCACAGCCGCGGCGCCTTCACCGGCGCCACCCAGGCCCGGCGAGGCTTCTTCGCCGAGGCGAACGGCGGAACGCTGGTGCTGGACGAGGTGGGAGAGCTGTCGGCGCCGATACAGGCCAAGCTGCTTCGCGCCCTGCAGGAGGGAGAGATCCAGCCGGTAGGGGCGGGCCGGGTGGAGAAGGTCGACGTGCGGGTGGTCGCCTCCACCAACCGCGATCTGGCGGCCGAGGTCCGGGCACACCGATTTCGCGAGGACCTCTACTATCGCCTGGCGGTGGTGGAGCTGATCGTTCCGCCGCTGCACGAGCACCGGGAGGACATTCCGGCACTGGCAGCAGAGTTCGCGCGCCGTTACGCGGAGCGGTTCGAAATCCGGGATGTACGCCTCGCGCCCGAGTTGGTCGATGCGCTGCAGCGCGCGGACTGGCCGGGAAACGTGCGGCAGCTGGAAAACAGCATCGCGCGGATGGTCGCGCTCGGCGGTGGCGGTGAAATCGGCTTGCAGGCATTCACCGGAGCGTCGTCCAGGATTGCCGAGCCGGGCGCGGAGCCGCCGCCGGACGGGACGCTCAGCTTGCGCGAGCAGTTGGAGGCGCTCGAGCGCAGCGTGATCGCGCGAACGCTGGCCTCGGTGGCGGGCAACCAATCCGAAGCCGCCCGACGTCTGGGACTCAGCCGCGGCTCGCTGATCGATCGCTTGAAGAAGTACGGATTCGCGGCGAGCGCGACGGACTCGACTGCGTAGCATTGGCGGTCGTCGTCATCCCCGACAGGCGCTGTCGGCGCCACCTTCCTCACCCAGGAGCTCGCGCAGCAGAGAGTTGATCAACAGGGTGTCGGGACGCTGAGCACGCCTCGGACCCCGGATTTCCGGCGCTCGTCGACGCAACACAGTCTCCGGTCGGATCGGGCGCAATCCGTGACGTCCCGATTCTTAAGCTTGCCGCATGAAGCAAACAGACAAAACAAGGAGACCTACAATGTCGTCAAAGCTCAGCCTCTCATTTGCCGTCGCACTTGCGCTCTCGATCGCCACCGCCGGTGTCGCGCGCGCGAACCCGATCCCGACCAGCACCGACGAAGCCCGCGCGCTCGCGGGGCGCACCAACACCGATACGCATGTCGA
>Ga0137418_10002586_pt1 | contig 16563 bp, 13 predicted proteins | sample CZODoug3_1_2_16f_FD_122242 | JGI IMG/M metagenome (GOLD analysis project Ga0137418, IMG submission 122242) | Vadose zone soil fungal communities from Angelo Coast Range Reserve, California, USA - CZODoug3_1_2_16fungal (Hybrid Assembly) | ecosystem: Environmental > Terrestrial > Soil > Vadose... | reverse complement strand
ACCTCTAGGAGGAAGACTCAAGGTCGCACTCGCTTGGCGGTGACTACACGCGCCGAGCTCCAGTTGTTCTCCGATGAACCATACCCATAGAGCATCAGCCAAAAATCCTTGGGCAGGTTCTTTACTGTCTTTTGAAGTCCCATCTGCCCATTGAGCATGAAAAGAAATTCGTCGCCCCGACGCACAATTCCGAGCGTCGGGTTATGGATCTTTGTGGCCAGCTTGCGATTGTCCAGCCGTTCGCCCTGCCCATTCACAATCGCCCACGCTTCAAACGTTCCTTCGCTGGTATAGATCCATTCGACCCGGTTGCGGCCAGAATCGTCGAACAAGACGGTGAGGTTCGCATCACCCGGAGTCAACCCTCCGCTCCCTGGCTCCGGCAGCGCGGCTCCGACTTTGGCAACCGCGGCTTCGACGATAAAACGGTCCCCGGTAAACTTTTGCTTGGAGCGCACACCCGAGCGCGAGCCGTTAACACTGCGCATTCTTAGCTCGCCATTTTCGACCTTGAACGTGCCGCCGGTGCCGCCTTCGAACGTGAAACGCTCCCATTTGCCGGCATCCAGCGAGCTTCCTTCGAAAGCAGCGATCCACTCCTCCACTGCTGGATTCGTTTGCGAAAACGTCCGCGCAAGTGAGAGTAGTGCGCAACAGGTCACAGCTGTTGCGAGTATCAACCTCGGTCTCTGCACAAGAACCTCCAGCAAAATATCAATAGCGGACGTCGGCGAGGCGACGTACGATCTCGCGCCTTTCGTTTTCGGACTGCTGCTTCTGCTCATTGCTCAGTTGCTCGAATCTGGCAGCTGCAGTCTGAGCGTCCTCTCGCCGCTTGAGGCGCGTGTAGACCCTGCTCAACTGGTAGTAGGCCTCGGCCAGTCTCGGATCCGCTCGCACCACGTTCTCAAGCTCCACGGCAGCGTCCTGGAAGCGGCTAGTTCGCAGGCAAAGCTTGCCTAGTGCCAGATGCGCCTGCAGGAATCCTGCGTCGAGCTCCAGGGCACGCTTCAGATGCTCTTGCGCTTGTTCATCATCGGGCGGCGTGAGTTTTGTAAAAGCCTCCGCAACAAGATAGTGATTCACTGCAGAGAGCTCCTCGATGGCTATGGCCTTCTGATAGTACGCAACCGCGTCCGGGATTCTGCCCTGGTCGTCGCGGATCATTCCCAGGTATGCAAACGCCGGAGACATCTTGGGATCACGTTCCAGCGCGCGGGAAAAAGCAGTCACTGCTTCTTCGAACTTAGTATCGGTAAACTGGGCCACTCCCATGGCAAACCATAGCTTGGAGGAGCCTGGAAAATCATCAAGAGCTTCCCGGAGACGAATGATTGCGGCCTGCGGGGCGTTTGCGCTGGTCAATAGCATAGCGTAACGAAAGCGGTATGCCTCACTCTTGGGATCAAGCTGGATGGCTCGCCGCATTGCCGGAATTGCTTTCTCGACTTGGCCGCTCGCCTCGTAGATCTCTGCCAAGACGGCGAACAAGGGAGCAGCTTGCAGTCCGCGATCGAGTGCTGATTCCAGTGTGCGACCCGCCGACTCATCGTCCTTGCGTTCGTGGTGGGCACGCGCCAGCAGGACGATTTCATTCACGTTCGAAGGATCGGCCTTCACAGCTGCATCCAATTCGCCGGCAGCTTCCTTTGCGAGACCTGCTTCGAGCAAGGCAGCCCCCAACTCGGCGCGGGCGGCCGGCGCAGCGACGGATTCCGGTGCACCGCCCAGCCGAGCAAAGTAATCGGGAAACTCCGCGGCGGCTTTCGCGGGTTCATGAAGACGCAAGGCAATTACAATTAAAGCGCGAGCAGTTTCCGCGTCCGGCGCGAGAGAGCGCGCGCGCTCGAACAACTCCTGCGCTGCCCGCAAGCCTTCTGCGCTTCCTGTGGCATAGCGAATCTGCGCCAAATTCACCAGCGCAGCCGGTTGTTTCGGGTCGAGACGCAGGGAGGCTTCAAACTCCGCCGCCGCTTTTTGCTTGCGCCCCAGCTTCAAAAGTATTGCACCGTGATTGTTGCGGACCTCCGGAGAAGAAGGAGCAGCCGCGGCTGCCGCAGCGAACTGACGTTCCGCCTCGGCAAGTTCACCGGCACGATCCGCAATGATTCCTAGATAGGTTCGCGCGGTGATGTTCTTCGGGTCCATCGCAAGCGCGCGCCGGAAAAAACTTTTGGCAGTGGCAGTCTCGCCGCGCTCCAGCGCGGCGGCACCGCCTGCCACCATCTTGGCGGCTCTTTCTTCGTCCCCCGGCCCGTTGCTCGGCAGATTGAGACCGCGCGCCACACGCGGTAAGCCGCAACTTAGAGCCACCGCCAACATGAGGGGCATCACCAGAAATTTCAGCGAGCGGAACATGACCACCAGGCTAAGGCAGAACGAGCGGGGGGAGAAACAATTCTCTCTCGCCGCTCGTTCTGGGAGACCCCTCAATAGATCAACTTCAATCCAAACTGGACCACGCGTGGGTCATAGATGTACGGCTGGTCGATTACACCGGCCTTGCCGAAGTTTCCGCCGTCGCGTAGGTCATTGTCGGGGCCGAAGTAACGATGCCGGTTGAAAGGGTTGAAAATTTCAGTCCGAAATTCAATTGTGTATCTTTCCGTGATCCTTGTCTTCTTCAAGATGCTCAAGTTTTCACTGTAGAAGGGTAAAGAACGCGCGTTGCTGATCACGGGAGGAGCATTTCCGAAGAAGATATTCGGATTGGCGTAATAATCCTTGTACTGGGACTGAGTAACGTCCGAACCTGTTACAGCATCATTCCGGAACGTGGGCGGCGACGTGAACGCGGCTGGATTCAGAAGTTGGAAAATAGTGCCGTTGGGACTATTTCCCGTGAAAATCGGCTTACCCGTCAGGTTGGGACGAATACTGCTATCGAATCCAACCAAATTAAGAAAGTTATCCGTGAACGCCGGATCTGAATTTAGAACCGTTGTAGGCAGCCCGGACTGATAGCGGTGGATGCCGCTGACCTGCCATCCACCGACAATTTTGTCCACGACGCCTGGCCGTGAGAGCAGGCGCCTGCCTTTGCCGAACGGCAGCTCATAAATGTAGCTGAACACCGCTACATGCGCCGCGTTGTTCGGAGACACCGAGAGCAGCGATCGGATATCGTATGGATTTTGGACCACATTCTGGATTGGCGAACGAGCCAGGAGATCTTCCGAGGCATCCGTGATCAGCTTGGAAAAAGTGTAAGAGAAGCCAAACTCGAACCCCTTGGAAAAGTGCCGGTCGATCTTGACTTGCAGAGCGTTGTACAGGCTGCGACCCTGGCTCTCGAGTTGCTCATTGATGCGCCCGTACTGCGGGAACGGCCGCAAAGCCTGAGCTACGTTTCCGTTGAACCCCGGGTACACCGCAGCCGTACTAGCCGGCAACGGAGATCCCACGCTGGAGGCGTAGGCTACTTGCGCCGGGTTTGCGAGTGCCGCGCTCAACTGTTCGGTCAAGAGAGGGTATCCCAGCTTCAGCGCATTCAATGGCAACGCATTCATTCGTTTGAAGTTTGATCGCAGGCGCGTGCCATGACTGCCGATGTAACCGAGAGTCAATGCAAAATTTCCCGGAATCTCGCGCTGGTAATCAAGGCTGTACTGCAAAGTGCGCCCGAGCTTGAAATTCGGATCGAAGTAATCAACATCGCTGCCAATGAACTGGCCATTGGGGTCGGGCATCGGGGCAGCTGGATACGTGGACAAGAAGGCCACGGATTGTCGGCCATTTGGCGTTGTGAGCGCGTTAGGGGGATTACGAGTCGTGTCGTATCCTTCCAACCCAGAAACGATATCGCTGGACAAGAGAGGCGCGTAATAAAGTCCGATGCCGCCACGAACAACGCTCTTGTTATTGAGCGAATATGCCAACCCGACGCGGGGCCCGAAGTCACTGTAGTCAGGTTTCACCAAGCCGCGGTTGCTGGCCTTCAAACCTCCCTGGCCGGCGGCTGCCACAAGGGCGCCCAGGCGCGCCCCTGCAATGAGCGGATCGGGGTTGGGAACAGTGGGGTCAAATCCACGCATGTAGTTATGCGCCTCGGTGCGCGGATAAGGAATCTCGTATCGGACCCCGAGATTGAGCGTTAAGCGAGGCGTGACCTTGATGTCGTCGTTGGCGAAAAAAGACGGCGTGAAATAGCGCCATGCGGGCCTAACCGAGTGAATGTTCACAAAGGAAAACTCGGTTGCGCCGGTGATCAAGCTGGCGATCGGCCAGCCTCCACCTCCGGCGAAGTTGTTGGGACCCACATCGGATCCTGTCTGATCGCCGCGGAAATTGAACGTACCGGCCGGATCATTGACCTGGGTCACGTTCAATTGCTGCCACTTCGCGTCAGCACCAAACTTGAAGGTGTGGCGCCCGGTCACCCATGTGACCGCATCAGCAATCTGCACGGTATTGTCGGGCAGGTGGTCGGAGAAAAATGTGCCCCCTATGTTTTGGTACGCGCGTGGGTCGGCGGACGTCACTTCGGAGCCATACCCCGGAAAGCCTGCTCGCGGAAACCCTATGTTCTGGGTAGCATTTGCCGGCAGCCCGAGCTCCACCGACGGAACATGATTAATCGCCGTATTCATGTTGGCCACATCGGCCCGGTTCCAGCCCAAATTCAGGTGATTAACCAGCGTCGGGCTGATAGTGAAATCGTATTGCAGCCGTGCATAGTGAGATTTGAAGATCTGGTGCCAGCGATCCTGCGCGATGAAGGGCAGCGGAAAGCGCGGGAAACCTCCCTTGATGGTGTCCTGAATGCGGTATGAGTAGCTGCCGGAGAGGTGCTGCCGATCCGAAATAACTTGATCAATTTTCCCCACGTAGTTGTTCATACTCGTGGGCACCGTGGTTGACGAATTGTAATTGTGGAATACTCCCGAACCAGTGGGCATCGGGAACTTGCTCAAGATGGCCATGCCCACGGGATCGATCACCGACTTGCCTGTGCTGGGGTTCGTATAGGTGTCCAGCCGGTTTCCGGGAATCGGAGTCGCGCGAGAGCCCGGGGCGATTCTCGGATCGTAAATGGAAACGGGTCCCCCGAAAAAGCTGACCACGTAAGGGTCAGTCAGCAGCTCCGAGAAATCACCGGTGTGCATCTTGGCAGTCGGAACCGTGAGGAGCACGTTTTCGCCCTGGGTGAAACGATATCCCTCGAAATTGAAAAAGAAAAAAGTACGGTTGGTCCCTTTGTAGAGCTTGGGAATCCAAATCGGTCCGCCAGCGTTAAAGCCAAAGTCATTTTCGCGATCCAGGTTGCGAGGCAGCTTGTTCGCATTGTTGATATAGCTGTTGGCATTTAGCGAAGTGTTTCGCAGCAAATCGTAGACTTCACCGTGATACCCGTTTCCCCCTGACTTGAGGGTGAAATTTACGACCCCGCCCGACGAATTCCCGAATTCCGCAGAGTAGCTGCTCGTGCTAACCGTAAACTCCTGGAAGGCATCCGGACCCGGCGCCACCTCAGAGAAAAACGTTCCATTCTGCGCCCTTTGCGTGCCCGCCCCATCAATCAGAATGGAAGTGCCCAGGGCCTGCCCCCCGTTTACTCGAAAATTGGAGGCATCCGTCCCACGGCCGCCATTGCCATTACCAGGGGTACTGGCACCCGTTCCGGCAGTGACGCTGCTATCGAGAAAAATAAATGACAGCGGCGTGCGCCCGCCAAATTCGGCGCTCACTTGCAGGGGCAGTTCTCTAACCTGTTTTTCGGTGACGTTGGTCTGCTGTACCGCACTTTCTGTCTGAAGGATCGGCGCATCGCCGGAAACCGTAACTTGGTCGCTGGCGGCACCCACAATTAGGCTGAAATCCACGCGTATTGTTTCCTGCACCGGAAGCTGGATCGTCTGTGTCGTGGTCTTGAACCCAGGAGCCTCTACGGAAATTTTGTAAGGAGCCGCAGACAACTCCGGCAAGGTGTAGCTGCCTTCGCTCGTTGTAGTGGTTTCGAACGACGCTCCAGTGTTGGTATTGACAGCTATGACTTTCGCACGTGCCACAGCGGCGCCGGATGGATCGGTCACCGTTCCCGTGATCGTGCCCCGGTCGCTCTGAGCAAAGCCTGTTAGCGCAGATGCACAAGTCAATACCACCAGGGTCCACAACATTCTGAAAAGTTGGCTTGTTTTCATAACTCACCCCGAGACCTCGCCCCCGGCACTAGCAACGGCAGGCAGAAGTTGATTGGCACGCTGCGCTTGCAGCGCCTGATAATCCTCGAATCCAAAATGTAAACGATTACATCCCCCAAAACTGTCGCAGAACGTACTCTTCACAATCTAGCTTGTCAAGCATTTTTGTGATAGAAGCTAGTTGTGGCGCGAACCGAAGCCCATTTGCTGGCATGTTCCGGTGCCCCACTTGGGCTTGGGGGACTCAAGAGCAAATGAACATCAAGCAGGTGGCCAAGGAAGCCAGAGTCTCCACGGCGACGGTCTCTCGCATTATCAACGATTCCTCGCTCGTGAGCCCCGAGACGGCGCGGCGGGTCTGGCGGACAATTCGTAAGCTCAACTATCATCCGGATAGCCAGGCACGCAGCCTTGTCTCCGGCCGCAGCCGTATTCTCGGACTCATTATTTCTGATATCACCAACCCTTTCTTCCCGGAGCTAGTGAAAGGGTTTGAGAATCTGGCTCTGCAGAATAACTACGAAGTCATTCTTACCAACACGAACTACGATCCCGCCCGTATGGCCACGTGCGTCCGCCGTCTGCTGGAACGCAGGGCAGAGGGTGTGGCCATCATGACTTCTGAAATGGATCCGGAGCTGATCGACGAGCTGGCTCGGCGTGGCATACCGATCGTCTTCCTCGACGTGGGAAGAGTTCGCGACCGCATCAGTAATATCCGCGTGGATTATGCACAGGGCATTCGCGAAGCGGTCGATCATCTCATCACCGCGGGACATCGCCGCATCGGATTTATCAGCGGGCCGATGAATTTGAAATCCGCCCGCACCCGCAGGTCCGCATTTCTAAAATGCTGGAGTGCGTATGGCCTTGTCGGGGACAGCAGCCTAATGGTCGAGGGCAACCACAAGATCGACGGTGGCGAATTGGCCATGTTTCGTCTTCTGCAATTGAAGCAACGGCCCACGGCGGTTCTGGCCTCGAATGATCTTAGTGCCATAGGAGCCTTTCGGGCCATCCGCCTCGCGGGCCTGCGCATTCCCGAAGATATCTCCGTCGTTGGTTTCGACGATATTGATTTTGGCCAGTTCACCCATCCACCACTGGCTACCATCCGGCTCTCGCGCACGGAGCTCGGCGGGAAGGCTTTCAATGCCCTGTTCCGAATTCTTCACGGAGACTCGCAAGAAGGCGAGGAGTATAACGTGGAGACCCATTTTGTTGCCCGCGAGTCGACTGGTCCGGCTCCAAATGCCGGGCACTAAATAAAATGATACTTCTTGGGGACCACGTCAGGGCTTGCTCGCTGCAGTTTTCGGCTCGGTAATGGTCAGAATCTGGTTGGCCGCGACGTTTTCGACTCGCTGCACCACGCCGGTCGGCCACCGGATTTCCAAGTATTTTGCGGAGGGCTCGGTGTCTAGGCCGAAGTGAACACGGCGATCGCTTGCGGAGAGATAACTCCCCGCTGTGCTCACGGTCGCGTATTGCTCCTTTCCAGACGCGGCCGCAAGCTTAATCACGGCGCCGATGCCGTCGTGGTTACTTTTCTGGCCGACGAGGCGAATGAGCAGCCAGTTTTTCGCGTTTCCGCCGTCATTTCTCAACACATAAGCGGGACCATTATTGGTGGTGATGACCACATCCAGGTCCCCATCGTTATCGATGTCCCCGACTGCTAGGCCGCGGGCAGCCCATTGGCGCTGGAATACTGCGCCGGACTGCGGTGAAACATCTACAAACCGCTTCCCGGTGTTACGCAGCAGCAGAGGCGGCTCAAGGTAACGCAGGTGGGGAAAAGTGAGCTGAATCGTATCGAGCACGTGACTCTGCGCGATGAATAAATCTTTCCAACCGTCATTGTCATAATCCATGAACTTGACGCCCCACCCAGAGTAGGTCTGGGAGATCGCACCCAAGCCGGAATTCAGAGACTCGTAAGTGAACGTGCCGTCCCCCGAGTTATGGTAGATCGCATATTTCTGACCAGAAAGATTTGTCATAACGATATCCGGCCAGCCGTCGTTGTCGTAATCGGCGAAATCCACTCCCATGCCGGCGTACGTTTGTCCGTTGTCATCCACTGCGGTGCCTGCGAGAAGGGCAGTATCTTCGAAGGTTCCGTTTCCCTTGTTGCGGTATAGAGACTGGCGGACTGAATCATTGGCCACTGCCAAGTCAATGTGGCCATCCCGGTCAAAGTCAGCGACTGCGATGCCTAGAGCCTTGGCGCCTGCGGCGCCCATTCCCGCCATTTTCGACACTTCCGTAAATCGCCCACCACCCCCGTTCTTGTACACTAGAAGCGAGACGCCGCCAAATACGTCCGGATGGCAATAGGCCCGGTACCCGGGCCGGTGCTCGCCGCAGTAGATGTTCCAATCAAATGACCAGTCCAAATAGCGAGCCACAACCAGGTCCAGTAAACCATCATTGTCCAGATCAACGAAGGCAGCGCTTGTGGACCAGCCTGCGCCGGTTACGCCCGCTGTTTCGGTGACGTCGGTGAAAGTACAATTTCCATTGTTGTGATACAAACGATTTCGCGGGTAACCTGTCACATAGAGGTCTTCGTTGCCATCGTTGTCATAGTCGCCCGTTGCCACACCCATCCCATACTCGAGACCAGCAAGTCCGCTCTTTTCTGTAATGTCTTCAAACGTGCCGTCTGCTTTCTGGTGATACAGACGGTTGAAATAACGCGGATCGTCTTTGTGAGGAACGGCGCTCTTCGGCATCGGATCATCGACGCGGGCGCCATTCACGAAAAAAATGTCCAGCCGGCCGTCATTGTCGCAATCGAACAGCGCCACGCCGGAACCCATCGTCTCCAAAAGATATTTTTGTGTGGTCGGCGAGGACTCATGCTTGAAGTGAATTCCTAGCGCTTGCGTGACGTCGACAAACTTGACGGCAGGAACCGCGGGCCTTTGTCCGCTGGGCTCGGAAACAAAGCGTTCGGGAATCTGCGGCTTTGCCAAAGGTAGGCACAGCAGGAATTGGCAAAATAGCCGCAACGCCCTGCTTATCCTGATTTCAGCCTGGTGATGGCTCATTCCGTCGTTCCCGGACACGCCTACTTTGGTGTAAACGGTTACAATGATATTCCATGTCTTTCATTAGTAGCACCTCCTTATCTGAAAGCGAGGCAGGCAAGGGCATGCGAATGATTGACTGGCCGCGAATTACCACTGTTTCTCTCGCAATAGCCACTCTCTGGCTGAGCAGTTGCGGGAGTGAGCGTTCTAATCCGCCGCCTCCGCCACAGTCGGCTGCCACTTTTAGCAATCCCCTGCTGATCCAAATTGCGGCAGGGGGCACAGTTCAAGATTGCCCCGACCCTTCGATCATCCGGGGACAACAACTCGGCGATACATCCTGGTATATGTACTGCACGACGGACCCCTTGAATGACGCCGATAAGGATGCATCGGGAAATTTCAACTTCCACCTGATCACGATGCACAAAACTTCAGATCTTGTACATTGGACCTATGTGGGAGACGTATTCAGCGGGCGCCCTAATTGGGTGGCGCCGACTGCCGGACTGTGGGCTCCCGCCATCAAGTTTTTCAACAGCAAATACTTCCTGTACTACGCCGCTTCCGACACAAGCCTTCCGGGCGGGGGCGCCGCCATTGGGGTGGCTACCAGCGCAAGCCCGACAGGTCCGTGGATCGACAGTGGCACGCCCGTAGTCATGCCGGAGGACGCGCCTTGTTGTCCGGGTACGCGGCGCGCCGTCATCGACCCGGAAATGATACAGGCTAACGGCAGGAACTACATTTATTTCGGCAGTTTCAACGGCGGAATCTCTGCGCGGACCCTTTCTGCCGATGGCTTGACCTCCGATCCGGCCAGCGAAACTCCGATCACGATCGACGACCGCTATGAAGCAACCAATATCGTACTACACGGCAGCTTCTACTATCTCTTCGTTTCCGCGTCGAATTGCTGCAACGGGCCGCTAAGCGGGTACGCTGTTTTCGCGGGCCGTTCGGCTAATCCTTTAGGACCGTTCCTCGATAGCCAAAACATTTCTCTATTGGACAGCCGCATCGGTGGCTCTCCGGTGGTCAGCATGAACGGGAACCGCTGGGTCGGGCCAGGACACAATGCAGTGTTTACCGACATAGCTGGGCAGGACTGGTTTCTGTATCATGCCATTGATAGAAACGCTCCTTATTTTGCGGGCGCTCCCGGATTCACCAAGCGTCCAGGAATGCTGGACGCTCTCGATTGGGTGAATGAATGGCCTGTCGTGCGCGGCGGGCTCGGACCTTCCGATGCACCACAGCCTGCCCCGGCAGCGCAACCGGGAGACAAGAGTCAGTACACCCCAACGTTCGCCACACCGGACCAAGCGGGCCAGCTGATGGCAACTTTTTCCGACGAATTCAACAGCCCCACGCTCAGCCCGCAATGGAGCTGGGTGCGGCGGCCAGCCGCGGGAACCTTTGGTCTAACCGGGCAAGAGTTTCAGTTCGACACACAAAATGCAGACCTTTTTCTAGACAGCAACAATGCCCCTGTTCTCGTCGAAGCGGCGCCAGCCAGCGACTACATTGTCGAAACGCGTGTAAACTTAAATGTTCCTGCAGTAGGATGCTGTCAGAATTTTGTTCAAGCGGGTGTGGTTATCTATGGAGATGACGACAACTACCTGAAGCTCGTGCACGTATCCATCTTCGATACCAGACAAACTGAATTCGCCAAGGAACTCGCGCCTGTCCCAAACGGATTTCCTCGCTATGGAAGCACCCTGGCAGGCCCGCCCTCGGATTGGACCTGGTTGCGCATTGTAAGACGGGCCGTCACCAGCGGGGAGACGTACACCGCTTACTCCGGCAATGATGGACAGACATGGATAAAAGGCGGTACCTGGACTCACAGTCTTGGAGCCGGCGCGCGCATCGGGCTGGTGTCCATGGGCGGGTCAGGCTTCACCGCCAAATTTGACTACGTGCATGTGAGCACGTTGGCGCCGTAGCAGAGCCGGCAAGCAGATGTTTCACGGTTCCGCGTAACTGGACGCAGCACTTCTGTTTCGAACTTCGAAAAACTTGTAAACCAAGGAGGTAGAGAAAATGCGCACAGCAATACTCAAGAAAATCTGGTTCGGCTCTTTGATGAGTTTTGCATTGAGCACTTGCGTGCTGGCAGCAAAACCGCGGCCGCAGCGCTGGACAGAAAAGGCCGCCAACGAGTGGTACGCCAAGCAGCCCTGGCTCGTGGGCAGTAACTATGCGCCGGCCTATGCCATCAACGAGCTTGAAATGTGGCAGGCTGATACCTTTGACCCAAAACGAATCGAACTGGAGTTGGGTTGGGCGGAATCTATCGGCTTGAACACCATGCGTGTGTTTCTCCATGACCTTCTTTGGCAGCAAGATCCTCAAAGCTTCAAGAAGCGTATTGAGACTTTCCTGCAGGTTGCAGACAAACACCACATCAAGCCGCTTTTCGTCTTATTCGATTCTTGTTGGGACACCAATCCGCAACTTGGGAAACAACATGAACCGCGTCCCGGCGTTCACAACTCCGGTTGGGTGCAAAGCCCCGGCGCCCGAGCCTTGCGGGACACTTCGCAATATCCCCGTCTCGAAGCTTACGTTAAAGGTATTGTGGGGGCTTTCGCAAAAGATCAGCGAGTTCTTGGCTGGGACGTCTGGAATGAGCCAGATAACACAAACCAAGGAAGTTATAGCGAATTGGAGCCGAAAAACAAAGTTGCGTTGATTCTCCTGCTTATGCCAAAAGTGTTCGACTGGGCGCGAGAAGCGCATCCTACGCAGCCATTGACGAGCGGCGTTTGGAAAGGCGGCTGGTCCTCTCCTGAAAAACTGGACCCTATGGAAAAGATTCAAATCGACATGTCGGACATAATTTCTTTTCACAGCTACGACACGCCGGAGGAATTCGAAAAACGCATTGTCTGGCTGCAGCCCTACAATCGGCCCATTCTTTGCACGGAGTATATGGCTCGCGGCAATGGAAGCACGTTCCAGGGCTCGCTGCCCATCGCCAAGAAATATCACGTGGCCGCCATCAACTGGGGTCTGGTCGCCGGAAAAACACAAACCTATCTTCCATGGGACTCTTGGCAACATCCATACACTGACCGCGAACCCGCCATCTGGTTCCACGAAATATTTCGCGCCGACGGCACTCCCTATCGCCAAGAAGAAGCAGATTTCATCCGCGCAATCATCGGCCGCAGGTAGCTGAAGTAAGGGAGGCTGCGCTGCTGCTACCTGGTCGAGAACTTATAGACCGTTGTCGACCGAAAGTGCTGGCCAGGCTTAAGAACGGTTGACGGGAAATTCGGATGGTTTGGTGAATCGGGAAAATGCTGTGTTTCCAGGCAGAAGGCAGAGCGGTGTGGATAGTCTTTGCCATCCTTGCCCTGAATCGTTCCGTCCAGGAAGTTCCCGCTGTAGAACTGAATACCGGGTTCGGTGGTTGAAACGTTAAGCACACGGCCTGATTGCGGGTCGTAGGCTTCCGCGGCGACGGAGAGCGCCTCCGCCGAGGTGCGATCCAAGACCCAGTTGTGATCGTAGCCTTTGCCGAATGTCAATTGCTCATTGTCCTGGGCGATTCGAGCGCCGATGGCTGCCGGCTTTAGGAAGTCAAGTGGTGTGTTGCGCACGCTCCGGACTTCACCCGTCGGTATGAGGGTCGCATCCACCGGCGTGAATTTTCCGGCGTGGAGAGTGAGTTGATGCCCGAGAATGTTTCCATTGCCTTGACCCGCCAGGTTAAAGTAAGCGTGGTTGGTGAGATTGACGACGGTTTCTTTATCTGTGGTGGCACTGTACTCGATTTTGAGCGCGTTGCTATCCGCCAGCACCGTGAAGATCACCTTGGCGGAGAGATTTCCGGGATAGCCTTCTTCTCCATCCTTGCTCATATAACTGAGTTCAAGAGCTTGTCCTGCAGAGCTTGAAACATCCTTGGCATTCCACACGCGCTTGTTAAAGCCGATCAAGCCGCCATGAAGATGGTTTTCCCCGTCGTTCTTTGCCAATGTATAGGTGGCTCCATTCAGGATAAATTTTCCATGAGCAATGCGGTTTCCGTAACGTCCGATGGTGCCGCCGAAATAGGCCTTTCCATTTTCATAGCCGCTGACGGAGTCGTAGCCCAGAATAACGTCGGCCATTTTTCCATTCCGGTCAGGTGTTTTGAGCGAGACCATCGTGCCACCGTAGTTCGTGATTGCGACTTCAAATCCCTCATTATTGGTCAAAATATAAAGATCCGCAGGCTGGCCATCTTGTGTCTTGCCAAACGGCCGCTTCTCCTGTTTCGATTGTGTCTTGGAGTTCGCGAGGGCCACCATCATGGTGGCAGCAACAAGAAAAAGCATCCCGGCTGGAAGCGTGACCCTTGATTTTGTCATGACTGTCTCCTGAATCGTTCCCTGATTTAATAAAGACGAATGGAGCAAGCCCTCGTAGGCATCCGTTCAGTCAATAACACACTGCCGCAAAAAGCAGTAGGTTAGAGAACCATGAGGATAACGACGTTGCTTTGGGATATCAATTCCGATCATTTTCGACGTTTAACGGCGTTCCAATGCGGCAGTTTCGGGCGAACTCCGTCCACCCGTCCTCGGCAGGCAGTAGTGGGTCTTCTCTAACGACGCCGGCCGTGTCAATGGTGTTTTGATTTTGTTTTTACTTGATTGAGTCTTTTGTTTTCCTCGTTGGGCACATCCCTGCGGTGGCGCGGATGCGCTGTTTCGCTGGACGGGTAATTTCCTTTCCTCGGTCTCTGATTGTGTTCACCCTTACAGTTGCTCATCCTGTGTCAGTTCATCGATCCGGTGTTGCCCACCAAACATCTCTTCAGTCATGAAGGACCATGATGAGTTATTCGAACTCCCTCGCCTTCAGGGAGGCGGGTAGCCTAATCAGTTTCACAGTCACTGGATTGCAGGACCATGACCCACTTCTGGCATCCCCGCACAGGCAGCACCGCTTTTCTGCCGCATTTGGCCGCGGCGACAGAACTCTTGGTAATCGATCTGGTCGCGCAACATAATGTAGAGCCGAATCCCGAGCTTACGAGCTGCCGCGACTCTAGCTTTCCCCAATCCCTTCTGTGCCAGCTTGCGCCGGTAGAAGCGCTGCAATTCCGGGTCTCGGCGCACGGCGTGTACGGCCGCCTCGCACCAGAGAAAGCGCAGAAGTGGGTTGCCTTGCTTGCTCAATCCACCGAGTCGCTGCCGGCCGGCGCTGGAGTATTCGCTCGGGATCATCCCCACGTAACTCACCAACGCTTTGCTGTTTTCGAACCGCGCTGGGTCACCCAGGAACACGTCCGTGGCCAGCGCCGTGACCGGTCCCACTCCTGGGTGGGTCATCAACAGGTTGGCTCCAGGACGCTGCTGGGCGTGGTCCATCACCCGTTCGTCCAGCTCGTCTATCTCTCCTTGCAACTTGCCATACAAGTCCAGCAACGCGGTCCGGCGATGTGCTGCATGCGGCGGCAGCGGCAATGATTCGATGGCGTGTTGGCCTGTCTGGCTCCACAGGGTCTTGCCTCGTCGCAGACCGTGACCAAGTGCGATAGCTTGCCGAGCGAGCGTTTCTCCCGTGCGGCAAACTCAATCATTTTTGTTCGTAGGTCGCTCCGCATTCGCAGGCCGACACCGATTTTCCATTCGCCCATTAGAGGTTTGGCCTTTGGTAGTGCTCTTTGAGGATTACGTTGTCTCTGGTGGACATATCCGAAAAATCTGCGGTGTCCAGAATGACGCACGGACTGTAGGCGACCGAAAAGCATTTCCCGTCCGTAAACCTCACAGTGTAGAAAAGGATTCCCTCTTCACTCCAATGCGAAATCCAATCCATTCTCTTCCCGTGAACCTCGCGATAACGCTTCCGCAGTTTTTCGTGCTTCATCTTGATTCGTCTGTCGAGATGCTTGTGTTCCGCCGCACTTATCGGCCTTATCGGAATACCGTCAACCATAACGACTTTCGACCTTTTCTTGCTCATGGCTCAATCTCCTGCAGTAATTCGGATACAGGAAGACCAAGATGCTGAGAGACAAGAAGCAACGTGTCTAATCGCGGGATCGTTTTGCCGCGCTCCAAGAGTCCCGTCTCCGTGCGGTGCAGGCCGCAAACCTCAGCAAAGCCTTCTTGTGAAGCCCCTTCTCTTTGCGCTCACTGCGAATGCGTTTGCCCAGTGCGAGTAAAATTTCTTGTATGGAACGGCGTTCTTGATTAGCTGTTTTCTCGCTGTTCATAACGTGCTGCATCTCGCTTTTCGGCTTGCTCTATGTCCGCGAGGAATCGTAGGTTCACCTGAGCGCGGGTGTGTTCGAGCGTCGCCACAGTCGCTCGGTAGATTCCCTCCGCAACGCCAGGAGTCTTTTTCAGACGTTCGAGGCCTCGTACCGCCTCGTCCACGCCGTGGTTTAACAGTGAAATCGCTTCGTACAGACGTGCCTTTTGCATAGAAATCTCCCTTATTCTTTGCGGCTAGGAAGCTGCAGGCCCGAACATGAATCGATAAGGGAGGAGGGGGTGTATAATCACGTCATGGCCAAGAATGTGGTCCACATCTCGGAAGCGGAAGCAGCGAGCGATTTCGCTTCGCTGATGGCCCGCGTACGCTCTGGTGCTGAGGTTGTCATCGAAGACAACGCGCGCCCCGTTGCCGTCATGCGTCCTGCGGAACCCTATGTCCGGTTGCTCTCCGAATCTCTTCGCCTTGCCCGAGAACATGGTTCGACGGCAACGCTCGATGAGGATTTCGGAAAAGATGTAGAAGCTGCTATCGCGAGCCACCGCGAACCGCTCAACCCGCCTGCATGGGACTGATTCTCGACTCCAGCGTAGTTATCGCTTCGGAGCGCGGCAGGGAAACTGTCGAACGCTTGATTGAACGGGTTGTATCCGCGACGGGCGACCAAGAGGCCGCACTCTCCGCAATCGGTGTGACGGAGTTGATTCACGGGCTTTATCGCGCGCAAACTCCGGCCCTGCGTCTGCGCCGTCAATCCTTCCTCGATGAACTGCTGAAAGCCCTTACCGTGTACCCGTACACGAAAGAGACTGTCGCGCAGCGACATCGAACCCAGGGTAGGGAAGATGTATTTCTCGAGTTGATAGCCGTAGATGCGCATGCTGCTTTTCTTTAGCCCCAGCGCCGCATTCGGTTTCCACTCCGCCCGCACAAATTCCGAGAGCATCATGGTCACTTTCGGCTGGCGATGTTGCTGGCTGACTAAGTTCACTCGAGCCTGGAGGATCTCGAGCGCTTCGTGCCTTTCATCTGACTGACGAAACCGATTGTTTCGGCACGCTGAATGCGGCCGATCGTTCCGTCTGGTTTCACCGCGTCCTCTCTCCAGCGGAGGAAGTTACTATCTTTCACCATCGAAAGTTGAAGTTGACAGGGCGGTG
>Ga0137418_10002585_pt1 | contig 16566 bp, 12 predicted proteins | sample CZODoug3_1_2_16f_FD_122242 | JGI IMG/M metagenome (GOLD analysis project Ga0137418, IMG submission 122242) | Vadose zone soil fungal communities from Angelo Coast Range Reserve, California, USA - CZODoug3_1_2_16fungal (Hybrid Assembly) | ecosystem: Environmental > Terrestrial > Soil > Vadose... | reverse complement strand
CCCCTGAAGATTATCGCACGAGGTAGATGGCATCTTCTAATCAATTAGGGGTGTAGAAGTCAAGCAATCTTTATGGCTGGAGGGCAGTTAGATGGGTCGGCCGGACAGAAGCTAGCGATATCAACAACTCGCTTCGGTTAACGTTATCGTAATACACTGTATCGGAGATAAAGTCCGAATCCGGCCGACGCCACGACGCAGACTGACTACCATTTGTATTTTCACTCCATTCTGTTGTTAGAATGTGCCGCGCCGTCGCCGTGCGCTGCGGGGGTCTGCTATGTCCGACATGAGGGATGCCATCGGGGTACTCCTGGCTGGAGGGCAGGGCGAACGATTGTGGCCGCTGACGCGGGATCGCGCGAAGCCGGCCGTACCGTTCGGCGGGCTGTATCGCATCATCGACATCACGCTTTCCAATTGCATCAATTCGGATTTGCGGCGCGTTTTCGTTTTGACGCAGTACAAAGCGCTGAGCTTGAACCGGCACATTCGCGCGGGCTGGTCACCGCTGGCCGGCCTTGGCGATTACATTGAGGTGCTGCCGCCGCAGATGCGCGTTTCGCAGCAGTGGTATCAGGGCACGGCGGACGCGGTATATCAGAACATTTATTCGATTGGCAGCGAACGTTCGAAGTACGTCTTCATTTTGTCCGGCGACCACATCTACAAAATGAATTACAGCCGCATGCTGCAGCAGCATGTCGACTCCGGCGCGGACGTGACTGTCGCGACGATTGAGATTCCCACGCAGCAGGCGGCGAAGCAATTTGGCGTGATTGAGGTAGACAAGGACTGGCGCATTGTCGGATTCGAGGAGAAACCTGCCGCGCCGAAAGAGTCGCCGCATCACAAAGGCCATTGCAATGCATCGATGGGCATCTACATTTTCAGCACGCACTTGATGATTCCGATTTTGCTGGCGGACTCCGAAGATCCCAAGTCTGCACACGATTTTGGGAAAGATATTCTGCCGCGCATCATCAGCAAGCACCGCGTATTTGCATTCAACTTTATCGACGAAAACAGAAAGGATGCGCTGTACTGGCGCGACGTGGGGACCTTGGACGCGTATTACGAGGCCAACATGGATTTGGTTTCGGTCTCGCCGATTTTTAACCTTTACGACAAGGACTGGCCGCTGCGCACCTGGCAGCATCAGTATCCGCCGGCGAAATTTGTTTTTGCCGACCCAGAGCGCATGGGCGTCGCTTTGGATTCGATTGTGGGCGGCGGGTCGATCGTATCAGGCGGACGCGTGCAACGTTGCGTGGTGGGCTACGACGTGCGTGTGAACAGCTACTGCGAAGTGTCCGACTCCATTTTGTACAACCACGTGAATGTGGGCCGGCATTCGCGGATACGGCGCGCCATTATCGATCGGCATGTGACGCTGCCCGAGCGCACGGAGATCGGCTACGATACGGAAGCGGACAAGCGGCGATTCCATGTGACGGATTCGGGAATTGTGGTCGTCGTGCGCCAGGAGTCCTTAATCGAGGAACCCGAACTGGCTTAACCGCGGGTCAGAGCTTCCCCAGAACTTTTTCCACGAGCCAGCGAGTACGGGTCGCAACTCGCCCCCGCAGATTTCTGTAGAATAGTTAGCTCACATCGGATTTAGGAGACAACAGAGGCGATGTCGACAAAGATCACGCGGGTGCACGCTCGGCAAATCATTGATTCGCGGGGAAATCCAACAGTGGAGGCGGATGTTTACGTTGGCGAAGTGCGAGGGCGGGCGGCGGTGCCGTCGGGCGCATCAACCGGCGAGCATGAAGCGCTGGAATTGCGCGACGGAGACAAGTCGCGCTACCTGGGCAAGGGCGTGCTGAAGGCCGTGGCGAATGTAAACGGCGAAATTGCGAAGGCGGTCGCGGGATTGGATGCAGCGGATCAGCGGGCGCTAGATAAGCGGATGATGGAGTTGGACGGCACCACTACTAAGTCGCGTTTGGGAGCGAATGCGATCTTAGGAGTGTCCATGGCGGCGGCCCGCGGGGCTGCGGCCGCGCAAAAGTTGCCGCTGTACAAATATTTGGCTAACTATTCGACGGTGAGGTCCGCCAATCTGCTGCCCGTTCCAATGATGAACATTTTGAACGGCGGAGCGCACGCAGACAATTCGGTGGACTTCCAGGAATTCATGGTGATGCCGGTGGGCGCGCCGAGTTTTTCGGAGGCGCTGCGCTGGGGCGTGGAAATTTTTCACGCTTTGAAAACGGCTCTGAAGAAGCACGGCTACTCGACGGCCGTGGGCGATGAAGGCGGGTTCGCGCCCAACTGCAAATCGAATGAAGAGGCGATCCAGATCGTGGTGGAAGCTATCGGCGCGGCCGGGTATAAGCCAGGAGAGCAAGTGAGCATCGCGCTTGATCCAGCTTCTAGCGAATTTTACGACAAGGCGAGCGGCAAGTATGTCTTCAAGAAGTCGGACAAGTCGACGCACTCTTCGGCGGAGATGGCGGCGTATTGGACGGGGTGGACCGAAAAGTACCCGGTTGTATCGATTGAGGACGGAATGGCCGAGGACGATTGGGCGGGATGGAAGCAATTGACGCAGAGCGCGGGAAGCAAGGCGTCAAAGAAGAAAATTCAGTTGGTGGGCGACGATTTGTTTGTGACCAATACGGAACGGCTGTCGCGTGGAATCAACGAGGGCATCGCCAACGCGATTTTGATTAAGCTGAATCAGATCGGCACGGTGACCGAGACGATCGACGCCATCGAATTGGCGCGGAAGGCTGGATACAACTCGATCATTTCGCACCGCTCGGGCGAAACGGAAGACACATTTATCGCGGATTTGGCGGTGGCCACGTCGGCGGGACAGATCAAGACGGGCTCGGCTTCGCGCACGGACCGAATTGCCAAGTACAACCAATTGTTGCGCATCGAGGAAGAGTTGGGCGCGAGCGCAAAATTCAACGGTAAGGCAGCGCTGGGATAGCTGCAATTCCAGCCTTCAGCCGACTCTATTATACTTTCATGACCGCTTTTGCCAATTCGCGCTCGTCCGAGTCTGAGGCGCAGATTCGTCGAGCCAATGACGAGGATGTGTCCGCTCTCACTCGATTGATCAACGCAGCGTTTGTGGTGGAGCAAATCGTGTTCGACGGCGATCGCGTGGACGATTTGGGAGTGCGGGTGTACATGAGCGGCGGCACTTTTCTGGTGGCCGAAGATTCAGGTGCTTTGGCCGGATGCGTTTACATCGAGACACGCGGCGATTGCAGCTATCTGGGCCTGCTTTCGGTACAGCCGGAGCGCCAGGGGACTGGACTTGGGCGCCGATTGGTGGCGGCAGCGGAAAGATTTGGGCGAGAATCGGGTTCGCGGGTTATGGATCTGCGCGTTATCAGCGCGCGCCGGGAGCAATTGTTGCCGTTCTACCAGCGGCTCGGCTACGTATTCATTCGTACGGAACCCTTCCCCGCTAGCTTAGTCAGTAAGATACCTTCGCATTTCATTCTGCTGTCTAAATCACTCACCTAATTGTCAGGCCATTCGGTGTGCGTGCTGTACTCCATATTGCCCGATACAAATACGTTTCTTTCATTTCCCTAAATAGACGAGCTTCAGGCAGAATACGGGCGCCGTTCGTGTGTGAGGAGGATGGATGAATCGCAGGAGCATCATCGCGGGAATCTTGTTTGCGGCCGCTTGGTTTGCGCCGTTTGGAACTCACGTCATCGCTGATGAGCAAACCTTGTTCGGCTATTCGGCGGAGTCTTCGCGAACCGAGCGGCAATGGGAAGAAAAGTTTCGTGCGATTCCCAATCCAGAAAACCTGCGCTCCTACATGCAGCATCTGTCAGCGCGTCCGCACAACGTGGGATCTGCTTATGACAAGGAAAATGCCGAGTGGATCCTGGCCAAGTTCAAAGAGTTCGGATTGGATGCGAACATTGAGCAGTTCGACGTGCTATATCCCACGCCGAAAGAGCGCGTTGTCGAGTTGGTGGACGGGGGGCCGAAGTTCGTGGCCAAGTTGCAGGAACCGCCGGTTCCGCAGGATCCAACCTCGAATCAGCAGAATGAGCAATTGCCGACGTATCACGCCTATTCGATCGATGGCGACGTGACGGCGCCACTGGTGTACGTGAACTACGGTGTTCCGGAAGATTATGAGCAACTGGAACGCATGGGCGTTTCCGTGAGAGGGGCGATTGTCATCGCGCGCTATTTTCATTCTTGGCGCGGAATTAAACCCAAAGTTGCCGCGGAGCACGGAGCGATTGGCTGCCTCATTTATTCCGATCCGCATGAGGATGGCTACGTGCAGGGCGACACTTTTCCAAGCGGAGCGTGGCGTCCCAAAGATGGCGTGCAGCGTGGCAGCGTCGCCGACATGCCGATCTATCCGGGCGATCCGCTGACGCCGGGAATCGGCGCGACGAAGAACGCCAAGCGCTTGGCCATCAAGGATGCGTCGACCATCACGAAAATTCCGGTGCTGCCCATTTCTTATGGAGATGCGCAGCCGCTACTGGCCGCGTTGACTGGGCGAGTCGCGCCGGAAGCCTGGCGCGGAGGATTGGGGATTACGTATCACATTGGGCCAGGCGCAGCGAAAGTGCACCTGAGGGTGAAATCAAATTGGGAGCCTCTCAAGCCAGTCTATGACGTGATTGCGAAAATTCCCGGCTCGACATTTCCCGACGAGTGGGTGATTCGCGGGAACCATCACGATGCGTGGGTGAATGGCGCGGAAGATCCGACATCCGGCATGGTGGCGGTGCTCGAAGAAGGGCGCGCGCTAGGTGAGCTGCTGAAGGCCGGATGGAAGCCGAAGCGCACCATCATTCTGTGCGCGTGGGATGGAGAAGAACCAGGCTTGCTTGGCTCAACGGAATGGGCCGAGGAGCATTACGATGATTTGCGCGCGCACGCGGTGGCTTACGTCAATTCGGACAGCAACGGGCGCGGATACTTCGGCGTGGAAGGTTCACATACGCTGGAGAAATTCAGCAACGATGTCGCGCGCGACGTTTCCGATCCGGAAACGCAGCTTTCGGCTTGGAAACGCAGCCGTTTGCACGAGATCGCGACTGCAAAGTCAGCGGATCAGCGCAAAGAGATACGTGAACGCGCGGACTTGCGCATTCCGGCGCTCGGTTCGGGTTCGGACTATACGGCGTTTCTGCAGCACGACGGTATTGCCTCGCTCAATATCGGATTCGGAGGCGAAGACGGCGGCGGCATCTATCACTCCATCTACGATGATTTTTATTGGTACACCCATTTCAGCGACACCGATTTTGTGTACGGCCGCGCGCTAGCGCAAGCCGGCGGCACCGCGGTGATGCGCCTCGCCGATGCGGACCTGCTGCCATTCGAGTTCGGAAATTTTGCGGACACGGTGCAAACTTACGTGAAGGAACTGAAGGCGCTCGCGGAGAAAACACACGATGAGATTCGCGAGCGCAATCGCGAGATTGAGGAAGGAGTGTTCAAGGCTAGCGACGATCCGCGACAGCCGCTTGTTGCTCCCAAGGTGGAGACTGTTCCGCCGCATCTGAATTTCGCGCCAATCGAGAATGCCGCCGAGGAGGTGACGCGCAGCGCCGCCGAATACCATAAAGCCTTCGAAGAGGCTAACGCCAATGGCGGGGCGCGATTGGCTTCTGCGTCGGTGGCAGAGGTCAACCGCTTGCTGATCCAAAGCGAGCGCAAGCTGACGAACTCCGAAGGGTTGCCCAATCGCCCGTGGTTCAAGCATCAACTTTATGCGCCCGGCTTCTATACCGGCTATGCGGTGAAGACTGTGCCCGCCGTGCGGGAAGCCATCGAGCAAAAGCAGTGGAAACAGGCGGACGAAGCAATCGCCGTAGTGGCTGGCGTGTTGAGAGACGAAGCGGCGCTCATTTCATCCGCCGCTGCAAAGCTCGCCGCGAAATAAAAGCGGAATTTAACGCTGAGACTGGCCTGCGAAACTGACATTCTGCTGGAGGAGCAAATATTCCGTCGTACAACCTCGCCATCGTTGGTTTTGGAAATGTGGGCAGGGCGTTTTTGCGCCTGCTGATTGCCAAAGAAACCGAACTCCACCGTCGTTATGACGTGCGCTGGCGGCTCACCGGCGTTGCCACACGCCGAAACGGCTGGCTCGCCCATCCCGACGGCCTAAATCCACTGGCCATTTTGAATGGGCATTGGCCGGCACAGCACCACGGGGCTACGCCACGAAATGTGCGCGAGTGGCTTGAACAGACCAAGGCAGATGTGCTGTTTGAGGCCAGCTCGCTGGATGTGCACACCGGTCAGCCCGCCATCGATCACATCAAAACCGCATTGGCACTGGGTGCTCACGCGATCAGCGTTAACAAGGGACCGATTGTGCACGCGCTGCGTGAACTGACTTCTCTGGCTCGCGAAAAGGGCAAAAAGTTTTTGTACGAAGCTACGGTCATGGATGGCGTGCCGATTTTCTCGATGTTCCCGCTGGGGCTGCCGGCGACGGAGTTGCGCGGCTTTGTGGGCGTGTTGAACTCGACCACGAACGTAGTGCTGACGGAAATCGAGAAAGGACGCTCGTTTGAGGAAGGAATTAAAAGAGCGCAGGCCATCGGAGTAGCAGAGACGGACCCGACGGCAGATTTGGATGGTTGGGATGCCGCGGTCAAAGTGGCCGCTCTGGCCATCGTTTTGATGAACGCCCCGATCCGGCTCGATCAAGTCCGGCGCACGGGTATTCGTGACCTCAGTGAAGAAAAAATCCGTTCCGTACGCGCGTCCGGCATGCGTTATAAGCTCGTGTGCCGGGCGCAACGCCGCGGTGACGGCGTGGATTGCAGCGTGCAACCAGAGCTTCTGCTCGCCTCCGACCCGCTTGCTAATTTGGAAGGCACGAGTTCCGCAGTGCGCTTCGACCTGGATGTCTTCGGATTATCGTTGGTTGAGCACAATCCGGGAATCGAGGCTACGGGTTACGGTCTGCTGGCTGATTTTCTTCGCGCGGTCTCTTAGCCGGGGCGAACGCACCATTGGAATGTGGCTTCCGGAGGATGCAGCATTCCTCTCATCGCTTGTAGTTTGCTGCGTATGCAGGCGTCGGAATCGCCGGATCGCAGCGCTCATCGCGAATCGGCGGACCCGCCTGCAGGTGCAGCGGCACGAGTCCCGCCCACACCGGCAGGGCGTAGTCCTCTTCGTCGTCCTGCACTGGTCCGGAGCGAATCTTCGCGGAAACTTCGGTTAGCGGCAGCTTCAAGATACTCGTCGCCTTCAACTCTTTATCATTGGGCTGCCGCGCGTCTTCCCAGCGCCCCGGCAGAATCTTTTCGGTAAAGGCCCGCAGCGCTTCCAATTTTTCCGCTGGTTGGTCCACCAGGGTCGCCTTGCCTAGCGCGACTACTGAGCGGTAATTCATAGAGTGATTGAAAACCGACCGGGCCAGCACCAACCCGTCGGTCAGCGTAACCGTGATACAGACCGGAATTCCGCTTGCGGCTCCGCGTAGCATGCGGCTTGCTGCAGATCCGTGAAAATAGATGGTGTCGCCAACGCGGGCGTATAACGTGGGAATTACATAGGGCTGCGCATCCGGACTAAATCCGACATGACACACAATGCCTTCGTCTAAAATTTTGTAAATGGTTTCGCGATCATAGGCGCCGCGATGCGGCTCTCGAACCACACGCGTGCGCTCCGTTGGCGTAAAACTTTCTGGCACGATGCACCTCTTGAGAAAACGTAGCGCGGAGTTGATAGCCGGCGCTAGCGCGGCATGAGTGAGGAACGACTGACGTCATTTTATCATGCCCGCGGCATTTCAATGGAGGCGCCTGACTGTGAGAAACTAATTGGCCTGACAATTTGGCTTCACATCGCGAGACAAAAATGAGCACACCCGCTTTGCAGGAAACAGGCAGTAAGCCGCTCGACTCCACGTGGGTCCGCGCGCAATTTCCATCGCTGAAATTGCAGGTAAAGGGACAACCCGCTGCGTTTCTCGACGGGCCCGCGGGCACGCAAGTCCCCAAGCAGGTCATTGACGCGGTGCAGAATTATTTTCTCACCGCCAACGCCAACACCTGCGGTTCTTTTGCCACCAGCCGTGCCAATGACGCGACCATTGCGTCCGCCCGCGCCTCCATGGCTGATTTTTTCCATTGCGACCCGGATGAAGTCGTCTTCGGGCAGAACATGACCACCATCACGTTCGCCTTGGCCCGCGCGATCGGCCGTCAGCTGACGGCCGGAGATGAAATCGTCGTAACCACGCTGGATCATGATGCCAATGTCGCGCCGTGGCGCGCTCTGGAAGAAAAGGGTGTCGTCATCCGGCAAGTCGATATCCGCGAAACCGACTGCACGCTGGACCTCGACGATCTCAGGCGAAAAATCACCGCAAAAACAAAACTCGTCGCTGTTGGCTACGCTTCTAACGCCGTCGGAACCATCAATCCCGTTGCGCAGATAACGAAACTCGCGCATGACGCCGGCGCGGTGATGTTTATCGACGCAGTTCATTACGCGCCGCACGGCCCCATCGACGTTCGCGCGCTGGATTGCGATTTCCTGGCCTGCTCGCCCTACAAATTTTTCGGTCCGCACATGGGCACTCTCTATGGAAAGCGCGAACGCTTACTGCAATTTCAACCGTACAAAGTGCGCCCCGCCTCGGACTCGCTTCCGGATCGCTGGGAAACCGGGACGCAAGTGCAGGAGCTGATCGCCGGCATCGGCGCCGCGGTCGACTATCTCGCCGAGCTCGGCCGCCGCCACGATGCGACCGCAACCAATCGCCGTAGCGCCTTGCTCGCCGCCTATCGGACCACGCATCAACACGAAACATCGTTGCTGACACGCTTGGTCCCGGGCCTGCTGTCGATTCCAAAGTTACGCTTTTTCGGCATCAGCGATCCAAGCCGCTTCCACGAGCGCTGCTCAACCCTTTCGATTCGCATCGGCGATCATCACCCCACGGAAATCGCGAAGTTTCTCGGCGACCGCGGCATCTTCACCTGGGATGGAAATTACTACGCGCTGAACCTGACCGAGCGCCTCGGCGTCGAGAAAAGCGGTGGTCTCCTCCGCATCGGCCTCGTGCATTACAACACCGCGGAAGAAGTAGACCGTCTGCTGACCGGGCTACGTGAGTTCGCCCGCGCGTAATCCCAGAGACCTCTTCAGCGTTTCCAATACTCCGGCTATTATCTGGCTGGATATACCATTGATTTTTACTCGGCCAAAATATTAACCTCCTTGTCGCGCTTTCGCTGTTGAGGGGGTCCACCATGCCGCGCTCCCTAAGTATTTCCACGCTGCTTCTGCTAAGCGTCATTCCGTTGTCGAGCCATGCCGGAGAAAAGCCCTGGACCGAGGTGCGCAGTCCCAACTTCCGAGTTCTTACGAACGGCAGCGCAAATGATGGGCGCCGCGTTGCGCGCGAGTTTGAACAGATGCGCACGGTCTTTGCTATGGCTTTCGCCAAAATGCGTCTCGAGACAGGCGCACCGCTCCTGATCTTTGCGCCCCGCGACGAATATGCGATGAAAGCCATGGCGCCTGCTTTTTGGAAGGGTAGTGGCCCAAAGCCTGCCGGCCTTTTCCAACACGGCTGGGAGCGGCAGTATGCCGTCATACGTCTCGACCAGGACGTTGCGGGGCGGAACAATGTTGTCTATCACGAATATGTGCATACGTTGTTGCACGCCAACTTTCGTTGGCTGCCGACCTGGCTTGACGAAGGCCTGGCGGACTTTTACGGGAACACGCGGTTTGAGCAAACGAAGATGTACGTAGGTGCTCCAAGCACGCGTGTACTTCGGCTAAGAGACTCGGCACTAATCGACCTGGATGAACTCATCAGCGAGAATCCGTGGCGCAAGTACCGCAATAATGATGAGCGGATCGATATGTTCTATGCCGAGGCGTGGACTTTGGTGCATTACCTGACTTTTGCTCCCGGGATGGAACAAGGAAAGAAGCTCAGCAAATTTTACAGCGCGCTGCTGGAAGGGCAAGAACAGAAGAAGGCGTTTCAGGATGTCTTTGGCAACTTCAAGGACATAGAACAAGGCCTTTTGAGCTATGCCAGAAAATTTACCTTCAATAGCTACGTGCTGCAAAATCCTCCGCAGATCAATGAAAAGGATTTTTCATCGCGACTGATGAGCGTGGGCGAAACCGAAGCGGAACTCGGAACCTACCGTTTGTTTTCCCATGATACTGAAGAAGCGCGCGCCGCGATCGAACAAGCCCTTCACGAAGATTCCGCGTTAGCGCTGGCGCACGAGACCCTGGGTTTTTTGAACTTCGCAGACGGTAAAGACGAAGCCGCGAAGGCCGAATTCGAAAAAGCACATGCTGCGGACCACCAGCGCTATCTTTCCCTTTACTATGCCACCATGCTGTCTCCACTTCGAAAATCCAATGAGCCTGCCGACAAATTGAAACTGCGCGCAGCTATGTACGATGTGTTGAAATTGAATCCACGGTTCGCCCCGGCTTTTATTCAGCTTGCAATGACCACGGCGCGTGAGGGTAGCTACATCAATGCCCTGAACCAGGCCCGCAAAGCTGAAGAACTCGAGCCTTCGCGCGCCGGCTATCACTTGTTGGTCGGAAGACTCCTTCTCGCCCTGGGACGCGTTGACGAAGCGGCGCAGCAGGCCACCTTTGTCGCGGAACGTTGGCGCGGCCCGGATCACGATGAAGCGACCGAATTATGGAGCGCTCTCCCGGCTGAGAAGCGGCCGCTGGATACAACTTTGCTCGCGGATGCTCTTAATGGCACTCAGACCTCACAAGGAATGGTGCTGTCGGTAACGTGTGCGAAGGAAGGCACCGCGGTTGTTGTCCAGAATGCGGACGGGACAAGCACCTTCAGCAGCTTCAGCGGAGCCCGTATGGTTGGATATTCAGACACGCTGTGGTTCGGCGGTGATCACTTCACTCTCTGCCATCATCTCGACGGATTGCGCGCGGTCGTTCGTTACAAACCCAACGCCGATAAGCGGTCTGCAGGAGAATGGTTTGAACTGGAGTTTCGTGAAGACCTGCCCAAAGCGCAGGAAAAGAGCAGCGCTCCTCCTGCTGCTGCAAACAACTGACTCGATTTTTGACGTTTTTTGGATGCACGCATTTCACGCGTGGCAGGAAATTCCGAGTCCTGTATCCTAACCAGCTATGGCCAAACGTCCGAAACCAATTGTTCTTACTGTGCTCGACGGCTGGGGATTCCGCGCCGAAACCAAAGGCAACGCCATCGCCCTTGCGCGCAAACCTACTTATGACGCCCTGCTCAAGAAATTTCCTAATACGTTGATTCACACTTCCGGCCCGTACGTCGGCCTTCCGGAAGGCCAGATGGGCAATAGTGAAGTCGGCCACCTCAATATCGGCGCCGGCCGCATCGTACACATGGACATCACCCGCATTGACCTGCTCATCGCCAACAAGCAATTGCAAAACGTGCCGCTTTTCCAACAAGCGATGGAGCGTGGCCGCCAGCGTCGACTGCACTTGATGGGCCTGCTTAGCGATGGCGGCGTGCACTCGCACATCAATCATCTGTTCGCATTGCTGGAAATGGCCAAGCAGCAGAAAGTCGAGAACGTCTTGATCCACTGCTTCATGGATGGCCGGGATACTCCGCCACACAGCGGCCGTGATTTCGTGCAGCGACTCCAGCAGAAGATTCGCGAACTGGGTGTCGGTCAGATCGCCACGCTGGTCGGGCGCTACTACGCCATGGATCGCGACAATCGGTGGGAGCGCATCGAACTCGCCTATCGCGCCGTTGTCCATGGTGAAGCGGAAATTCGCACCGACGATCCCTTAGCGGCACTACAGCGCAGCTACGAGCAAGACGTGACCGACGAATTCGTAAAGCCGATCGTGGTCACCAAGGGCAGCGGTCCGACCGCGCCACCCGTCGGGCCGATCCGCGACGACGATGCCGTGATCTTCTTCAACTTCCGCGCCGACCGCGCCCGCCAGATGACCTATGCGCTCGCCGCGCCGGACTTCGATAAATTTGACGATCCCAAGCGCCCCAAGAACCTTTTCTACGTGGCCATGACTCAGTACGATAAAAACTGGCCGTGGCTGAAATACGTAATCGGCCCCGAAAAACTCGAGCATATTCTCGCGCAGGTTTTCGCCGATATTCAGTACAAGAATTTGCGCTGCGCCGAGACTGAAAAATACGCGCACGTCACTTATTTCTTCAATGGCGGCGTGGAAAAGCCCTTCGCCGGCGAAGAGCGTATTCTCGTCCCCTCGCCGAAAGTCGCCACCTACGACCTTAAACCGGAAATGTCCGCCGCAGGAATCACTGACACGGTAGTGAAGGCCATTGAGAAAGGCGAGTTCGACGCCATCATCATGAATTACGCGAACGCCGACATGGTCGGCCACTCCGGCAAGCTGGAAGCCGCCATCAAAGCGGTCGAGGCGGTTGACTCAGGCCTCGCGCGCATCTATCAAACACTGCAGCCTCGCGGCGGCGCCTGGATCATCACCGCGGACCACGGCAACGCCGAAACCATGATCGATCCCAAAACCGGCGGTGCGCACACTTACCACACAACCAATCCCGTTCCCTTCGTCCTGGTTACCGACGATGGTCAAGTGCGCCTGCAGCCCGACGGCGCACTCCGCGACATCGCACCTACGATGCTCGGGGTCCTCGGCCAGCCGCAACCCAAAGACATGACCGGCCGCGATTTGCGTATTATGAAATGAGGGCAGCGGCCCGCCCGCAAGGTGAGTTCCTATGCCGCTCAAAACATCCCCGGGCAAATCAAGTTATATAGGCAGGTTCGGCGGCTTGACCGTTCCCGGCACGCCGGTTGGCGCAATCGTTTCAATCGGCATGGTCATCCTGTGTTGGCTGGCCATTCCTATTGCGCGGCCGTTCATACTCGGCACGGGCGGTCTGGGCCTCATCGTCGGATTGGTCCTCTGGTGGAGGCACAACAAATCCAGCGAGTAAATATCCTCAATCATCCGCGCCCGCCAGTGAAACCGCGCGCGTGGAATCTCGAATCACTAATTCCGGATTCATTTTTTGATTCACCACACTCCAGTCACGCTTTTCCAGCGTTGCGTTGATTCCTTCCATAACGATATTTACCGCCAACCCGCCCATGGCCTCCATCGGTTGCCGCACGGTAGTCAGCGACGGCGCCGCAAGCGCCGATAGCGCCACGTCGTCAAACCCGGTGACCGAGCATTGCTCCGGCACCTTGACGCCAGCCTTGGTCAGCGCGCGAATAGCGCCCAAAGCGGTCAGGTCATCGAAAGCCATCACCGCGGTGAATTTCTTCTTCTGATCCAGCAGACTTTCTGTGTAACGGTATCCGCTCTCAAAACTGGAATTGGGGTCAAGCGAATCCGGCAATTGCACGATGAGCGCCGGATCGATTTCAAGGCGGACGCTCTGCGCAAACTTTTGTATCCCACGCCAACGCGGCGCGCTGTCAATCAACATCTTCGGCCCGCGGATGAACGCGATTTTGCGGTGCCCCAGTTGGTACAGATGCTCCAGCGCGAGCCGCGCGCCCGCTTCGTTGTCCACCATCACCGAACTGATGTTGTCGCCGGCCAATTCCCAGCCGATCGTCGCCGATGGAATATTTCGCTTGCTGAGATCGGCAAGCACGTGAATATCGACGAAGAGCCAGTTGGCCACTACGATCAATCCTTCGACGTGCCGGTCCAGCAGCAATTCCAGGTAGCGTTCGAAGCGGTTCTTCTGATTGTGCGCATCGGCGAAAATAGCCAGGTACGAAGCCTGGTACAGCGCGTTCTCCACGCCACGCATGATCAACGTGCAAAAGGGATCGGTGATATCGAAGAACAACACGCCAATGCTGTGGCTACGCTTGCTACGCAAGAATCGCGCCATCACGTTCGGCCGATAGCCAAGTTTCTTGGCGGTTTCCTCGATCCGCCGTTTGGTCGCTGGAGCGATGTATCTGGCCAACGGGGCGTTGTTCAACACAATCGAGACGGTGGCAGGCGAAAATCCGCTCTGCGACGCCACATCTCTCATCGTGACCGCTTGGTTCTTCTCGCTCGAGCGCTTCACCAGGAGGGCTCCTTGGTGGCCCACATCATCCCGCCAGAATCATTCGATTGCCAACACCGACGGCACGCGCCGATTGCTACTCCGCCGGCACCTCAAAGGAAAGCGGCTCCCGGAACCAACGCGTCTTCCAAATGCCGAAAACGATTCCCGCGATCATCCACACTCCGCCCAGAATTTGCGCCGGACGGCTAAGGCTGAGCCATAAAGCAAAACAAATAAGAAAACCAAGAACCGGTGGAATAAAATTCCAGGTCTTCTTTTCTTCCGCGTGTAGGAAATAACGCACAAATGCGGCGGCGTTCACGCCCATGAACGCAATCAGCGCGCCAAAATTCAAAAGTTCGATGCCTCGTCCAAAGGTTAGAAAGAAAGAGCCGAGCAGGGCCAGCACGCCCACAAAGATCACATTATTTCGCGGAACTTGATGCCTCGGGTCGATTGCGCCAAAAAACGAACGTGGCAGCGCATTGCTTCTGCCCATCCCGTAGAGCAATCGCGCCGCCCCGATGTGCGCTCCCATACCCGAGCCAAAATTGGCCACCACTAGGGTCACTCCGACGATAGTGAACAACGGACCCCACATTCGAGCCGCGGCCCACACATAGGCCGTATCCGGATTCGGAAACGGCTCGGTTGCCGGCCAGACAAGCTGTGCCACATAGACTTCCGCCGCCGAAAGAATGCCGATCACCACGCAAGTCAGCACCGTGGCCAGCATGATATTGCGCCGGGGATTTTCAGCCTCTTCAGACAGAGTCGAGATGCCGTCGAATCCGATGTAAGACAACACCGCAATCGAAGTGCACCCGAACAGATTGCCCACTGTGAAAGTCTGCGGATCGTAGAACGGCCGCGTGAAGAAATGTGGATCGCTGTGCGGATGGCCGAAGATGTATCGAATCGCGCTGACAAAGATCACTATCACTACAGCGCTCATTCCCGCGGTCAGGCCCGCGTTTACTCGCGCAGAAGTCTTGATCCCTCGAAGATTCAGCAATGTAAACGCCACCGCAAAAATAATTTTCCAACCCCAGTCCGGTATCGCCGGAGCAAACTCGTGCGCTTGCCCCGCGCACCAGATTACGCACACTAATGGATTCACGATGTAATCCATCACCATGCCCCAACCGGTTACATACCCAACCGACGGATGGATTTCCTGCGCCACGTAAGTGAACGCCGATCCGGCACTGGGATAAGCGCGCGCCATGCGTCCATAACTCATAGCGGTAAAGAGCATCGCCACCATGGCCACCAGGATGGCGGTCACCACGTGGCCGCGCCCACGATCGCTCAGTGCTCCGAAGGCGGACATGGGCGCGACCGGCTGCAGCACGATCATGCCGTACAAAATTAGGTCCCACAGCGTGAGCGCCCGGCGCAACCTCGGCGCTGCTGCAGCCACTGTTGTTACCTCAGTTCCCAATCACTGATCCTTTCAATATCCGAGTTACCGTTATTGAATCGTTTCAAGCGCCGCCATTCTGTGTGAATCGCCTCACTCAGGCAAGCGCAATCTTCCCCGTCCGATCCTCCCTTCGCTCCGTGCGATACTGGTCCGCCGCCATGCTGCGCTTTGCCCAACTCTGCGAATCCATAGCTGCAACCGCGAAAAAGACTGAAAAGGTAGCTCTTGTCGCCGACTATCTGCACAGCGCGCCGGTCGAAGAAGCGGCTCTCGGCTCCCTTTATCTTTGCGGTCGCGTTTTCCCGCGCCGTGAAGAGCGTGTCCTCTCGATTGGTTTCTCGATTCTCCTGCGCGCGGTCGCCAGCATCGCCAAGAAGAATCCCACCGAGCTTGCCCCGGTTCTTCGCCATCACGGCGATCTGGGTGCCGGCGCTGAAGAAATCCTCTGCCATCGCTCGGTCAGGTCGTCCCTCAGCCTTCCGCAAGTCGCCGAAGTCTATGCTTCTCTGGCCCAGCAGCGTCGCGCTGCCGCCAAGCAAGGGCTGCTCGAACACACCCTCCAACGTCTTTCCGCAGTCGAGGCCAAGTACTTCATCAAGATAGCTACCGGCGAGCTCCGCATCGGCCTAAAGGAAAGCCTCGTGGAAGAAGGCATTGCCAAGGCCTTCGAGCAAACGCCGGCTGCCGTCCAGCGCGCCAACATGCTCCTGGGCGACATCACGGAGGTCTTTCGGCTCGCTATTGCCAACCAACTTTCTTCTGTCTCCCTCCAGCTCTTTCGCCCCATCTCCGTCATGCTGGCCAGTCCTGCCGAGACGCCAGCCGACCTAGTCGCCAACTTCCCAAACGGCGCTCTCGTCGAAGACAAATTTGACGGCATCCGCGCGCAAGTCCACAAACGCGATTCGCAAGTAGAGATCTACTCCCGCACTCTGGACCGTGTCACTGAGTTTCCCGAACTCCTGGAGCCTATCCGGGGAATCACCGGCGACTTCATCCTCGATGGCGAAATCATAGGCTGGCGTGATGGCCGGGCCATCCCGTTCACAGAACTCCAGCAGCGCCTCGGCCGCAAACCGATCGACCTGTTTACTTCCCCTCAGGTTCCCCTGAG
>Ga0137418_10002582_pt1 | contig 16572 bp, 10 predicted proteins | sample CZODoug3_1_2_16f_FD_122242 | JGI IMG/M metagenome (GOLD analysis project Ga0137418, IMG submission 122242) | Vadose zone soil fungal communities from Angelo Coast Range Reserve, California, USA - CZODoug3_1_2_16fungal (Hybrid Assembly) | ecosystem: Environmental > Terrestrial > Soil > Vadose... | reverse complement strand
GAGTTGACCAGATTCGAACTGATATAAGCCATTACCAAAAAATGGTGTTTTCCCAAATTAAACTACAACTCATTTAAGTTTTAAATTTAATATTTGCCGAAAACTGGAATTGAACCAATATCTAAATCTTACAAGGAATTCATTTTACCTGTTAAACTATTTCGGCCTTGCCTTGGGAGAGAATTGAACTCACATATCTATATCTTCAGAATAGCGCTTTGACCACTAAGCAACCGAGGCTTTATTTTAGGATAGCCTTTATTTAGAATTAAAATTTAATTGGAGAAAGATAGATTCGAACTATCATATTTGTAATGCAAATACAACTGATTACCATTATCAGATTTCCCCTTTTGATTCTATTTCTATATTGTAAATAAAATCTCTTTTAAGAGAAATTAATTTTAAATTTAATTTTTATGACTAGTTAATTAAAAGTAATAGTAAAATTAATGTTATTAATTTAATTTAGAAAAATATAAAAACATTTCTATTCTAATTTCTCGGCACCCTTTCATTAAGAATGAGTGCAAGGCTTTATTTTTTTTTAACCTAATTGTGTTTAAAATTATTTTATAAATATATAAATTAGCAAAGTCTAATTGTTTAGAGCCCTTCCATGCATTGCTAGTATGCTTACCTCCGGTAATGCTTTAATAATTTAGGTGGTACAGCAAAAGAAAAGTAATAGGAAAGTAAGGAAGTACACAGAAGGAAATAAATGTAAACTAGAATATAAAATATATTGTAAAATAATAAAACAATAGCCTTAGCCAAACCAAAATACAAAAATAATAAATATTCTCTTAGTTTAATGGTTAGAACAACATTCTTCTAAAGTGTTAATTTTGGTTCGAGTCCAAAAGAGAATGTAAATAAAAAATATAAATATACAAATAAAATAATAGTTATAGTGTATTACAAAAAGATAAGAATTAAAAATTGTTTTTAAACTTTATGTTTTAATTTTTCTGCTTTATAACCACTAATATTTTGGACTATTAAAAAATAAAAATAATTGCTTAATTTATGCTCTCTCATTGTTTAGTTAGACTCGCTTATCTACTCCTTGCTAAGCATTGTTTTGCTTTAGCCTATTTATAAAAATTAAAAATAAAAATTATGACTAAAGCAGATATTTAAAAAATAGTTAACGGTTTAAAATTTAAAGTTGTGAAAATTTAAAGTAATAGGCATTTATATAAATATTAGTGTTTTTTATAGCAATAAAATTTTAAGTTCATACTTGACCTATTGCATAGGCATATTAAACTTAATGCTTTGCCTTCTTCCTAAACTATATTTTTAAACTAAAAGCACAGCCTGGCATGGGAAGACCTCAAGGCAGACAGTAAAAATATTTTATAATTTAAAAAATCTTCATTGAAAATTATTAAATATAAAAAAATACTCATTCATTTTTAACTAAATAATTCATTATTTAATTAAATTTATGAATAAATAATAATAACAAAATCACTCCTTCTATAGAAGAAAACCAAACTTAGCAAAGCTTTAGCTAGCAAGCTAGGCCGGCCTTAGTATTAAAAGGCCCAAAGCAAATAGAGATATAATATCTCTATACAATGCTCTTAAATAAAAAATTATATATGTTTATTACATATAAATAAGTTATATTAATATTATTGAAAGGTTTGGAGCCTTTGACGAGGCAATAGAAGTAATGATAATTAATAAAATACAAATGAAAAATATTTTAATAGATATATTAGCTTTTGGAGCTTTACTTTCTAGTGTGTTAGTTATAACATCTAAAAATCCTGTAATAGCAGTAATCTTTTTAATCTCTGTATTTGTTAATGCAGCAGGATATTTAATTTTATTAGGTGTAGGATTTATAGGAATATCTTATATTATAGTATATGTTGGAGCTATTACAGTATTATTCCTTTTTGTAATTATGATGATTAATATAAAATTAACTGATATATTAGAAACTGGTTCACAATATACAAAAAATTTACCTTTAGCTTTAGCAATAGGATCTTTATTTATTTATGAAATCTTTACTATAATACCATTTAGTTTTAATAATGTATCTATAATTTCTGTATTATTAGAAACTTTAACAAATTTCAATAGTTTATTATTTAATTCTGAAATATCTGCTATTAATTCAGTTATTACTGCTATTAATCCTAATATTGCTGATACTACATTTACTAATTTCTTACAAATTGAAGCTATTGGACAACATCTTTATACTACTGGCGCATTCTTATTAATAATTACTAGTGTAATTTTATTATTATCTATGATAGCACCTATATTCATTTCTAAAAAATAAATCTAAAATATAATTAGAAATATATTACCCCCCCTTCTTATTACTTATTAATACCAGGCTAAGCAACCCTTGTTTATCTTAACAATAATAGGCATGCTTGCATACTTTGCTTTAGCAAAGCACAACAAAGGCTAGGGTGCCGCAATAATATAAGAAAGAATAATAGTTTAAAAGTAAAAACATTATAATTTAATAATTTCGTTTACGTTAAATCATAAAATCATTAGTCGTGCTAATATTGTAATAACCGGTTATTATAAATTATTTGACTTGTATATTAATAGGGCGTTAGACTCCTCCTATTCTAGATTTATTATAGTCAAACATAACCCTAACTAAGTATTTCTTGTACTTTTATTACTTTCATTGTATCCTACTAACGTCTTCTTAAGACCTTTCTATGCAAAGCATTTGCTTTACTAGCCTCAGGCTAACTAGCGAGCAGGTGTGGAATAAAGACTCCTTTAATTTCCCGGCTCTAAAATAAAAATAAAATAAACTAATTAGGTTAAATAAAATTAAATTAAGTTTAGCAAATATACCTGACCTGTTTCTGAATATTGCTTTCGAAAGTTATTTTCTATTCTAACGTAAAATAGTTAAAATTAAATAACAAATGTAGAATAAAACTGTGTATTAAGTCTCTATGTCATAAGTGGCCTATTTTTAGTCAATTAGCACACGAAAAGGAATAAAAAATAATGCTCCGGAGTATAATAAAAATAAACAAAATTATTGTTTACCTTACTAACGTTTGTACCGAATTAATTTACTAGTAGTTTATTACTAACTTGATTATTTATTTAATTGAGTTTTTTATTTTTAGAGGTGGGATAAATTAAGCATTAATTATCAAAATTAGCTGCCTTCAGGCCTTAATATGGTGCTAAATCAAAAGCAATTAATATACTAGGTACTAATATAATAAATGCAACTGCTACTGGTAGTAAATTTAACCAACATAATTCAATTAAAGCATCATATCTTAATCTAGGTAATGTAGCTCTAAACCAAACGAACATAAAACAGAATATACATGCTTTAAGACCTAATACTATTGATGATATATTTATATAAGAATCATTTACAAATAATTCTGGAAAATTATAACCTCCTAAGAAGAAAATAGCTGTGATAGTACTAAATAATACTATAGAACAATATTCAGCTAAGAAGAAGAATACAAATGGTACACTAGAATGTTCAGTGAAGAAACCAGCCACTAATTCTGATTCAGCTTCTTGAAGATCGAAAGGAGTTCTAGAAGTTTCAGCTAAAATAGAAATGAAATAGAAAATAAATACAGGTAATAAAGGTAAAATAAACCATACTGCTTGTTGACTTTCTATAATTGTTGTATAATTAAATGATCCTGTTAATAATATAATTATTAATACTGCAGAACTTAATATTAATTCATAACTTATCATAGCTGCTGTTGATCTTAAAGATCCTAAGAAAGCATATTTAGAATTAGCACTCCATCCAGCAAATAATATACCGTATACTCCTAAAGATGATAAAGCTAAACTATATAATACTCCTAATGAAAAATCTGAAATTGTTAATCCTTCTCCAAAAGGAATTACTCCCCAACCTAATAAACTAAAAATTAATGCTGATACTGGAGCTAAATAAAATAAAACTTTATTAGATTGAGAAGGTAAAACTGTTTCTTTAAGAATTAATTTTAAAGCATCACTAAAAGGTTGTAAAATACCATAATAACCTACAGTATTAGGTCCTACTCTTCTTTGCATAGCAGCTAATTGTTTTCTTTCTATAATAGTCATGAAAGCAACAGATAATAGTACAGGTAATAATATTATTAATACATCCATTAAATTTATTAATATATCTATTATATTAGAGATTAAATTATTTTTTATCATTGGTATTATTATTTTGTTATTTTTATTTATTCATAAATTTAATTAAATAATGAATTATTTAGTTAAAAATGAATGAGTATTTTTTTATATTTAATAATTTTCAATGAAGATTTTTTAAATTATAAAATATTTTTACTGTCTTCGCTTTTGCTTAGCACTAGAGCACTAACATTATTTTAAAATAAATTAAATATAATTAGGTACTAGCTTTGCTCTATTATAAAGCCCTAAGATCTAAGCCACTATTGATATCTATAAAACAATGCTAACGCATTGTAATAGAATACATAAACAGGCTTGTTTATTATTTTATTCTTATCTTTTTGTAATACACTATAACTATTATATTATTATATTTTATTTGTATATTTATATTTTTTATTTACATTCTCTTTTGGACTTGAACCAAAACTAACACTATAAAAAGAATGCAGTTCTAACCATTAAACTAAGAGAATATTTGTTATTTTGGTATTTCTAGCCCTAGCTTTCATTTTTAATAGCTTTTGCAAGCATGTAAGCATTTCTAGCCTCTTGTTTGTATAAAATAAGAATTATTATTATTTTTTAAATAAATTTGAGTTAACCTTTAGGTGTTAGGCTAGCAGAGTTATATAAAAAGATTATTTTATATTTATCTAAATTAAATTAATAACATTAATTTTACTATTACTTTTAATTAATTAATAAATTATAAAAATTAAAAATAGAAGCAATAACAAATAATACGGGTGCTCTGCCTGCTCTAAATTTATTCAGTAGGCAAGCAAGCCTTTTTATTAATAATAATTAGGCAAGCAATACAAAAGCAAGCTAAAGCATACATAGCTAAGGTGTCCAAATAACATCTAGAACAGCCTTTCTAGGCCAATAAGTATGTAGCAGAAATTTATATAAAATATATAGTAAATAGCCGAAAAAAGGAATTGAACCTTTGTTATACCGTCATGAATGGTATGTTTTAACCTATTAAACTATTTCAGCTCAGAATTTGGCACTAATTTCTTTTAAAAAGAAAAGAATTTATTTATCTTTCGTTTAATGCAGTTTTAGATATTTTTTTATTAATTGTTAAAACTTTATTAATAAAGGGCTATACCTAGGCCATAGATCCATTAAAATTTATTCCCTGTATAATTAAAGCAGAACATGCCTTAATAATTAAAAATTAAAAATTGAGGCAAAGCAAATAACAGCACTGCCTTTTTTTTAATTAGGCAAGCAAAAGCTTGCAAAAGCTAGCGTGGTTGCTTTAGCAATACAAAGCATAACAAAAAGGGGTGGGGTATAAATAAAGCATTAATTTAAAAAATTAATTCTTTTCTGTAGCTAGATCCATCAAAGTATTTTCTATTAAACCTACCATCGGAACGATTATAATAAACCAAGCAAAGTAGAATGCTGTAGCAATTTGCCCTATTTCAACATAAGGAGTATTAGGGTGTTGAGATCCAATCCACATTAGTATAAAGAAGTTAACAACGAAGGCCCAGAAAAAGAATTTCATAGCTGGTCTGAAAGCCATACCTCTAATTCTAGATACATCAGTTAAAGGTAACACTAATAAAATTAATAATGAACCAAACATAGCTAAAACACCTAATAATTTATTAGGAATAGATCTTAATATAGCATAGTAAGGTAATAGATCAGTAACATAAAATTATATTATTTAATAATATCAGGGTTTATTTTGTAAAGCATATTTTTATGCATAAACTTAGATATGTTGTGTCTTATCACATCCATGCTTTCTTCCCATATATAAATTCTTTCTCCTTTTTTATGTTTATGTATTGAACATTTCAAGGTTTTTATTTCAAACATATTTTCTAAGGAACTTTTTAAATTTAAAACATCTTGGTTGGTAAAACCATAAGTATTTAAATGTAAACCTTTATTTTGAAGAGAACCATCATCCATAATCCAATAAGCTAAACCTCTAGGAGTAAGTAAATCTTGTATATTTGAAGGAACTATTTTCAAATTATCTGAGTTATAAAAAAGATTTTTGTAATAATTAAAACATGGCAATGATAATGTAGCAAAATTAACGGAACTATAACTATTATTAGTTCTCTTATCTACAAATGATTTTGTTTTAAGTTCAAAATCTTTAGATAAGTAGGGTTTAAATAATTCTAATACGTGATTAAAATAGTTAAGATGTTGTATTCTTAAACTACTTTGACCATACATAAATCTAGAATTACCTGTTAAAGATCTTTTTTGAATATGTCCATCTCCTAGTAATAATCCAATAATAATTTCATTTAAAGGACTTTCAATAGTTAATTTTGATCTTTCAAGTTTAGATAATCTTTTTTTTGTAGTTATAGTTGATAAATTTTGTGAATATACTAAACTTGTGTAAGTTATCAGATCACATTAATTAATACATTTTATGTAATACCCATTATCTTTCAATAATGGCTGGACTATATCTTCATCCTTACTTTGGAGTAATTTAATTAGTTGCTATCTGTAAGGAGCTTCACGTGTAGTCTCTGAGGATCCTACTTGTTCTATGTTTATATAAAAATAGTGTGGTCTTGTTAAAAATAGGAGATAAATTGCTAGGGCAAGCAAAAGATATATAAAAATATTAGGGGTGGCTAGTCCCCCATAATAGTACACATCTATAAACAAAATAACCAAACTACATCTTTATTCACAGATGATAGTTATTTAATTAGTATATAAAAAAATATGTATATTAATATATACTCTTTTAAATAAGATCTTTTTCTAATATTAGTAACATAAAAGATCTTATTTAGATATAGCTATAGGCATAAATCCGTGATATACTCCACTATAGTAATCTGTAACCAGCACTTACACTAAAAAAAAATTGATAGTAATATATTTAACTATACCATGAAAAAGAGTAGGAATTATAATTACAGAACTAACAAGTATTGGATCTTCATTTAAAAACATATAAAATGCTTCATCATTAGTAAAAATTAAAGGTAATAAGTCATAATATAAATAGATTGGTCACATTTTAAATTATAGAAATTTGTTACTTTAGGTTGGACAAATGCCCTAACATTGAATATTATGAGAAGTAAAAAAATAACGGGGGGTAATAAAAATCATTAATTAACACTAACAAATAAATGGATTTATAACTATATTTGGATCAACAGTTAATATAGTATTCCCAATTACTAAAACAGTATGATTTATTCCATTGATTACATGATTGTAATCAATATGATTTGATACATTACTAAGAGATTCATATAAAAATTCTTGATTATATATATTTATATCATAAACTGAATTAGATGGTACATGTAAACCAGATTCAGAGATTACTTCACTTACATTTGATGCACTATCATTAGGATCAACTAGATTTTCTAAAGTAGAAGCAGATTCTGCATTATAAAATCCTACTGTAGTTAAATGGCTTTCCGAATCATGAAGTGATACTGATTGATTAGAATCTAATTTGTTTCTCCATTTTTCTACTTTAGTTTCACCCAATGAAGTTAATTCAGAACTTCTAACACTACATACTTCTAAGAACCATTGTTTAACTGTTCCCCATGTTGATGTAGCGTTAGTTTGTACACCTACGTCTACATATTGAGGATTAGGATTAGTTGGTGTACCTAATATTTCATCTATCCAATTTTTTACTGATTCATACCACATTCTAGCTGAAGTTTGCATTCCAGTATTAACATAAGTATTAACTGCTTGTATTCCGGCTTCTACTTGAATATTAGCTGTTTGTACACTAGCATCAACATAACTATGGTTAGGTAAATTATCAAGTTGAATATTTTAATTTAATTTAGATATAGAATTTAGTGAAGGTTGCGTAGCAGTAGTGTTAACTAATGATTCGATGTTATTAGTTGTAATTATTTTATTATAAAAAGTATAAGTAAATATACCTCCTACTAAAATTGAACCTACAACAAAGAGTAAATCATTGTTAAAGAACATTTTGTTTAAAAAAATTTTGTTTCGAATAACGTATAAATACTTAAACTTATCGAATTGACTGAATATAAAATTATTAGGCTCGTCTAATAATTAGTTTAAATTAAAATTAAATTATACAGAGTATTCAGGTGTTTCACCTACCTTTGTTAAGGTTTCCCTATGAGGAAATTTATAAAGTATTTTAAAATACTAAATGAGGAAAATAAAATAACATTACTCAACAGTTAATAAAGAAATATCGCGTAGCAAGTGTAGTTAATAAGACTACCAGAATTATAGAAACTATTTCTTATTATTTAATTTATTCATTACTTTTATTTTTGTTTACTTTTATTTTTATATACATAAAAATTTAAATTCTTTAAAATAAAAAAGGGGGATATTAATAAATTATTTATTTAATAAGATAAAAATTCTATTATATTTACATATATTAATAATAATAATACAATAATAATTAAACAGATATTCATTAATAAATAATATTGTTGAAACTTTCTTCTTAATTGTATAAATTTAGCTATTTTAGGAAATCTGTTTTCTAAATCAAAGTATGTTATTAACTTTTCACCATAAAATATACTAATTATACTAAATAAAGTAAATATGATAAACAATGAACCTAATATATTAGACATAGCTAAATTTTGTTGATAATTTAACCCATCAAAAAAACTTTGTAAAGAATCTAAATATTGAGATTTATTTCCACTATTGTTAGTCAATAAAGTATTAATTTTATTAATAAATGAATCAAATTTACTATTTACAGATTCATACATATTATGTATTTCTAAATCAGTATTTGCTACTTTTTGTATATTTTCATTTATTGTACTATCATTAATATTTTCTGAATATTTGTTTTGTAAATCTCTTTTGATTTCTAATGAACTTCTTATTTTTTGATCTAAGACTTCTACATCATTTCTTAAATTATTAGATTCTTCAATTATTGATTTATCATTTTCTAATCTATTTACATTATTTTCAAGTAATGAGGTATATTTATTGTTTAATTCTTCATATTTAGTTTCTTGTTTTTTTATTTTATCTTGTAATATTAAGGTATTATTTGTTCTAATTGTATTATAAATAACCAAACTAAATGAAGTTAAAGTCAATCCTTGAAAAAATCTAGGTGTTTTCATTTAATGATATAAATATTTTGTTTTAATTTGACTTTTTAGCTCGTTTTTAGTATGTAATTATCCTTTTTTCATTAGACTATGTTAAATTTTGGTATAAAGGCCTAGAAAGATTACTCTATTAATATTAGAGTAATATTAAAATTACACTCTTTATAGGATTCGAACCTATACCTACAAGCTTATGATTTAAAAACTTGTCGTACGACCTAAACCAATATTAATGGCTATTTCTTATACTAAAAGATATACCTAAAGTTGAATACTTAGATCCAATTTAAGTATAGAGTTATAATACCTATAATAATAGCCTCTGATAAACAAACACTAAAATTAGAATTATTATTACTTTTATGATACTTTTAGTTTATAATTAGATATTTTTTATAATTAATAATATTTTTAATGGGGGAAAATTATAAGTTTATATAACAAAATAGAATGTATTCCTAATGGAGGATATTTTATTTTTATTCTAAGGCTATTCATGTTTAATTTTATTTCATTTATTTTAGCTAAACCTTCAATGGTTAAATATAATATAATTTATTCATTTTTTCATTACTTTTAATAAAATGATTTTTTTAATTAATAATGGGGGATATATTTATAAAAATACTTTTCTTTAGCCAAAAGCTTAAGTATTAATTAATTACTTTCTTTTTTTATAAAATTGAATAGAAGAAAGAAACTATTCACCCTAATAATCTCCTATTTTTAGCAAGACCACTAAATATAGAACTTTGGTTTCCTGCTGATTGTCCATTGTAATATCTTTAAGATTTTCACTAATAATATAAAAAGAAATAGTACTTAAAGCTTTAGGAGTTTCCAGCATATAGTGAAGTTTATTATTCATAAGATTACTCTTATGCATGGCATCTGTTAACATACCATTCAGGTACAATTGAAGGAGGAGTTTGCATTGGATTAGCAGGAATATAATTATCACTGTGTCCTAATAAATTAGGATAATAGAATACTAAAATAGATAATACTAATAAGAATAAGAATATAGTTACTAAATCTTTAAAAATAAAATAAGGATGGAAAGCTAATCTATCTGTATTAGCAGTTATTCCATTAGGATTATTTGATCCATGTACATGTAAAGCAATTAAGTGAGCTACAACTAAAGCAGCTAATAAAAATGGTAATAAAAAGTGTAAAGAGAAGAATCTATTTAATGTAGCATTACTTACACTAAATCCTCCCCAAATTAATTCAACTAAATCTTTACCAAATACAGGAATAGCACTTAATAAATTAGTAATAACAGTAGCTCCCCATAAACTCATTTGTCCATAAGGTAATACATAACCTAAGAATGCAATAGCCATCATTAAAATTAAAATAATTACTCCTATTGACCATAATAAGACTCTAGGTGATCTGTATGATCCATAATATAACCCTCTTCCAATATGTGCATATACAAAAATAAAGAAGAATGAAGCTACATTAGCATGGCAATATCTAATGATATAACCTGCATTAACATCTCTCATTATATGTTCTACTGATGAAAACGCAAAATCTACATGAGGTTGATAATGCATTGCTAAAAAACTTCCTGTTAATATTTGTATTATTAAACACATCCCTAATAGTGAACCAAAATTCCATAAATAAGAGATATTTGCTGGTTCTGGTGAATCAACTAAATAAGAATTAAATAATCTAAGTAAAACATGCGATTTTAGTAATCTCATTAAGAATTATTTTTATTGGCCTCAGGCCTTAAATTTAACATTACTATTTTAAAATTTAAAATTAAATAATGAATAATTTATTTTTTAAGTCTGCTCTTTATTTATAGACAGATAAAGTAAAGAACAATAAATTTATCAATTATTATATTTATATATTAATTTTTAATTAATGAAAATTGAGATAAAAATTAATATTTATTGTATAAAGTTAATAAATAATTTAACTTCTATATTAATATGTTATATTTTATATTACATTTTTATTATTTTTGTATGACACTATAACTATTCTATTATTTGTTGTTTTTTTATGGATCGAGGCTCCAGCTATTGCATTTTTGCTTGCCTGCATCCTAGCATACTTGCTAGGGCCATTATATTAAATTTAAGCCCAAGAAGATTTGAACTTCTACAGATTCCTCATCAAGAAATTATTCTACCATTAAATTATAGGCTTTAAATTTTAAATTTTAATTTTTTTTAATAGCCTTAGATTTATCAGAACACTTACATATAACATTAATTAAAAGAATATCTAGCATTACTTCTAGAATGACAGCTGAGCTCTTATTTATTAATTTATTAAAAATTGAATGTATGCTTGCCAAATTATTATTAATAAAAAGGCAATGTCTTAATAATTTTAATTTATGCAGGCACATCACATATAAAATTAAGCTCCAAAAAAGATTATTTTAAATATAAAATAATTGGATTTAATTCTCCCCTATAATAATAAAATGATTATTTATTACTAACCGCTTCTTTTAAGATATTTTTTATATTTAAAATTAATATCTCTTATTAAATAAAAGAATGAAGTTTAATAAACAAAACCTCAAATAAAAAGAGTTAAGTTTACAGATGGTTCTGTAGTAGACCTGCAAAGTCTATCAAATTAGGGTTCAATTCCCTCTTAACTCTATTAATCCTTAGGCAGACCTAGCTTTGCTTTGTTGTGTAATGCTTTAACGTGCACAGCTAGCAAGGTCCAATCTAAACTTTAATAAGGCAACAAATAATAGGAACACAGGCATAACCTTGCTTTTATTTACAAAAAACAAGAGTGTATTAGAATGAGTTAACCAAAAATAAATTATAAATAATAGAACATTTTTAACAATAAGAAGTAAAATAATTTAATATTTTCCATTTAATATAACATTTAGCATCATTAGGTTTAGTTGAATTGTTAATTCATATTGAAAATTTTAATAAAACTAATACTTTAAAACTTTTATCATTCGATTACAGTAAAGGTATGAGATCATTAAATATTACAATGTCTAATCCTTATTTATTAGAAGGTCAATGACTATTTAAAGCAATTTATAACACTTTAATTACTAATGATGAATTCTTAGAATTTGGTTTTCAAAAAATTATAATATTAAGTTGTACATTAGATGATAATAAAACTTATAATTTACATTCAAATATTTTAATTAGTAATGATACTACATTTGAAGAATATTATTTATCTGTAGAAAAATATTTAACTCATTATTACAATCTAGAATATGGTTACAACTTTGAAAATATTACTACATTCACAGTGAAAGTTTGGAATGCAGATGATTTAAGAAATTTAAAAATTAAACAAACTGTAAAAGCTGTTGAATTTAATAGTAAAGTAGTAGATTCTACAGTTAAATCCAAATATTCTAATATATATTATAAAAAATTTAAAGGTATTAGATCTTTTTCAACATCTTCATTAATTATGAATAGTGTAAAACATTGGAGTGTAGGTAAAATTACTCCTATCTCAATATTAAATAGTAAAGGTAAATTAAAAGATCAATTTAAATTTACTAAACCTTTTTTTACTATGGATCTTGAAACTATCAATTTTAATAATAAGTATTCTCAACTCCCAATAGCTATTAGTAGTTGTGGCTATGTTAATGAAAAATTAGAAAGTAAAATATTTTTAATTGATTACTATTTACTTAAAACTGATCCAGAGTTGGCATTAAAAAATTTATGGATTAATTATTTCAATTATTTAGAAAATATAATAAAAAATAGTGAAACCTTAAATGAATTAACAATATTTGCACATAATTTAGGAGATTTTGATGGTTACTTTTTATATAAAGGTTTAATGAAACATTATAACCCTGAACATTTATCATCTATTATTGATGAAACAAACTCCTTTATATCTATTAAATTAAATAGTGAATTTAAATTTGAGTTCAAAGATTCATTAAGAATCTTTCCTACAAGTTTAGATAAATTATGTAAAATGTTCGGTGTAGAAGGTAAATCAATTTCTTATAATCCTAAATTTAAAAATATGGATTTATTTAACAATCCTAAATTGTTAAATACATTTAAAAAATATAGTCTACAGGATGCTGTAATATTATTTAAAGCTTTAAGTGTAGCACAAATCTTTTATTGGGATAAATTTAAAGTCGATATTGAAACTGTTTACTCTACAGCAACATTAAGTTTAAAAATATTTAGAACTAATTTTCAAGATAAACCTATTTATATTTTACCTTCTAATATTGATTTATTTATTAGAAGTGGTTATTTTGGTGGTGGTACTGATGTTTATAAAGCTTATGCTAAAAATGCTTTTTATTATGATGTTAATAGTTTATATCCTTTTGCTATGTTAAAACCAATGCCTTATGAAATATTAAACAATGGTAAATTAATTAATTTAACTAATAGAAGTTTAGATTCCTTTTTTGGTTTTGCTTATGTTAAAATTAATTGTCCGCTTGATATGTTAAGACCTGTATTACCATTTCACCATGAAGGTAAAACTATTTATCCTGTGGGTAGTTGGACTGGTGTTTACTTCAGTGAAGAATTAAAAGCTGTAGAAAAACTAGGCTATAAAATTACATTAATTAAAGGTTATGAATTCAGTCAAGCTAATCTTTTTACAAATTATGTACATTCATTTTATGAAATTAAAAAACATAGTACTGGAGTTGAAAGAGATATGGCTAAATTGCAATTAAATAACCTTTACGGATACTTTGGTAGAAAACAAATTAATATTTTAACTGAAAATATAAAAAATGAAAATATTAATTTATATTTATTAACTAGAATTATTAAAGGTATTTCTCCAGTTAATGATGAATATTCTACAATTTTAACTTACACTAACTTTAATTATGAGATGTTAGATAAGTTAAATAATGAATTACATTCAGAAATTAAAGGTTTTCAAACATTAATTAAGTCTAACGTTGCTTTAGCTGCTGCTGTTACTTCTTACTCTAGAATTCACATGATTCCTTTTAAAACACATCCTGATACATTGTATACGGATACTGATTCAATTTTCACAACTAAAGCTATTGATTTATCATTAATTGGTTTAGAATTAGGTGAAATGAAAGATGAATTGAAAGGTAAAGTAATTCATGAAGCTTACTTCTTAGGACCTAAAAAATATGGTTATTATATAAATGATACTATAACTGGTATTAAAAAAGAATTTAGCGTATTTTCAGGTGTTCCTAGAAATTCTTTAACCTTTGAGGAAGTTAAAGCTATATTTGAGGGTGTTATTATAAGTAAAAATCTCTCTAATAGATTCTTTAAATCATTTAGTTCACTTAATATTGAAATAAAAAATACTCAAATATCAATTAAGAATACTCCTAATAAAAAATTAGTTAATAATATCTATCAACCACCTATTATTAATAGTGGATATAATAATCTTTTTAATATTTATTATAATAAATTTAAGAATATTATTATTAAAAACCTTAAGAAACTATTATAAATGAATCTTAACCTTTCAATAGAAAGTAATAAATATTATCTATCAATTAGATATTATAAATGTATTCCCCCAGACTAAACAATAATTAGTTAAATAATAAAATACATTTCTAATCATAAAATAATTGATTTATTGAAGATTGCATGTATAAACAATATAATAAATAATTTAATTTAATAAACATTTACCTCGTTGAACCTTAAAATAGATATAAAAATCTAATAATATAAACTCCCTTATATCCCTAAATATTATCTATCAATGAGATATTATTTATGTATTCCAAGGTGGTGTAAAAAATTAACAATAATTAACATCAAGTCTACTTAATAAATTAGTAATGCTAAACTAAATACTTCACAGTATATTCATTTGCATCCTATTTAGAAATGATCTATTTCTTATAAACATTTATTTACCTTTAGGTAAACTATTGATAGTATCCAGAGGTTAGATTCTTGCTTTATATACATTCAGCGCTTATCTATTATGTTTGTGGCTACCCAACTATGCTTACTGATTTTAACTAATTATAAATAATTAAATTAAAAACTTCAACAATTGGTACACTAGAGAAACACAGCCTATTGATCCTTTCGTACTAGAAGGTCTGCCTCCTTTTACTATTTATTCCTCCAGAAGATAGGGACCATACTGACTCACGTCGTATTAAACCCAACTCGCGTACCCTTTTAATCGGCGAACAGCCGAACCCTTCCCAGCTTCTTCCCCGGGAGGATAGGATGAGTCGACATCGCATTTTATATTAGTATAAATAATTACTAATATTCTTAATCTTTCAATTAAGTTTAGATCATATCTTCATCCAGAACCAAGAGTATATTGGTTTAGCACTGGATGTTGGCGTGTGATCGTTGAGGGGTTAAGAAGTCTACAGCTGCTATAGCCTAAACTTAAAAACTTCCCTGCTGATTGTCCAATCTTTCAAATTTTCACTAAAAATATAAAAAGAATTAGTATTGAAAGCTCTAAGGATGTTCCAGCATATAGCCAACTTCTAAATTAATATTACTATTAAAATTCCCCGATGATTGATTCTAAATCTATTTCAGTGTCCATTAAATCAAAAGCTATATCCATATCTAATTAGATATCGAGATATAATTCTAATTAAGAGACTTAATTTATTTTATTGTACATACAAGCATATCTTTGAGTAATTTATTCATTATAAAATTATACTTATTAATGTTGTATTTACAATTATCTCTGTGAATTATTATAATTGCAATAAAAAGTAATTCCTCTTTATAAATTGAGATATTAAGGAGTATTATAATAATTAATTTATTGATTACAAGATTAGAATTTGATATTTTTACTGTTATAGATTATATTTTTTATATTTAATTTAAGGTGCCAAACAGCCGGGACAATGTGTACTCTCGCCGGCTATTAGCCTGTTATCCCTAGCGTAACTTTTATCGATTGATCCCCGTCTATTCCATAATATAGCGAGGGGTCACTAAGCCCTACTTACGTATCTGTGCGACTTCTAGGTCTTTCAGTTAGGCATGCTTACCGCCTTTATACTATACATAACCTTTCACTGGTTAATTGATCTCCATTCAATTTCTAGCTATACCTTTTGAAATTTAAAAATTATTATATATATTAAAAATTTGTTTAGTAAATTATTTTTCTGTCAGGATATTATTATATAAAAATAATAATATTTATTATTAAAATTAAATATAAATATTTGGATGTACTTTGCTACTTTATTAAAGACGACCGCCCCAGTCAAACTGCCAATTAGTCA
>Ga0137418_10002581_pt1 | contig 16573 bp, 17 predicted proteins | sample CZODoug3_1_2_16f_FD_122242 | JGI IMG/M metagenome (GOLD analysis project Ga0137418, IMG submission 122242) | Vadose zone soil fungal communities from Angelo Coast Range Reserve, California, USA - CZODoug3_1_2_16fungal (Hybrid Assembly) | ecosystem: Environmental > Terrestrial > Soil > Vadose... | reverse complement strand
CAGATGAAAAGCATCAATTGGAGACAACTAAGGAAGGTCTGAGTAAGAGCCTTCAAGACGAGCAGGCTAATGTCGCGGCTCTGCGAAGTGAGCTCAATTCCTCCCGCCAGGAGCACACCGGCGATTCACTCAGAACAGCAGACTTGGAAAGGCGCATTGCGCAGCTGTCCGCGAGCGTTAGAGACCAGAGAGAGCAAATTGAGCAACAGGACTCAGAGATCGCGCAGCAACGTGACTTGCTGGCCCATGACCGTGACATCAGAGATCTCATGGGTGCGCGAAAGCTCTATGTCGCCGAGGTATACGATTCTGACGAGAACGGCAAGCCAAAGAAGCCATACGCCCGCGTCTTCTACACCAAGGACAGATCTCTCATTTTTTATGGCTTCGATCTGGACCATCAGCCGGGCATCAGGAACGTTGGTGCATTCCAAGTTTGGGGGCGGCGGGGGAGCAATCGCGAGAACGCTCTCAATCTCGGGATTCTCTTCCAGGATTCTTCGACAAACAAACGTTGGATTTTGAAGATCGATGACCCGATGAAGCTTCAACAAATCGATGCTGTGTTCGTCACAATCGAGCCCAAGGGTGGTAGCTCCCAGCCGACCGGTAAACCCCTGCTCTTTGCGTACCTCCGCGTCGATCCGAATCATCCCTGATGGCAATCGCCTCTTCGGCCGAGGGCTCAGGTAAGTAGCGTCCAAACTCATCCGGCCGGTTTGACACAATTAGCCCCTTTGATTCGTACTTCTCGATGTGCTCCACAGCATTCCGCCTTTCACGCTTGAAATCCGCGACTCACGTGTGGGTTGACCTTGGAGCGGTCGTTCGACCAACTGCTCTCATTGAAGCGCCGCGGTTGGCTCAGCGACTCGGAGTGAGTCTCTTCCTTGCGACTGAAACTTTCCAGCACACGGGCAGTTTCAAATTCCGTGCGGCTTATAGCGTGGCTTCGAGCGTGCCCCAAGAGTTGCTGATCGCCGCTTCGTCGGGGAATTTTGGACAGGCTCTCGCATACGCGTGCTCCCTCTTGAAGAAGCATTGCATCATTGTAATGCCCGCAGCATCAGCCACCGTGAAGGTGCGGGCAGTCCGGGAATATGGGGGCGCGGTCGAGTTCGTTGACGTGCGCTCTAAGAGCCGAGCTGATCGGGTTGCCGAGTTGGCGGAAAAGCATCCCGAGGCTTACATAGCGAGCGCATATGATGACCCTTTCGTGATTGAAGGCAATGCGAGCCTAGGAAGAGAGCTTGCAGCACTTCCTAGGGACTTCGATCATGTGATTGTTCCCGTTGGAGGAGGCGGGCTTTCCTCTGGGATCATCAAGGGAATCTCTGAGTCCGGCAAGAAGATCCATGTTGTTGGCGCCGAGCCCTTGCTAGGAAACGATGCGGCGCGTTCGCTTCAAGCTGGCAGGATCATCTCCAATGAAGTTGAACCGCAAACGATCGCCGACGGCGCGCGGACGGTCAGTTTGGGACAGCGTAACTGGGACATTCTGCGCAGCGGACTGAAAGGGGTTGTAGAGGTATCCGAAGAGAAGATCGGTGAGGGAGTGAGGCTGCTCTATGAGCTTGCAAATCTGAAAGCGGAGCCGACCGGGGCGCTTGGCATCGGGGCTTTGTTGACCCAGCCGGAAGTGTTTCAAGGTACCAGCGTTTGCTGCATCGTGAGTGGCGGAAATGTAGATGCGGCAGTCTACTCAAAACTCCTGTGCCAGTAGTGGGCACGGTCTCCAATCTTCGAGGTCATCATCAGATAGTCGCGAGTATTGGGTGAGAAAATCCAATGGGCATAATAGCAATCCAAACTAGGTCTGCGCCGCTGCCGAAAGGCAACTATTCGCAAGCTGTCCGAATCGGAGATCTCTTGTTTATTTCCGGGCAGTTGCCGCTGGACTCAGAAGGTCATCTTGTCACCGGCACGGTGGCGGCCCAAGCCAAGCAAGCCCTCTCAAACATTCGAGCTATTTTGGAAGCTGCTGGCGGGACAATGGCACACATGGTTCAATGCACGATCTACATCAGCGATATCACTCACTGGGCGGAAGTGGACAAGGTTTACGGGACTTTCATGACCGGCGTTCCTGTACTTCCGGCCCGTGCTGTGGTCCCCGTCAAAGAAATGCACTACGGAGCCCACATAGAAATCCAAGCAATCGCCTCGTTGCATCCGAAATAGGCCGCTTCTTTGTCGTGACCATGCACGACTACCTCCTGGACCACCTCTAACTAGTCCTTGGCCCGAATACAGGTCGCGAAATATGCTGCTCGGCCTGCCTTTCGGCATGACACACAGTTAACCCGTCGTTCGTTTAACTTGCGCAGGAACGCTCCCGCTGAAAGTGTGCTTTGAGCCTTACGCGGTGAGAAGTCGGTTAAGGAAGAAGGGGAATGACATGCACCATAGAGAGTCCATCGGACATTGGTTGATGGTTGCGGTCGGTTTTGCACTCGCTAGTTTCGCGATGTGGCCGTCTTCGCTGGCCGCTCAATCAAGCGGGGTTCCTATCGCTCTGGATACGGGCTACAAAGTCGCCAAGAAATTCGCGGTAGCTGGCGACGGTGGCTGGGACTACATCGCCGTTGACAGCGATTCACGTCGATTGTACGTCTCCCACGGAGACGCGATTCAAGTGCTAAATGCTGATTCCGGAAAGCTGTTAGGGCAAGTCGCCGCGCCAGGCGCACACGGAGTGGCTTTGGCGCCCGACCTTCAGCGCGGTTTTACCAGCAACGGCAAGGATAAGAGTGTCACTGTATTCGACATGAAGACACTCGCCACCATCAAGAATGTGAAGCTGGAAGGCGGCACGGACGCCATTGTGTACGATCCAGCCACAAAGCGCGTATTCCCCATGAGCGAGAAGATTACAGTGGTCGATGCTCAGACCGGAGACGTAGCAGGCACCGTCGACCTCGGTGGCGACCCGGAGGCCGGCGCAGCCGATGGCAAAGGCACAGTCTACGTGAACTTGGCCGACAAAAAGGCCGTGGCCGTTGTGGATTCGCAAGCGCTGAAGGTCACCAAAACCTACCCCATTGAAAATTGCACGAGTCCGCATAGCCTGTCGTATGACGGGAAGAACGAGCGACTGTTTGTAGGCTGCCGCGAGGGATTTGTCGCGCTGGACGCGACTACGGGCAAAGTCATTCATACAAGCTTGATGTGCCGCGAAGTCGACGCCAGCGGATTCGATCCGGACGACAGACTGGTCTTCGAATCGTGCTCCGAAGGCGTGATCAGCGTTATTCGCCAGATGACCCCGGACAACTACCGAATCATCGAAACGATTCCCACCAAACTTTGGGCAAAAACGATGGCTTTCGACCCGAAAACCAAGAACATTTACCTTCCAACTTCTGACTTCGAGTTCATCCCAGATGCCGATCCCAAGAAACCTCCTCAGCGGCGCTGGAAGAGCGGCTCTTTCACCGTGCTTGTCGTGAGCAGACATTGAGTTGTTGTTGGCACTCGTAGTTAAGGAGCCGACGGTTATGCCGCGACACCCGATGAGAATCTCACTCCCGATCGTCTTGTTGCTGGCGAGCTCGCTGCCAGTGTTCGATGTCCTGGCCGGACCCGCACAGGAAGCAGAACGCGTCGTCGCCATAGCGCCGCCCCCCACGCCGCTGCGGCCTGAGGCACAATCCCGCGACATAACGCGATTTTCGTTCATCGCGTACGGCGACACGAGGGGACGTCGCGATGGGCTTGCGATCCAGTACGAACACTCGGTCATCGTGGACTCCATGCTCGCTCAGATCAAACGGCTCGCAAGCACGCAGTACCCTGTGCGATTTGTTTTGCAGTCGGGCGATGCCGTCGCGAACGGCCAGGATGCTAAACAGTGGAATATCAGCTTCGTACCGCTGATTAGTCGCCTGACGACGGAAGGCGGGGTGTCCTACTTTCTTGTACCGGGAAACCATGAGGCAACCACGACGCCGGCTGGCTTGCGAAACTATCTAGATGCCGTGTCGGCTCTTATTCCGCAGGAAGGATCGCCGCGTCGTATGCCCGGCTATGCGACGTACTCGTTCGGGTATGGAAACACGTTTGTGTTGGCCCTGGATGCCAATATCGCTGGAGACGAGAAGCAGTATCAATGGGTGAAAAGCCAACTCGAAGGCCTTGACCGAAGCCGCTACGTCAACGTGATCGTGTTCTGTCACCAGGCCCCCTTCTCCTCAGGTCCGCATGGCGGGCCAAACGTTGAGCAGCCGACGGTGGAGCTGCGAACACGCTACATGCCGCTCTTCAACACTCATCACGTGCGGGCCGTGTTCTCTGGACACGAACATCTATTTGAGCACTGGGTGGAGCACTACACCGACGCCAACGGGCCGCATCGCATGGACCTCGTCGTCTCCGGCGGCGGCGGAGCGCCGATCTACGCGTATTCAGGGGAGCCCAATCTCGGCGATTACCTGAAAGCTAACGAAGCGAGCAAGGTCGCGCTGCAACATCTCGTCAAGCCGGGTGTCGAGCGGGGATCGAATCCCTACCACTTCGTGATCGTCCGCGTGGACGGTGAAAAGCTCGACATGGAAGTGACCAGCGTGGATTGGGGCAGTGGCTTTCAGCCGTACCGGAGCAACAAGGTCGAACTGCAGGACCCGCCGCGCTAGACCGGCCTGTTCCCGGCGTAGCGCGTTCAGAATTCTAATTCATGCTGTAGTATTTCCGCACCTGCCCTCATCTCGATGGGGTTGGTTTGGGAGTGATCATGGGTGCCGGCTCCACAATGAAAGCATCGTCAGAAATCAGGTTCTCCCAGAAATACGCAACCTCGATTATTCCACGCGAACCTCCCGAGACCTGATTTATTTGGATCAGATTCTTTTCCCCCCGGATGAACATCGCGGCCTCGCCGCCACTTGGCAACTCATTACGGGTCACTTCGTTTTCGTCCCCAAGTACTACGATCCCATGAACTGGTGAACAACTGGAAAAATTGTTGCCGCTTATTTTTGTGCGATTTCCGGCGACAAGAATACCCGCCTGTAGGCTTTGAATGGAATTCGCAAGAACATAGACTCCTTTGCTCTCGAACACTAATATTCCAGTAGCATTGGAAGCACAACGCGATGGCGACGTATCGGGAGATAAATCGGCAACAATGGTGTTGTTCTCAATCACGCCACTCGCTCCAAACGCGACCTGGATGCCATTCCATGAAACTCTTTCCATCGGGCCACTGGTTGTGATCTCGTTTTCATCGATGCCGACGTTGGTGCCCTGTCCGTTGCCGGTAATGGCGTTCATCTGATAGTCATCCACTGAGTTGTCGTGGATATCCACCTCCGAATGTCCCCCGTTGCCGCTTTGGACTTCGATGGCGTTGCCGCTGTGGCACGTCGACCTCGAACTGTCGAGCCTTACGTGTCGGACGGAGTTACCCGCGACTTGGCCTGAAGCGTTCTGATACAGGATCCCGATGAGTTTCGGCGTACATCCTACGAGCCCATTGTATCTCGCGTCCACAGTGAAGCCCGTTACATCTACGTCCTCTGCGTCGCTAACAAGAATTGCCGCAGCTAGCGGTTCTCCGGTTGACAAGCTTGAGGCGTTCTTGACCATGTGCTGCGGAACCAACACGGCGCCTTCATCCCCCACGAGTTTGACAGACTTTCGTACAACAACTTGCTCCGCGTATTCGCCTCGACAGACGCGAATTGTGTCCCCGCGACGCGCTGCGTTCACTGCCTCTTGGATTGAATAAAAGCTGGCGCCTGGACACTGCGTCTTTCCGTCCGCAACCAGAATTTCGGACCTCTCACTATCCTCTTGAGCGAGTTCGGCAGGCCCCTTGAGCACGAAGATCATTGCTAACAAACAAGGGATGATTGTGAGTTTCTGCATTTTTCGCCGCCTCCTTGCCGACTCGTTTCCGCAATCGGTTTATGACGACATCCAGTAGCGCCGGGCCTCACCTACGAGCAGGTGCAGTTTCGCTAGAACCTAAACCCAGCGGACAGTTGAAGCCGGCGCATTGGCAGCGCCGACACTGGTTGTCTCAAGAACGGAGAGGTCATCACACCGACGTAGCTCGCATAATTCACATGGTTGAGGGCGTTGAAGGCGTCAATAGCGACATTCATCGTTGCGCCTTGTTCTTTCTTCTTGGGCTTCGTCAATTGAAAATTATGCGACCAGCGCACATCTAGTCGCACGAACCCGGGCCCCTCCAAACTGTTCCGCGGCACGCCCGGCGGACGGGCGTTGACCAGGCCATCGTTATAATTGTCGAAGCCCGTGGTAATCGTGTACGGCTTCCCGGAAGAAACGTACACACCGGCTCCCAGATTGAAGTATTTTCCTGCATTGAAGATCCCCAACATATTGAAGCGGTGCGTTCGGTTGAAGTCTGCCGGAGCCCATTCGCCCGACAGATCATAGTTGTTCGCGGGAAAATGATTGATGCCGCCTGTATCGTTATACGTCCGGCTCAGTATGTATTGCGCCATGCCGCTGAAATGCCGAGAAACGTTCCCGCGGAATGTGACTTCAAAGGCGTTTCTAGTTTGTTGACCGACCGACTGAATTTGGCGATAAATGGCATAGCTGGGGTTCGGAGGCGTTGCATATGTGGGAGGGGGTGGCGCATTGAGGTCGAGCGAACGGAAGAGGTCAAATCCCCTCGCCCCCTCGTATGCTACAACCAACGTAGCCTGTTTCAGTATTTTTCGCTCGATTCCAAGACTGTACTGAAGGGTGTATGGAATACGCACATCTGGCGAGAGCCGGACGACGTTCAGGGGTAGGTTGTTTGGTAGGCCGCTGGCGAACGGGTTCGGGTAGCTGGGGTTCATTACCAGATAGTTCAAGAGCGCTGGCTCACTGTACCGAGCGAGATCTTCGATTGGACTGATTCCCGTGCGATCATTGAAGATGCCCGTACCGCCTCGCAGCACCGCCTTGTGATTGTTCCCGAGTGCGTAAGCAAATGAGGCGCGGGGAGCAAAACCGTAGTTCGAGTGGAAGTAGTTCTGCCAATCGTAACGCAAGCCTACTGTGATCGAGAGCTTGGGCTGGACACGGATCTGGTCCTGAATGAAGCCAGCCAATTCCTTATACGTGAAAACGTAATGGGTTTGACCCCGCTGCAGGGCATACAAGAGCGGGTGGTTGTTGGCGTAATCCGGTAGGCTCGAAAATGTGAATTCGCCCCCGAAATCCGTGTAGTCGTCGAAACCGACGCGAGTCCAATTGGGAATATTGATGCCCATCTTCAGAAGATGTCTCCCGCGATTCCAGGAAAGCACATCATTGACTTTGACCGCGTTTTCTGTGAATAGCTTGTCCGCTTGCGCACCACCCCCCTTGAAAGCTCCGAGCACGAGTATTGCCGGACTGGCTGATATGCTGACCGTCGGTTCATGATCTCGTTCGTACATGATTTGGAGTTGATTCACTACTTTCGGCGAAAACGTGTGGCTGTCGGAAAAGATGAGGTCGTCCTCTCGATATCTTGTATTGGTGCCGGCTTCCGGAAGGGTCAACCCACCTATGCCTTGATTCTGGGCGCTGAAATCTTTGTATTTGTATTGAACAGACGTTGTGTGCCGGTCGCTGAAATGATGAGTGACCCGAACGGCAAACTGATTGGTTCGCGTTGGGCTCCCTGCGTTTTCCCGAATCGGACCCGATAGACCTTGCGCAAAAACAACTGATTCTAGATCGTCCTCGCGGCGATTAATCGATGCGAGAAAGAAGGTATTCTTGCGATGCCAGAGAGGGCCGTTTAGAAAACCGTCATAGTTCCTCCGTTCCTCTGGAGGTACGGTCAAAGCGAACGGGTTGGTGCCATTAAAAATCGAGTTTCGATAGGCAAACGTAAACGCGCCGTGATACTTGGAAGCTTCCTGTTTGGTGATGATCTCGATCCGACCTCTTCCCGGGCGAGCGAATTCTGATGCATAAGGGTCCTGATTGATTTTGACTTCCTGGATGGCCGATGGAGAGACGCCGGCATCTTTCTCTTCCATCCCATCGACAATAATCGATATTCCTCCCGTCGCGGTTGCGGCCTCGTCCAAGAAATTCGATACGGTTGCGACATAATTCTGATCGAGGATCGGAAGTTTCTCGAGCATTGATGCGTCCATTACGACTTCGTTTCGGTTATCCGAGGACTCGACGGTTAGGTCCCAAGGGTCAGATTCAGATCGAACGGTGACTTCTTCATGAAGCTCGCCGACCGCAAGAACAACTTTTAAGGCCGCAACGGGTTTCGAACCCACAACTGCATGCGTCTTCCACATTCTGAAGCCTGCTTTTTGAACTGTAATGGTGTATTCACCAGGCTGGACGGCAACAAAATGAAATATCCCCGCGGGCGTGGTTAAAACTTGTCCCCACTCTGCACCGTGGTCGTGTCTCAAGATCACCTGTGCATCGGGAATCGCAGCCCCAGAAGTATCTTGAACCAAACCTTCTATCCTCACTTCACGGGATGGAATTTGGGCGCGGGATATGCCCGCTAGAGCGAGAAAAGCGATGATGAATGCCCAGCTTCTCATGGCAAGTTCGCATCTGCGTTAGATCGTCCTCGAGACCGGCACTAAACATGAAGACCGTCCCCCTCCCAAAGGGTGGAGGCCACGCGTTTGCTCGCGCGGTGATAGTTGCTCCCAATTTCCTTCTAGAATTCGTGGCGATACTGCGCTCAGGCAACGGCACAGTCAATCGAGAAAGCCACGCAGAATCCGCAAAAAAGTAGCCGATTCCGACTCGAACATGGAAAATGAGAGGGCGTTTCTCAGCTCAACTAGAATAAATACTGACTCGCTATTTAGAAGGAATCGTACGAATTTGCCGCCATCTCGATAAAGAACTAATTACAACTCACCAGTCGCGACAAGCACTGTTTCTCTGGCCTCAGGGTGCGTTTATCCCACTTCCCAACTGGACTTTTCTAACGTAACATTCGCTTCCATGCAGTCCCAGCTCAGAAGGATGGATGTGGAGACGGCGAAGGAAGACTTGCAAACGCGTACTTTAGCGCCCATCGGATACGACTTTGGCCGTCTTGTTTATTTGTCCTCATTGAGGAATTTCAGTACGGGGGAATACTATCACCACGGTCTTGCGCATTCTTTTTCGGAATCCGCGGCGAGCGCGGCACTTGCCACCTGTCACCAAGAAGTCTTCGATCGACTTGCACTTTCCCCCTTGGTGTCTCTTGTTGCACAAATCGAGCGTTTCATTCGGTCATCACGCCGGGATTTGGGAAGAACACTGGATGCCTGGGAGACCCTCGAAGCGTATCGAACGACGATACCATCCGTTTGCAATCAGCTGGCAGCTGCGTTATTCCGGTCGAACGTTAGGATTTCGATGGAACTTTTGAAGTGTCGTCGTCCGACTCAGTTAGAGAAACAACAATCCGCATTGCCACACCCGTTACTTGGCCGATGATTTCGGCTTCTTTCCCAAATGCGAAGACACGAGTCCTGACAGGCGAGAGAGGGTGGGCAAGGAGGATCAACTTGTCGTCAACTAGGTCGCACCACGAACAGGCGTACTCGTTCCGCAGATCAACAAAATAGATGGGCCGGTCAAACTCGGATCGGGCTATCGTATGTCGTGGCTTCTTGACGTCGGGATCAATCTCGACGAACGATCCCGGCCTGATTAGAGGGTAGAGTGTGTAATCTTTTAGGCCGACAAAGCCGTATGACCGATGGCGCAGGTCAAAGTGCTGGATGAATTCCAAGGGAACTGTCCCCCACGATTCGATCATGCGGGGTAGTAAATCCGTCTTGCTAAGATTCAGCCCCGCGTCAAAACGGATGGGAATCTCAAACGAGACAGGCGCCTCGGTAGAATCATATGCCAGATGGGTTTTCGCGATTGGCATTTCAGCGTGATACTTATTTACCTTCTTGGTGTCCACGCCGTAGAGCGCAAGAAGCTGCGGATAACTCAAACCATAGATGCTCGCCAGTGTAAACAGTTTGTAGATGCTGGGTAGGGCTGCTTTTTCGTTTTCGATCTGTGTCAACCAAGAACCGGAGATCAAGAATTGTTCATTTCCTTCGGCATCGGCGATGGTCTTGCTGAAGGTCGCAAATTCGCGCGTGGTGATCCCTAGTCTGGTACGAATGTCCTTGAGGCGTGCTCCAGGGTCCATGGGCTCCTGCTAGCTGATCGCCCTTGCTAAACTCAAACTGGCCAGACTTACCCAAGAATAGTGCGTGTACGGGCAAAGTCGTTTCATTGAGTCGCCCGGTGCCGAAACCGCCGAGGGCCGTATATGTGTCGGCAAAGCCGAGAGAAAGAAATGCTCCCGGTGTGTCCGCGCTCTACCTCCACACGTCTGGCTGGAAGGCGATCTCAATCTGAGGCAATGGATCTCCGCGGATTGTAGTTGCTTGCTTGTGCAATGTCGATAGTACTTAAGAATGCTATTCATGGTTGCCAGCATCGATATCTACAATATTTCGCGCCCGACCCAGTCTGACGGCCGTTTTGCTTGGTGGAACAAGCAGTTACGTGCGCAAGGGCCAGAAATCTGACAGAGGGGGGTATCCGTCGAAAGACTGATTGTGCTAAACCGAGCCAGATTGGCGCGCAGAACTGAGCTTCACGGGGTCGATCTTTTCAAGTCGAAGGCTGAACTCTGAACAGAAATACTCCTGGGCGCGCACCGTGTAAGCGACAATCCTGACAGCCTCAAAAGGCCCAAATAACCGGAGCAAAATTAATAGGCCGTTTGAGGCAAGAATGAAGCACAAATAGTTGACCGTGAGCTTGATCTCGGACCTTGGACTTGGATCATAAGTATAGCTGGCCAATTTGAGGTGAAGATCCATGAGATCTGCGACCTGCTTCTGTGTCATGCGCACCCATTGTATTGCGAGCGTCTTTCGCTCCTTCAGAAAGAAGCGCTGGACGTCACCTGTCCCCGCCTGGGAAATGAATTCCATGTCTTCACTAGCAAAGATTCGCTTGATGGCCGCCGTCTCCGCAAACACAGAATCAAGCGCCGCGCGGGCCTGGGAGTAATCTTCAATGGTCACCACTGGCGTGTGGCTTCGCCTGCTCCATTGCATAAGCAGACGACCGCTGAAGATTAGGATCAATGTACCGAGAAGTACGATTGGAATGAGCCCGCTCACGGTCGTAATGTCCTTCCGACACGCGTCGACAGGTGAGCGAGCGCGGCTCTCGTCCTGGCCGCGAGAAGCGCGTAATCTCGGTCGATTGCATTTTCTGCTGGAGGCAAGGGCTCAGGCTGGAAGGACCAAAGGCCTGAGCACCAAATACTGAGGGTGATGACGTAGGTTATCGGGAGTGATTTTCTTAATGCAATTGAGAATTCGTTGCCGGGAAGAAACAAGAAAGCCAAGTCGATCACATCAAGTCCAACCAATAACGAATAGCCGATTGCCAAACCCAACAGATTGCGCCCGAAAGAAATTCGGTACCGTCCAAACAACCACAGCATCACCAGTAGCAGCGCTCCTTCCACGTACCGAAGGTCTCGACCCAGCTCGGCAGTGACGCGAGGCAGGGATGCGAACCCACCATGCAACATGTCCGAGGCAACGTAGGTACCAGTTAGGACGAATACAACTAACATTGAAGTTCGGGCCAAGCGTGTGACCGCCGGGTTGTGTCTTAGGGATCCTCCGAAAATTTCAACGATTACTGCGTAGCTCGTCACGATAGTAACGAGCTCCGTATGCCAGTAGAATGCTTGATAGAAATTGGGAGCGAATTCATGGCAGGAGAAACGAAGAAGCTCAATCAGGAAAACACAAATGACGTATGCATAGAACAGCGGGTATTTTCTCAGGAGCGCGGCCTTCACGCCGCGGCAAAGGATGATAGCCTCAAGCCCAACGGCGCTCAACCAAATAAGGTTCGTACCCATAAGCACCTGGATGGTTAATTAGACTGGCATACTAACACAGCACCAAGAGGAAGATGCCGAGCACCTTCCTCTTGCTTGCTATACCGTTTCATTAAACAGCGATGAAAGTGGTCATGGGCGGTATCGGAACAGGAGGCACCGGGGCTCCTCCGTCAGCCATCAAGTTGGAAGGCCGGATTGGTGGAACGGGCGGAACTGGTGCCCCGCCGTCGGCGACCAACGTCTTGATGAACGAGTTGTGTGGAACCGGTGGTACCGGTGCTCCGCCATCAGCGGTCAGGTTAGAGTTTGGGATCGGTGGTGGAACCGGCGGAACTGGTGCCCCACCGTCTGCGACAAGCGTCTTGTCTTGTTTGAAATGCGGAACAGGTGAAACCGGGGCTCCTCCATCCGCAACTGGACGCTGGATAGGAGCGGCCAGAGATTGCCCGTGATGCCGTGGTTGGTCCGTCGAAGATACTGACGTCGCCACCAGAACGATTGATGCAAATGCAGCAAGAACCAAACTGCTGAGTTTCTGAAAGTGCATTTTGCCCTCCTAAGGCTCAAATCTGGGCCGTGAGACCCAGTCCGGGGTATGGAAGCACAAAAGAACCCACGAATGATTATTTCGGATGGAATATGCTTGCTATGACAATCAGAGCAGGGGATCAGAGCAAATGTGTTTCCAGCTTGGTCTCACCTGGACCATGTATTTTCGTTTTATTCTTGGGGCTAGTGCATCAAGGGAGTCTGAGGCTTGCTCGGGGCAACAAGCACAGGATCGACCGAGCTAAATCTACCTCCGGACGGGCTTACAGAGCACTCGCTTTCAATTCTGGGACCTCGCCCAGTAAATCACGCAGATGAGTTTGGGCGAGACACCAAGATAGCCACAACGGGACTCGTCGCCTTGTCCATTCGCGGGACCATCCTGCATCGCCTCCCGAGTGGCGAAGGTCATCCTCCAAATCCGAGAATTCTTGGTGGAGATGACGAATCTCCGTATTTCTCTCATCCATCTTCTTGCGGTGTTCGTTGATTTGTTTTCTGGTGATCGATTCGCGCATGGCCTTTGCGGGATTACCAGCGCACTTATGAGAACTATGATGCGCATCTTCGAGCTTTACAATTGTTTTTGTTGGAAGTCCCAGCGAAGAGTTGACTCTAGCGCATTCTCGTTAGAAGGTTTGGACTGAAGAGAGGCAATCCTCCGAGGTTCATCCCAGTCGGGATGGAAAACCACAACCTCAACCGTTAACGAACCATCATCCTGCTCCTTGCATTCAACGAGCAAGGAGCCCCAGAACTCTTCTTTTCCTTCTCTGCGAATCTGCTGCCCAATCTTTACAGACACCGCATCGGTGGCGACTTCAAGGAGTCCCGCATTTCCCGCATGACAGCGCACTTCGAATTTCCGGCAGTCGTGCCTGGCGGTCGGGTTCAATTGGGGCTCCTCAACTGTTTTGTTATAAGGGTCGCCAGACGTCGATTTGATAGGTCCGACTTCTTGTTTTCCTATGGCTTGCCCGTCCATTAGGGGTCGCCTCCTTGATCTGGGACAAAACCGAAAGGGCTCATGCCCTTTGCGTGAAAAGACCTTCCGCGAAGTACCACATTGGGACAATTTTCTTCCGCCGCACGACTTGAGTTCCACGCGCTTTTCTTCCCGACTACGCGTGAAACACTAGACTTATCATCGGTCGGCCCGGTCCGGGGACAGCATCGGGGAGAACCCAGAAGTGATCTGACACATTCGCTGCACGCAAGATACCATCTGCATCCACTGAATGTCTGCTTGCTATAGCAAACAGACTCGAAAAAATTACACGACGTCGTCTGTTCGGAGGGGCCCTCAAACTTCGAAGAGGAGCTCGCTTGCTTCGTCGTTAGTGGCTTTTCAATCTCTGAGAATCACTTAGAGCGCCCTAGATTCCCGAACTGCTCGATTGTCGCAGACGCATTATCTGCAAAATATTCGTTAGCGTGCGTGTCCAGATTTTCCTTGGTGTTTCACTTCGACCCGCAATTCACTGCCGAAGACATCCTTTAACCAACCGGGCGGAGTTTGTGTTGTCTTTACCAACTTGCCGGCGATAAAACGAGCAACGAGGCGATGGCCTCTTCCGTTTTCGGTATTGTCATAAACGAGAAGATCGTCGGCGTGTTTGCGAGCCTCCGTTAAGCTCCTCATGGCCTCTTTGTATGACTCGGGAATTGTGCTGAGCGGCACGCCCTGCCCGTTTTGACTCATCCTTAGAAGCACGCGTCCTACGTTGAGGTTGGGATCTTCCGTAGAAATGAAAAGGACTCTTGTTGTGTAGCCGGCCTGCCGCGCGTTCTCCAACAACTGCAGATCCACAGTCCAATCTTCAACCGCAAACGAGCGCCGCGCGCGTACCATCTCATCTCGCTGATGCGCGATGGGCGGAACTAGGTCCGGAAATGCTTCCTTCAGGTGAGCTTCGTAGAAGGTAGTCTTCCCCGCGCCCAGGGGACCTGCAATGACAATCAGTGCTGGTTTCTGTCCGCCCAGAGCAAAGTATCCTTATCGTGCAGTTTTGTGTGCCACTGCTGATTCTGATTCCCGCTGGAACTTTCCCCCGACCAACGTCACAGGGAATCGTTCTCCCGACCGCCTAACCTCGACAGTTATTTCTAAGGCGCGATCATACTCAAAGTAAGTGCCGTCTAAGAATTTTCCTGTGGGGCCCTCCTGGAGGCCGGTCAGAGTCCCAAGCGCTTCGAATAATTGCTGCCGTTCCGCAACACTCATTTTGTCGTAGGCCGCCTTGGCGGTCTGTCGTGTTGGCCTCGATGAGCCTCTAAGCTTGCCACTCCCTTGCTTTGAGTAGTGAGCCATCAAACCGCTGTTCACGAGCTGATTGATCGAGCACCCGCGTGCCTTGGCTATGCGATGAAGTCTACAGATAAGGCGTCGCAGAATGACTACCTGCGTCTCCCGTGCGGTTTGTTTCTTCTTGCCCTGGAGAGCAACCAGCTTGACGGTGTTCAGGTTGACGGCGAGGAGCGCGTCATTGATCGAGGCGGACAAATCGCCTTGATACCTCCGCTTGGCGCGAAGCAGATTGTCCAGACCGATCAGCAGGCGAACGTTGAAGACATCGAAACCGGTGTTTCTACGGATTGCCACAGGCTGCACCAGCATCCTTCGAGGGTTCCCGCGGTAGCACTGCCACAGCGGTCCATTCCGTACGATGTATACATGACCCTGATGTATGCTTCAACCAGGGTGTGTGGAAAAACATCTTTTCACCTAGCTTCCGCCTTGTCGCCGGGGCGCAGGCGGAAGGACCTTTCATCATTGCTGTTCCCCACCAGTGAGGACCTCTTGCAGCGTAGCTTTGTTCCGCGTTGCTACTTCCTCTGCGGCAAGACGGAGAATCTTTGCATATCTGAGCTTCGCCCGCGCGCGGGCCGCAGTCAGGACCTCTTCAGGCGGCTCAACCATGCAGGTCAGCACGTACTGCAGAAGCGAATTGGTCAGAGCAAACTGAGTATGGCCCAAAGTGAAGAGCGACTGTACCTCCTTCGCCATATTTGCGAGCGTGGCCGCGATGCGGGCCTCAAGTTGGGCTGTCGCTTCCGTGTTATCGCCCTCCCGAAGTTCGTGCTGACACGCGGCAATGAGGAATGCCTGCTCGGACCGGAAGCCGCGTTCTTTGACAGCGATGCGAACCCTGTCCCGCAGTTCGGCGGAAGGGTATCGAAAATTGCGCGAAATCACCGTTTTAACCATGAATAATTACCCTTTCTCGGGTGGTATCACAGTGGTGCCACCGTCTGTCGGATTCGGCCCTCCGCAAAGGACTTGAAGACTCGGCAGTTAACGCAACAAAACACCACGAAGTGGCCCCATCCCTTTATGTTCCCCAATACCCGCGACCGACAACAACCAGTCCCCGTCCAGCGCTTGCCTCTGTCCCCATCCTGTACCCTAGTTGTTGTTATTTGTCGCCAACCGTCCCCGAGCGGTCCCTTGATTGTCCGCAACCTGTAGGCAACCGTCCCCGAGCTGTTCCCTAATTGTCCGCAAGCGCCCCCGGAGTATCCCAATCCGTCCCAAGTGTAGTTTGTCGTCCCCCGCGTACAATTTCTTTTGCTTCGCGCTTTCCATGCTGCTATACATATACACCAGCAATGCTGGTGTCAACACCAAATCGCTTGCGCCACGCCCTGGAGAAACTCGCCGCCGAGCCTCCCAGCACGAAAACCGCACTGATGCGGTCCCTCCTTTCCGAAATTGAAGCAGCCCTTGCTTCAGGAAAGACGTGGAAGCAAGTCTGGCAATGCCTCGCGGACGATGGGCTGGACATCAGCTACGAAACGTTTCGGAAACTCCTTCAACGAGTCCGGAAGAAAGGGCGCATATCCGCGCCGCCAGGCGGGAAAGCCCCCGAATTCCCCAGGGCGTCTGCTCAGGAAACAGCGGCCGGTGTGGCACGCGATCCGCTGGCGAATCTAAAACGATTGGACGAAAACCGGCCTGGATTTCACTGGCGGGCTACGCCGAGACTGAAAGACTCGGACGGTAAAAAGGGGGATTGAGTAAGAAAAGCAAATGATGAAAGTGGCAGCAGAGAGACTTTGATGCCGCGCTTCACTTCATGGTAAAACGAGCGGGCGGCACAGAGGCTCGCGCTTCCGGATTGTAATAATCGTAGAGGATGGACTCTGAAGACTGTGCTG
>Ga0137418_10002578_pt1 | contig 16581 bp, 20 predicted proteins | sample CZODoug3_1_2_16f_FD_122242 | JGI IMG/M metagenome (GOLD analysis project Ga0137418, IMG submission 122242) | Vadose zone soil fungal communities from Angelo Coast Range Reserve, California, USA - CZODoug3_1_2_16fungal (Hybrid Assembly) | ecosystem: Environmental > Terrestrial > Soil > Vadose... | reverse complement strand
ATCGGATTCAGCCCGAAGAACCTTCTCACTTTTCGAGTCCGGTTGCCTGAGTCACGTTATGCGCGAGATCAGGACATCATCTCGTTCTTCAAGCAACTTGAGGAGCGGGTCAGCGGCTTGCCGGGCGCTAAGTCTGCCGGGATGATTAATCTCCTGCCGCTGTCCGGCTGGCGAGCTTTTTCCGACTTCGAGATCGAAGGCCGCCCAGCACAAGACCAGGGCGAAAATCTCTCAAGCCAGATTCGGATTGTTGATTCGAACTACTTCCGCACAATGGGCATACCGCTTCTAAAAGGCCGCGACTTTGATATTGCTGACCACGATCAAGCGCCGGCGGTCGCACTGATAAATGAAGCTTTGGCGCACAGATATTGGCCACTCGAAGATCCCATCGGCAAGCATTTTCGTTTCCGCTCCAGCACCCCGAGAAGAGGTCCTTGGGTCCCACGTCTCCAAGTCTCATGGATTACCATTATCGGCGTAATGGCGGACAGCACCGAATGGGAGGTTGGGGAAAAGCAAATCGGAATGATGTATCTTCCCTACCTGCAAAACCCGTCGCCCTTGATGACTATGGCGATTCGCACTTCCGTTGAACCAACAACTCTAATTCCCGCAACTCGAAATACAGTCGAACTCGTCGACAAGAATCAACCAGTTACAGATGTCAAGACAATGGACCAGTATCTCGACGGCCTGGAGTTTCGTCCGCGGTTCAACGCGCTGCTCGTGGGCCTTTTTTCCGGCCTAGCCACCGTTCTTGCGGCCATTGGGATCTACGGCGTAATGTCATATGCCGTCACTCAACAGGCGCGTGATATTGGCATTCGTATGGCTCTTGGCGCCCAACGACGGGATGTGCTGAATCTTGTGGTACGCCAGGGCATGCGGCTGGCGCTTATTGGCATCGCCGTAGGGCTCGTCGTTGGTCTGGGGTTTCTGCCGCCGGTCCTCTCAAGTTTTTTGTACGGCGTATCTCCGCATGACCCTGTAACGCTTGTAAGCGCAGCATTTCTTCTAACCTTCATAGCATTCACTGCTTGCTATTTTCCGGCGCGTCGCGCCGCGAAAGTGGAGCCACTCAATGCCCTTCGCCAAGAATAATCCATGCGGGATTCGGGGTGGCAATCGGCAAGCAAACACGCAGGCCACACCGCCTAACGGCAAAAGCAATGATTCGAGCTTGCACTCTTTTCGCCAGTGGGGATGCCGGGAGAGTCGCAAACAGCCTGCAGCGGCATGTCTCCCTTGTTTCTTGGGAGAATAAGGAGAGTGCAGGCGGATCGTGTTTCCACGCGTGGCTTTGGCGGAGTGTTCAATGCAGGAAGAAAATCAGAGGCTAAACGACGAGCGGGAGAAGCGATTACGAGCAGCGCGTCGCGTTGTCGTTAAGGTAGGCACAACCACGGTAACCGGATCGGAGGGGGAACTGTGCACTGAGCGTATCGAGCCGATCGCGAGCTCGATTGCCCGATTGATGAAGGCGGGCCGGCAAGTGGTGCTTGTGTCTTCGGGCGCGATTGGGTTGGGAAGAAGCTTGCTACAACTGCACCCTTCCAGGCTCCACGACCTGGTGACGAAACAGGCCTGTGCCGCTGTCGGTCAAAGCCTGTTGATGGATGCTTACAAGAGTCTGTTTGCCACCTGGGGCGTCAAGGTCGCGCAAGTGTTACTGACGGAAGACGACTTCAGCAATTGGCGGCGCTATTCGAATCTTCGACACACGATTGAAAAGCTCTTTGGCTTTGGCGTTTTGCCCATCGTGAATGAGAACGACACGGTCTCTACGAGGGAACTCGAATCCGTTGCCGCGGGGACTCGAGTCACTGCGTTTAGCGACAATGATCGCCTGGCCGCGCTCGTTATGAGCGGCCTGGAAGCGGAAGCGCTCGTGCTTTTGACAAATGTCGACGGTTTATTGGCGAGAAGGCCGTCGGGAAAGGATGGGCGCCCTGATAGTGACCCACTGTCCGAGATCATCCCCCTCGTTACTGAAGTCACCGACGACCTGAAGAACCTGGCCACTGGCCCCTCCGCGAGCGGCCGAGGCGGAATGGCCACCAAGCTAGAGGCTGCGGAGATCGCCATGAACTGCGGCGGAACCGCTGTGATCGCAAACGGACACAGCCCGAATATTCTCGACCGCGTCTTTGCTGGGGAACGAGTCGGCACTGCATTTCTGCCATCGAAGCGCATTCGGGGAAAACGGCGCTGGATCGCTTATGCTGCCGAAGTGCGAGGGAGGATAGTCGTGGATGGGGGAGCAGAACAGGCAATCACGCAGGGTAAGGCAAGCCTGCTTGTGTCTGGGGTTTTGCGCATCGACGGCCATTTTGCCCCGATGGACGTGATCAGCATCGTCGATCGAGACGGGCACGAGTTCGCGCGGGGCCTTGCGAACTGTGCGAGCCACGATACGCAAGAAGTGCTGGGAAAGAAAATTCCTCGTGCCGATAAGGGGAAGCACGGCCCTGCGTCGCCGGTTCTCATCAAACGCGATAACATTGTGTTGTTGCAAAAAACATGACCTACCTTTCCAAGGAGCGCGCGGAAACAGCAGTGGCCGAACTGGCCAGCCGGGCGCGAGTTGCTTCGCGGGCACTCGCCAAGCTCTCGAATCAGATTCGAAACGAACTGTTGATGGCTGTCGCGAAGTCCATCGAAGATGGCAGCCGGAAAATCCGCGAGGCAAATGAGCGCGATTGCCATGCTGCAGAGTCTGCTGTCTCAGCGGGAAAAATGTCCTCCGCACTGTTAGCTCGCCTGCGCGTGAGCCCGCGGGGTGTCGACGAAATGGCAACGCGTGTTCGCGACGTTGCTCGGCTGCCTGACCCTCTCGGCCGTCGGCTTGCGGCCACGGAACTCGATGATGGACTCGTGCTCTACAAGGAGTCGTGCCCCCTTGGGGTCATTGGTATTGTTTTTGAATCTCGCCCCGATGTGGTGCCGCAGGTTGCAGCTTTGTCGCTGAAGTCGGGCAACGCCGTTCTTCTTAAGGGTGGAACTGAGGCGGCCCATACCAACCAAGCCCTCGTTGCAATCTGGCGCGAATGTCTCGCCGGCTTTCCCTATGCCCCGCTGGATTCGATTCACCTGCTTCAGACGCGTGCCGATGTGATGGAGCTACTGACGCTGGACCGTGATGTCGACCTTATCATTCCGCGGGGATCGCGCGAATTGGTCCAATTTGTTGTTCAGAATAGTCGCATCCCGGTTCTTGGGCATGGCGAGGGAATCTGTCACGTTTACGTAGACCGTGCAGCGGACATCGAGAAAGCTCTTAGGATCACCCTTGATTCCAAGGTGCAGTACCCTGCGGCATGCAATGCAGCTGAGACCTTGCTAATCCATCAAGACGTTGCTCCAGAATTCTTGCCGAAGGTGTTCTCGAAATTGAGGGATGCAGGGGTGGAGGTGCGTGGTTGTTCCAGAACCATAGCCCTGCTTGCGAAGCCGGAGGTTATCCCAGCAAGTGAAGATGACTGGGCAACGGAGTATTCCGATTTAATTCTTTCGGTCAAGGTTGTTGCCGACGCAGATGAGGCAATTATGCACATTCATCGCTACGGTTCCGGTCATACGGAGACGATTGTCACAGAAGACCGCGAAGCCGCGAGGAAATTCCTGGATGACGTCGATGCCGCGGGAGTCTATCACAACGCCTCGACGCGATTCGCTGACGGTTTCCGATACGGACTCGGGGCCGAACTGGGCATCAGCACCAACAAGCTCCACGCCCGCGGCCCTGTGGGTCTCGAAGGCCTCACGACGTACAAATACAAGCTCTTCGGTGATGGTCACATTGTGGCTGAATACTCCAGCGGCGCGCGGCTCTTTAAGCACCGGCCTCTGCGCTGAGAAATATCAAATCTGCCTTCGTCGGCAAAGGTCGCTCCGTAAACGCTTTATCGTCCGGCGTGTTGCGGGGGCGATCATTACCGGAAAACTCGAATGCGTACCACACAATCGAGAGCACACCCACCTAAGCGGCCTGATTCCCGCGAGCGGGGCTCAAGCGGCCGGGATTGGTCTTCTCAAGTCGATCGCTGACAGCATGACAAAATTGCTCTGCCGCGGTTAACGTCTGATCCAGCATCATCCCAACCTCAAACGGTCCACGTAACCTTATCGAAAGCGTCAAGAGATGGCAGACGAAGATGAACCAAAGATAGTTTGCAAAGAGTGTGAATTCGAACTTTGAACTTGGCTGATATGTGTAGCTTGCTAATTTGAAGTGGAGATTGACAAGCAGCGTGATTTGCTGCCGCGTTTCTCGGATCGATGAAATTGCGAGTTCCTTGCGCTCCTTCAGAAACGCGCTCGTGAGCTCTCGGGCCGGCTGGCGCGAGATGAATTCCATATCCTCGGGAGCGAACATTCGCCTCACCACACAAAACCCTGTAATTAAGGAATTCACGGTCTCCTGAGCATGCGAGTACTGCTCAATGCTCACATGCCGGTCGTTCTCTTGCCCTCTGGTACGCCACAACAGCCAGAGGAGCAAAACAAGAATCAAGACACCTAAAAACAGAACTGGAAACAGATAGATCATGTGCGCATGGCCCTTACAAGACGGTTAGTCACACGGGCCAGGATGGCCCGCGTCTTTGCTGCGAGAACTTCATGATCGCGTTCGATCTCGTTTTCCGCCGGCGGCGCTGGATCAGGCCCAGGGGACCAGAGCGCAACACACCAAATGAGGAGAGTAATTACGTAGGTGACCGGGAGGAGTCTTCTCAGCAGAAACGAGAACTCGTTTCCAGGGTGGGAGAGCAGGACAAGATTCATCACATTCATTCCCACCAAAAAGCCATAGCCGGCAATCAACCCCCGAAGATTTCGTCCCAAGGAAATATGGAAAATCCCAAGCAAGAACAGCACAACCGCCAACAGCGCACCTTCTACATAGCGTAGATCGCAATCGAGCAAGCCTACGGCAATAGCCCACGATCGAAATCCACCTATCCAAGTATTCGCCGCTACACCAACGACAGTCATGACCAGTGCGAACACCAATAGCCTTTGCGCGAGACGGGCCACACCTGGATGGTACTTAAAGGAACGCCTGTAGATTTCCAAAATTACTATGTAGCTGGCAAGGATGACGACGAACTCACTGTACCAGTAAAAGTTTGGGTAAAAACCAGGCTTGAAACTGTAGCAACCAAAACGAAGGATTTCGATCGTCAGGACAGTGCAGATGTAGCCATAGAACAGTGGATATGACCTGATGAGCCCGCCTTTAACGCCCCGAAGGAGGACGATAGCCTCCAACGCCATAGCGCTCCACCAGATCAGGTTGCTAATCATACGGCTAGGACCAGTAAACTATACAGATGTTAACACAAACGGAAAGGGGAAGGTATAAAGCGCCTCCCCCTTTGTCCGGCGTTCAGTTTTTCTAACCGGCGATCGCTGTCAGGAGTTGCACGGCCGACATTCCCTCCGTGCGGATCGTTGGGAATGGAGGGACCGGCGCTCCTCCATCGGCCACTAGATTGAGTTTCGGGAACGGCGGAACCGGGGCTCCTCCATCCGCTACCAGTATAGAAGTTGGAAATGGTGGTACCGGAGCACCTCCATCCGCCACCAGAGTGAGCTTCGGGAACGGCGGCACTGGAGCTCCACCGTCCGCTACTAGCGTCGGAGGAGTCGGGAACGGTGGTACAGGCGCTCCGCCATCGCACTGTAATTGGCTTTGGTGTTGCTTCGACGCCAGCAATGTCGCCGACGTTGCTACAACTGATGCAGCCACTATCAGAATTAAACACGACGTCTTACGGATGGTCATGATTGTTCTCCTTAAGTTTGGGAGTGTGGCCCTAAAGCCAGACTCAGAATTGGGAACCATAACAAGATTGCCAACTTCTGACGGGGTTGTCGCAGCAAATAAGTCAGGGCGCGTGTTGGGAACAATCCTGACCTGAGGATTTTCCCCGCGCCCACCACTACAAGGCGTTTCAGCGAATAGTCGCTATTGCCGAGGAACGTAAACAATTAACCTGGCACCTCTAGTTGAAGGTCGGCCTCTTAAAGGAGAGTTGAGGCCGTTGGATGCGCCTTCTACGTCGGCGAACTCGCCGTCCTGCCGTTGCGATGGGCAAGACCCAACTGACGCAGGCTGTCCAGGCATTCTTCGGTGTCCGCAAGCAGTTGTTGATAGGGAGTCCCGTAATGGGTCCCGAGTGCACCGACGATGCCGTCGAGGGTTATGCCCGATGGGCAGGACTCGATGGTCAGCCATATGCGGGAAGCGACTGGATTGAGGCTGTAGCAGACTCCCTTGTTGATATCGAGCAGTACCGCACCATCTTCGCTGTAAGTAGCGCGGACATCTGGAGCAATTGCCCACCTCGCATCGATGTCTGTCTTCACGCTGCACCTTCTGGGGACATGTTGGATGCAACATGGTGACCAGTCTGAAACGGCGAGAACAACTGAGTGTCCTTGGAACTTACAGGACTGGCCCAGGTGTTCCTTCGGGTCAGTTGGGGCTGGGCGCTCCGAAATGTAACGCCTGAATTGTGAGCGCAGAAAAGCGCTGAAATGCAAAAAATCTCTCTTGTGTCCCTGCCGTGGACAGAAGAAAGGATCCAACACATTCACATGGTTGGTGAGACAACCAGCAGACTACTAATCGCGTGCCGTTTGTTCGACTTACACAACGGTCATTTTCGAGCTGATATGCGCATTGCGGTCGGTCCCACAACCACAGCCTGTGAAAGTCGCAACAAAAATTCCAAACTTTGGACAAAGCCGCTCGAAGTTGCACCGATAAATCCCCGCCGGGCGCCGCAATTGAATCGCTGCTCTGATCGCGATACGGCGCCCGCAAGGTTGCGTCGTCGCGTGGACAAAGATGAAGCGCCTTCCTCTCCGTAGTACGTTCGTTCCATTGCCTTTAGGCCATATCCATCGTTATCGTGTCGCTGAACGGATTAACACATGGCTAGGGGAAAGAATTCCGTTCGCGGCTGGGGCCCACGTTTGAAGGCTCTAAGAGAGGGCCTGAAGATTTCGCTCCGGGAAGTTGAGCGACACAGTCGCCGCTTTGCCCAACTCGGCGGAAACAACTCTTTCGTGATCCCGCACAGTTCTTTGAGTGCCATCGAAAGACAAGAGGCACTTCCCAACATCTATAAGCTGATTACCTTGAGCGCTGTCTACCGGGTCCATTTCCCTGAACTCCTGCTCATCTTCGGCGCTGACTTGGACGACATAGCGAAATTCCAGGTCAAGTTCCCGTCGACGCAGCCAACCTTACTTTCGCTCGACGTTTACCACCCCGATCGCAAGATCAATTTTCCGTTGAAATTCGATCCTGGGATAGACCTCCGACAATCCACTGTTTTGTCTCATTTCGTGCAGAGTTGGGGCGAGATACCAGTTGGGGCCCTCCAGAATATGAACCTTCGGGAGCACGTGTGGGGCTTGATCGGAACCGATGACCTTACACTTCACCCGTTCATTCCCCCTGGTACGCTTGTGCAGATCGACGACCGCTACACGAAAATTGAGATGTCAGGCTGGGAATCGGACTTCGATCGCCCCATATATTTTCTCCATCTCCGAGATGGGTACGCATGCGGTTGGTGTGCTGTAGCGGAAGGAATTCTTAGTATCGTCCCCTTCTCTCCCATGCGACGGTCAACCCGACGATTCCGATATCCGGACGACGTGGAGGTCGTCGGCAGGGTGACAGCAGCACACGTGACCTTGGTTCCGTTTTCTCGAAGATCTGGTCGGAAGCCCTAAACCGCATACTGGGAGAGGGAGCCCCCATTGACGTTCCTGCTGCGCTTCGACGCGCCTACGCACTGTAAGAGCGGTGCAGGATCCGACAGCCATTTCGAGCTGAATCCATTGCGCCTCGTAAACAGCCTCGGTGTTTGCAAGAACTCTTCGGAGGCGGTCTTCCTTATGTGGTCTGAGAGGACCGATGAGCTTTTGCTCCAACCGCAAAATCTCAGCATACCGGCTCGCTTGTTCACTTTGCGTTGCCTCGATTAGGGGCTCCGGGTCTCCATCGGCATAAACAGAATTTGGGTCTGCTTTTCCGGCATAAGAGATTTCTGGCATCCGCGTTCTCTCTTTCCGGCGCCTTGCCATTAGAGAACGGCGGTTCCGACCGCCAGCCCCAACCGATATATTTTGAAAACGGTGCGGCCTATAATCGGGCGTGGGTTTCACATGGCTTCGGCGTCTTCCAGCTCGCCATCGACACTCTGTCGCGAGCGCCTCGCCAAGATCGAGCGCAGGACGGGGCGGATTGAATGTATCTTTGCGAACGGCAGTACGATCTTGATTTCTCCACTCCTCGCACCCCATGTAAGCGTCGGAGATGAAGTCTCTTTTCCTCTAGCCACGGCACCTGCCCATCATCCTGGAACGGAGATCTACGTTGGAAAGACTTCGCCGGCTTCAAGATCCCGCGACGTCTATCAGGTGTCGGTCGGCTACGTGAGCCAACCCAGGCAGGACAAACGAGGGGAGTACTTCGTTACCGCCGAGGTCCTGAATGGACGACTCGGCATATCTTCGATTCAAATCGGCTCAGAAACATTGCGTGATTACTTCTATGTTGCAGATCGTCATGGCAACTGGGAACGCCAGCGGACCTTGTATCAGGTTTTACAAGCTTCGCCGTCTGCTTCGCCCGCCGAGCTTCGATTGGCCTTCAAACTGCGAGATCTGGAAGTGCGTGCTTCTCGCGCTTCGAAGAACGAATGCCGCGCACTCGAGAGAGCGTTTAACATCCTCGCCCAAGAGGAGTTGCGTGCCTGCTATGACGCCTTATTGAAAGATCCCTTAGCACCTGCCGTGTTTCCTTACGGTGGTTTCGGTTCGATCCTGGTCCTGGGTGAACGGTCCCGCAAGGGCGATGCATTCTTCACTAAACACATAATCGCTTTTCTGCCAGAGCAAAGACATAGGCACTTCCGGGCTCCGCTGCGGCGTTGTGATTTCTATAACGATCACGCCATTTATCGTGACTTAAGCCGAAAACTCGAAGTTTGCCTTGATCCGTGCGTACTGCCCTTTGTGTGGGACGCAACCTGGAACCAGTGGAAACATTTGTTAGGGACGAAAGCTGAACTGAAGGCTACTTTCGTCCTGAGTGGAAAGTATCGCCGGCACCGCGGCCAATGGGAACTTGTGAACTGGGAGACAGCGTTGCCGAGTCGCGTGGAAGTTAAACTGCCAGTGGACATTCATTCAAAGATTGAGAAAGCGCGGCGGGCGTTTCACCGTTTCGGTCAGTACTCGGATGCTCTCGTGGGGATCCGCGCCGACATCGCGAAGGCACCGATCGAGAAAAAAGAACTTCAACGCATCTGCGATACACTCGGAATTCCGAGCGACTTCGACGTCGCCCAGATTACCTGGCGCCCCGATTATGACCCTTTTTTTTACCAACAGCTCTCTCGTCGCGCGCGAACTTTCTATTTATTTCGCGATGAGTACATCTTTGACCTTGAGCGCGGCGTGGTTACTGAGACTCCCGAGCTAGGCCACGCCACCTACGTCTTCGCCAAACCTAAGAGCATGGCTGCGTTCCTCGCCGATTATGCGAGGTCTACCAAGGAAGACATTCTCGATAACCGAAACAACGTGGCCGAACGCCTGGGCTACCTGGGGCGCGTCGTGCACGGTGCCAATCCGCGCGGCTGGCTCAAGAAGGTAAAGGCGTACGTTGGTGACACGGATTTTGCTCAGCTGTGACGGCAATCGAAAGGCTAGCGGCTTCCCGCTGGCGAAACTGTTTCATTACCAGCTGGAGATTTGTTCGTAAGCGCAGTCGTGCTCTTCGTGCGCTTCTGAATGCGGCGCCACGTCGCAGGGTCAATCCTCAACGGTGTGGTGTCGTTTGTCGCCAAGTTTACGAAGCCGCCGTCTGTCAGCAGGCCGGCCGCACACCGGAAGTAATTCGTAATCGAGTGAGCGCGTTATGGCCTGCATCAGAGACGGGTACAACTCGCTGGGGTATGTGACATCAAGCGAGTCCTCATAAGAGAATATAATGTGTCCGATTCGGCCCTACCGGAGGGACAGGCGTAAGTGGAATCCTTGCCACCGAGGGTGAACTGCTAGAATGGACCATCGTGGCCCTTCAAATCTCAATCCGAGAATCCGGTGATGTCACCATCCTGGACCTTCAGGGAAGAGCGACGATCGGCGTTGATAGCGATCTGCTGAGCAGTCATCTACAAAGGCTGGTCGGCGCCGGCGTGCGTAAGCTGTTATTGAACCTGTCAGACGTGACACAGTTGGACAGTTCGGGCATCAGCGCCATAACTGGGATGTATGTTTCCCTTGGCCGCCAAGGCGGTGTCCTGAAATTGCTCCGCCCGTGCGGCCGGGTGCGGGCTGTGCTACGGGTGATCCGCTTGCTAGACCTTATCCCCACCTTTGACGACGAGACCCAAGCGCTGGCCAGCTTCCGCCCGCAGGGTTACTCCGCTAGGCCGTGAGGGACGGAACTTCGTAGAATGTCGGTGAGAGTCGGCTGTCGCGTTGCTTACGGGGAAGAACAAAGAGCCGTTGCAACGAGTTTCCGGAGGAAATCCATGATGATTTGCGATCTTTGCGGCGAAGCAAAGGATTGTCTGCAAAAGGAAATTGAGGGCAAGGAATACGATATCTGTTCGGGATGCTGGAACCCGTTCGCACAAAAGTTGAGTGGGAAAGGCAGAATGAGGAGTCGGGAAACCGTGTTCTTACCACCGCCGAGAGTAATCAAAGAACGGGAGAATGAAGAGCCGGAGCCACTACCAGGAGAGCCGCCTAGGATCTGGGGCGCGATGGAGAGGCCACATTAATAAACCGTGTAACGAGCCGGTGCGAACCACAATTGAAACTCGTCGACTCATCCTGCGTCCGTTCGAGCCAGGTGACGTTGAGGCGGCGTTCGGCTGGTTCGGCGACGCGATCGTCATGCGCTTTACCCCTACTGGTCCTGACACTTCGATCGAGCAGACGAAGGCGCGGATATCCAACTATCAGGATCACCAGACCGTCCATGGCTTCAGCAGGTGGATCATCTTGGATCGTCGCTTGGACCGTGCGATTGGGGATTCAGGACTGCTCGAGTTGCAGGAGTACGGTTGGATCGACCTCGGCTTCCGCCTGGCGCAATCCTATTGGGGCAAAGGACTGGCGACGGAGGCAGCATCTGCTTGGGTTCGCGCTGCATTCGATGATTTTCACATCGACCGTCTGACTTCATTCGTTCATCCTGGAAACGTCGGTTCGATTCGCGTGCTGGAAAAGTTAGGGTTCCGTGCCGCGGGGCTGGACACGATCATGGGAATGAACTCACTTCTCTTTTCTCTCGGTGCCCAAGACGTCTGACCCGTCGAAGTGCGGCTAACCAGCCCGGTGAGCTAACGGTTTGCTCGGCAGAAGTCCACGAATGAGCAGGGGGGAGAATTCGGAATCGCGCACGGTAGCACCATAATTTCAATTTCAATCGTGAAGCATGCACCTAGATTTCAGCGGCGTTTGGAAGGCAAATCTCGAGAAGAGTAATATCCTGGGTGCGAGACCGAAAGCAATGACGGTGAAAATCGCTTACTCAGATCCGGCGCTGCTGGTAGAGATGGTGATTACCCAGATGAACGAGATCGAAGACCGCCTCATCTTTAGAGGTCTCACCTCTGGAGAAGAAGTCACCAACTTAGTGGGCACCTTACAGGTGCGGAGTCGCTCACGATGGGTAGGAACGGAGTTGCTGATCGAATCATGGATGAACTTTGGCGGGCGTGAGGGCCACTTCCGAGACTACTGGTCACTCTCACCAGACGGCGGAACGCTCAGGATGGAGCACCGAGATGACGATCTGGCGGGGCAAATCACAGTGCTGGAAAGAGTAATCGGGGCCATTTAGCTGTTGCTTTGATATTCCCCACGGTAGATTACGCCTCTTGGAGGATCCGATGAACATAATGGCCGCGTTGAAACAGGAAGAAGCAAAGTTTCAGATACAGATGGGCAAACTTCAGCAACAGTTGGACACGCTGCGCGCAGCAATGAAGGTTCTGAAAGGGGGTATGACTAGCAGCGGTAAACCGACTCGTAGGAAGAAGCGGGTAATGTCTCCGGCTGCGAGAGCCAAGATATCCAAGGCAACAAAGGAGCGATGGGCAAAGTTCAGAGCCGAAAAGGGCAAGAAGGGGAAGACATAGGTAAACGTAGTTCACTCACGCCAGAGTTGAAAGAGACACCCTACGCTCTTTTTTCTCCCACCCAAGTTCCGCTCGCCCCGCCGAGCGCAGTGACTTCGAACGACAGTTTGTTGTCGGCGGCAAACATCAGGGCCTTCTGTTGAATAACCCCGCTTTCTAGAGCAAGCGCTTCATCCCAACCGAGATACTCATACCGCTTTGGATGATCTGCTTCACCCGCCTTTGGATCTGATTCGTAAAGCCCATCCACATCTTTGATTAAACGGCACCGTCTGGCGCTGAGCGCGTGGGCCAGAAACAGCGCCGTCAAATCCGATCCTCCACGCCCGAGTAGCGCGCTTGAACCGCGCGAAGTTCGAGCGATGAAGCCCGGGATAACAACGGCGCGGCATTCGGTCAGCGCCTCCCGAATCACTTCTGTGTTAACTCCAGAAAGTCGCGCATCCAACGGAACTCCATACGCGCGCAGTTCGATCTCCACAGGATCGAGCACACGGGCTTCGATGCCAGCTTTGCTAAGCGCGAGAGCAACCAACGCCGCGGAACCCTGCTCTCCCGTCGCAACCAGGGCAGCTAATGCCTCTTCGTTCGATGGATCTCCGTACCTCCGGCATCGTTCGAAGAGCTTTTCTGTCGTGTCTCCGAAGGCGGACACCACGGCAATCACACGCCCGCCTCCCATTAGCCAGAAACGAACTTCTTCGACGACGGCGGGTAGGTCTTCTTCCGTACGTAAGATCGAACTGCCAAATTTCAAGACACTAATTCCGCCTTCAGGCACAAACCCTCCCTGAAATTTTGGAGTCCGAAGAGGCTCGATTCGTATGGGAACTCCGATTGAGTTTTGGCGTGACACTTCGATTGAGCGGCGTCGAGCACATAAAACAACAAACCCTCCGTGCCAAAGTAGGCTCGGAGGGCTCTCAACAACTCTCTGGAGAACGCAACCGGCTCTTTAGCAGTTTTTTACGTGGAGCAAGTCGCCCTAAATCGCCACGTTTCCGTCGTCGCCTTCAAACCGCGACGGTTTAGTTTTTCTCACACTCTGGTTGAAACGTCAACAGATTCTGAGGTGCTGGGGGTGGCTTCTAGCGCTTCCAGAAGGATGTGCCCTAAGAGTTGAACCGCTTTTGATAGTCTGACGCCTTGAACACGCGGCCCAGGTGCCTGCGCCACTTCTTCCCATCGATCTCCGCCGCCGCGCAGACTTCAAGGAACATCGTGCTTTCGAGCAAGAACCATCGTGCGCCTCTCCACCCAATTGAGCCGGGCTTTTCAAGCGCGGTCGCGTTCAAGCCGTCCATGAGCATGTCCGCCTGCTGACAGCTCTTCACTTCACCATTTAGCGCAAATCTGTTAAGTGGGTGAGGGACTCCGGATCGCAAGCGCATCGCCTTCACTTCGTTCTTGGTCTCCGCAAACATCTCGCGCAACGTTGCCAAGGGGACAATGAGTTCTTCGTTACGCTTCATGCCGCCTCATTATGTAACAGTATGTTTGTCTACAGTTTGTTTGTGGACGGAGCGGGATGCTACCCCCAAACTCTTTCGAATGCAACAGGTCTTATTGGCTTTGGGGAAGCGTATGAGGGAGCTGCGGGCAAAGCAGCGATTCAGTCAAGAAGCCTTTGCCGATCACTGCGGCCTGCATCGTGTGGCCGTGGGACTCATTGAAAATGGAAAGAGAGTCCCTAGCCTGCGGACTCTCCTAACGATCTCTACCGGATTCGGCGTGACACTCAGCGACCTGCTGCGAGGCGTCGATAAGGGAATCCCCGCCAAGAAGCGCTAACGATTGGTCGAATCTGCCGCTAGCAACGATTAACTAACCTTACGATATCGATGTCCTCTTCATGGACATTTCCAGCGCAGCCGCCCAATTCTGCGGCCCAGTCTTTGCGGGCATCCTTCGCCGTCCGGATATTCTTGAATGGTTCGTGTCCGACTTGATCCAATGAGTGATCGTCAGGCGCGCCGACCAGCACTTCTCCTTCAAACATCAATACATACCTCGCCATCTTAGTTCCTTTCACCTTCGCACATCGAGAAATATTGAGACGAGTTGATACAAGATGCTTATCTGGGTTGTAGATCTACGAGGGTGCCCTCTTGGGTCGGAGTATGTCTTAGTGGTCCTTGGACCAAACGCGTTGTGCGCATAGCAGCTTTCCCATCTCATTAGCAGGGGTGAACTAACATGGGGCGGCCAATAATCGCCATTTCCCTTACGCTAGCAGCATTTGCGACCGCTGCGGGACAGACTGACGACCGATCCCACCTCGTCAACTTCACGAACAAATACAGCCAGTGGGGCAGGCTTGATTGGAAAGGCGACCGGCTCACATACGTCGGGGACATGCCGATTGAACAGGCTGCCAACGCCTTTTTCAACTCTCTCTATGCGGGGTTCGTCTGCCGCGACGGGTCCGTTGTTCCAGCAGGGCCGAAGGATCGCCAGCATCCACCGGGAAGCGAACGGCTCCGGAAGATTGCTTTCTACGGTGTTTCTGGGGACCAGGCGTTGGTCGTGGAATTCGAGAAAAAGAAACTGGAGCTTCGCGGCGATCTGCCTGTGGACGCACAAGGACGCGAATTCTTGGGGCAGCTATGGAACCGCTATCACGCATGCTTTGTGAAAATGCGCTAGAAGGACCCGTGTTGCTTGATATGGCGAAGCCGTCAACGCGTCAAGTCGAGATGTTGGCTCCGCCAGCGCTCCGCCTTTCTCATCTTGCGCACCTTATAGGAGCAAAATTCGTCGGGCCGGCAGACCCAATCATTGATGGTCTTGCACGACAAGACCTCGCAGAAGAAGGAGACCTCGTTACATTCACAGAAGTTACCGGCCAAAATGACCGGAAACTTCGGCGGTCGAACGCATCGGCCGTCATCCTGCGTATGAATTCCAACATTTCCGACTTACCAATGGCTGTGATCAGAGCGACTCGGCCCGACGCTACCGGTGTGCGTGCGGCGCAAATCATTGGAGGTCTTGGAGTGGGAAAATACCTACGCGATCTCAGACGATTTCACCTCCGGGCTAGTACCCTTGCTCCGGTCCTGTTGTTCTCCGGCCATGCGCGGGAATTCTCACAGAGCGTCGCATGGATCGGGCGAAAGCTGCGCTGGTGGAGGAATTTGTCCGCCGAAGTCAGGGAACAGCCGCAGAACCGTTGGTGGATTTCACAGCTCCAGGACCGGATCGGAATTCCGTTTCCTGATTACTCGATCCACGACGACCGTTTCTTGTTGCAGTTGGAACGGTATTTGCACCGGCTCGAAGCATACCGGGCGGAGGTCAAGGATTCGTCTGCGGCGGTTATTCCGGTCAGACATCCGCGCTTCTCTGTGGTCGCAGAATGGCTCGACAAACAAATTCTGTGGGCTGGCAAGTTGACGGACAAGGAACGCGGCGAGCCCGCGAATGCGTGGCGACTGCGGCAGTTCGAAACGAGGCTTGACTTGCTCCCCGGTTCATTTGGTCCCCAAGTTATCCGCGGCCACCTAAACCAATCGTTCGAAAAGAATTCAGATAAATATCTGGAGGATCTTGTCGTTTATCGCGAGGAGGACCCGACGCATGCCCATTCGTTGTTGATTCCTCTGGATCATCCGACTCTGTCCCAGAGTGGCTACTGGATTGACGATAAGATGAAATGGTGGCGCGGGTTGACTGATCGGGCGAAGGCCATGCCGCACAATCAATGGAGAATTCAGCAGCTCAAGACCAAGATCGGTCTTCCATTCGCCGAATATAACAGATATGACGATGGTATCCGCGCGCGGTGCGACCGCTACATAGCCGACCGGGAGGTGTATCGCGCGGAAACAAGCCGGCGTAATTCACTGTTAATTCCTGTCACGTATCCCAAATATAGAACCAGCTCTCGCTGGATCAACGAGGAGCTCGCTTGGTGGAAAAGGTTGTCGAGCGAGGAGTGCGAGAAACCGAGAAATCGATGGTTGATTGGCCTTCTCAAAGGCCCAGTGGGAATACCCTTTCCCGAATACTCTTCCCACGACGACGATTTCGCGATTTCCCTTTACCACTACAGAAGAGATCTTTCACGCTATTCTGCCGAAAGCGAAAATGGTCACCGGGTGATCATTCCAAGAAGTGACGACCCGAATTTCCCATACAAGACCAGCGCCTCTTGGATGAGCAATTTGTTCCAGTGGTGGAGATCACTCACAGATCAAGATAAAAAGCGCTTGAACGTGCAATGGCGGCTGACCCTGTTGCAAACCGTACTCGGCCTTACATCTCCGAGCCACCAGAATACGCACGCTACAAGCGCTCGTAGTCAAGGAAAGCCATGAATGTGGGTCGGCATCTCGCCAGACTGAAGAATCTTGGATTCAGTTTACTTCTGGCACTGGTTGCCGCTCTGTCAAGC
>Ga0137418_10002577_pt1 | contig 16581 bp, 13 predicted proteins | sample CZODoug3_1_2_16f_FD_122242 | JGI IMG/M metagenome (GOLD analysis project Ga0137418, IMG submission 122242) | Vadose zone soil fungal communities from Angelo Coast Range Reserve, California, USA - CZODoug3_1_2_16fungal (Hybrid Assembly) | ecosystem: Environmental > Terrestrial > Soil > Vadose... | reverse complement strand
CTTCCCGCGTGCCATTAGTACGTCACGCCCAGCTTGGCGAGCGCCTCCGGGGGACAGCCTTTCCACTCGGAGACGAACGTGTTTCCGATATACCGCAGATCCTGCACGCCCATGCGACTGGAGAAGAATCCCGAAGCGGTCAGGTCGCGGAACTGGTTGAAGAACGCCACGCCCGCGGCGTGCTCCGGTTTCGCTTTGGCCGGCCACGCCACGGCGTCCAGCACGGCGCTCCGCTCCGCCGCGGTACAGGCGACGAAGGTGTTGCCGTAGCGGTCGTCGCACTCGTGGTCGAGCCACGCGAGCCCGCCGCGCACGGGGGTCTGCAGATCGGGGTCGTCGCCGAGCATGAAGTCCATGAATTCCGGCACGCCGGCCTCGGTGGCGCCGCCCGAGCGCTCATCCTTGGGAATGATCAGGTCCACGAGCACGCGCACCGTGTCCCACTCGTGGGGCGTGAACTGCTTGGGCTCGTACGGGGTGCCGCGGGCCAGCGCGTCGCGCGCCCGGGCAGATGCCTCGCGTACCGATTCCGGCGTCCACCGGAACGCTGCGGCCACTGGGGCCACCGCCAAGACTCGCACCGCGTCCCTGCGCTTCACCCCCCGCCTCCTGACGTTCGCCGTTTCAGCTCCTGGAACCAATTCAGCACGACCACCAGCTCACGCGCACCGCTCAACCGCTTCATGAACAGGAATCGCCGCCCGTCCGGCGATACGTGGTAGGTGCGAAAGTCCGGATTGCCGACGTAAGCGGTCGTGGCGAACAGTCGGCGTCGTGCCCCCACGGAGAAGGTCGGTACGGTCCCGACGCTTGCCGCTGTCAGCTCGTCCGCCCCGCTGCGAAAGTAGATTTCCCGGCCGTTGGACGCCCACAGAGGTTCGGTTCCGCCCTCCGTCGAGATCTGCCAGCGGCCACCGCCGCCCGGGAACGGGCGCACGTACACTTCGTCGTGTCCCGATTCGTCCGACACGTAGGCCAACCAGCGGCCGTCAGGCGCCAGGGCGGGCGTTGACTCGTCGAATGCGGTGACGAGGAACGGGTGGGGCGCGCTGTCCACACCCGGTCGCAGAAAGTAAATGTCGCGCCCGGTCCTGCCCGGGCCCTCGCGGTACACCAGCACGCGGCCGTCGCGCGACCACTCGGCTTCTTGAATCAGCCCTTGGGACGCGACCAGCGGCTCCGCCGGGCCGCTCCCGTCCCACGGCACCGTGTAAAGGGCGGGCCTTCCCGCCCGATCGGACATGAAGGTCACGCGCCGGCCGTCGGGCGTCCACGTCGGACGATCGTTGACGGTGCCCTCGAACGTGAGACGGGAGAGGGTTCCCTGACGCAGGTCGTGGATCCAGACATCGGTTGTCGCGCTAGCTTCGGCGCGGAAGCTCACCGCCAGCCGGGCGCCGTCGGGCGAGACCGCGACCGCCTCGAAGCCGCGCCGCCCCGCGGACTCGATGGAACGCTCCGAGCCGTCGCGCTCCACCCACACGAGTTCTCTCTTCTGTGCTGCCCCCGGGAGGTAGAGCAGGGTTCCGTTGTCGGACAGCGTGAACTGGGCCGCGCCACCGGGCCTCACCAAGATCCCCTCGAGCAGCGGGGTCTCTGGTCCCGTCAAGGCAAGGCGTGATTGGTCGAAGGGTACGGCGACCAAGACGCCGTCAGCCCGCGCATAGACGAAGTGGCCGGAGCTCGCGTAGCGGGCGGACGTGCCACGTGCCAGCGTGGTGCGCGTCCCGCTGCGGACCTCCACCACCGCGATTTCCGCGTTGGAGAGGGTGCCATGCCAGACCGTGAGGACCACGCCTTTGCCGTTCGGCAGGGGCTGCGGGTAACGCAACAGCATCAGCTCCTTGCGGGCGGTGTCCAATGTCGTGATTTGCTCGGCTGGGCCGCCGCTGGAGCGGACGCGCCAGAGCTGGCTACCCCGTGTGTAATACAGCCACGCGTCCGGTCCCCACGACACGCCAGCGGCTGAATCGGCGAGCGTGACGGGCGGACCCCCGCTGACCGACACGACCTTGACCTGCGCGGCGCCAAACGGGCCGACCATGAAGCCGATGGACTGGCCGTCGCGGGAGAACGCCGGCGAGATCGCGCGCTGGGTGCCCGGAACAGGGTTAGCCCTCACCTGGTCGAGTGGTCGCAACCACAGCTGCGGCCCACCCTCGCCCGGCCCGACGTACGCCAGGCGGCTGCCGTCGGGCGACAGCGCAAAGGAGGTTCCGTACTGGTCGACAATCTCTTGTCCTGCGGGAGTGGTGAGGGCTAAGCGAGCCACCTGCGGCGGCGGCTGGGGCCGCAGCAAGCCCCAGACGGCCAGGGCCGTCGCCGCCACGAGCGCAGCGGCGAGCACAGCGATGCGCCGGTCGCGGCGTGTCGCTCCGGGCGCGGCGAGGTCACCGGCGCCCGTGAGGTTGAGTGGGACCGCGCCGGGCCGCTGCAGCGCCTCGGAGAATTGCGCGGCTCCGGCGAAGCGATCGGCGGGGAGCTTGGCCAGCGCCTTTTGCAGCGTTGCTGCTACGTGCGGTGGCACGGTGTCGCGATGTACCGTGATCGGCACCGGCCTCTCGGTGATGACTTTCGCGACGATCGCCTGGGCGGTTGGGCCGGTGTACGGCGGCTCCCCCGCGAGCATCTCGTACAGCACGGCTGCCAGCGAGTACACGTCGCTGCGCGCATCCAGTGTGCGGTCGCCCATTGCCTGCTCGGGGCTCATGTATTGCGGCGTTCCGACCGAGAGCCCCGTCTCCGTGAGCCGGCTGCCCCCCGCGGCGCTCACGGCGAGCGCGATACCGAAGTCAGCCACGAGCGGCTGCCCATCGTGGAGCAGGATGTTCTCCGGCTTGATGTCGCGATGAATCACGCCGTGGCGGTGCGCATAGTCGAGCGCGCTCGCCACGCCCTTGGTGATCTCGATGGCCTCGTCGATGCCGAGCTGTTTCTCCCGGGTGAGTTTGTCGCGCAACGACTCGCCCTTGACGTAGGGCATCACGTAGAACACGAGGCCGTCGGCTTCCCCCGAGTCGTGCAACGTCAGGATGTGGGGGTGCTGGAGATGGGCCGTGACGTTGATCTCGTTCAGGAAGCGCTCGGCGCCGAGCACGGCCATCAGCTCGGGACGGAGCACCTTCAGCCCCACCTCGCGGTCGTGTTTCACGTCCCGGGCGAGGTACACGACGGCCATGCCACCTTCTCCGAGCTGGCGCTCGATCTGGTAGCGCTCGGCCAATGCGGTGGAAAGGCGCTGCGTGAAATCCCTCAGAGCGTCCCCTTCTTTACCTGATCGGCGATGTAGTCACTGGTCCGCATCGACAGCGCGAGAATCGTCCATGTCGGGTTCTTGTCCGCCTGCGACACGAAGGGTCCGCCGTCGGTCACGAACAGGTTCTTGCAGTCGTGCGCCTGGCACCACCGGTTGGTCACGGAGGTCTTCGGGTCGTCCCCCATACGCGCCCCGCCCAGCTCGTGGATGATGACTCCGCCGGCGGCGATGCCGTAGCCCTGCTTGGCGGTCGGCATCGGCGAGGATGGCTGACCCCCCATCTCCGCGATCAGCGCCCGGAACGTCTCCTGCATGTGTTTCACTTGCTTGTACTCGTGATCCGTCCACTTCCAGTGAAATCGCAGGACGGGGATACCCCACCGGTCCACCGTGCTGGAGTCGATCTCGCAGTAGCTGCCGTCGTTCGGGATCATCTCGCCGCGGCCCGAGAAGCCGATCGTGGCGCCGTAGTAGCGTCGGTAGTCGTCCTTGAGCTGCTTGCCGTAGCCGCCGCCGGAGGGGTAGCGGTGAATGCCGCTCATGAAGCCGTAAGACGGCACCTGGGTGCCGCCCCAGACCTCGATGTGGTAGCCGCGCGGGAAGTCGAGCTTCGCGTTGTCGAGCCACCACGGCATGTAGAGATGCATGCCCCCCACGCCGTCGTGATTGTGGGGCACGTGGTCCATCATCTTCGGGATGAACCCGCCGACGTCCGTGCCGGTGGTGTCGGTGATGTACTTGCCGACGGTGCCGCTCGAGTTCGCCAGGCCGTTCGGGAAGCGGGATGACGTGGAGTTGAGCAGCAGGCGGGCGGTCTCCAGGGCGCTCGCGGCCAGGACCACCACTTTGGCCCGCACGCGCCGGTCCGTCCCCGTCGTCTTGTCGATGTACGCGACGCCCGTCGCGCGGCCGCCCGTATCCACGAGCACCTCGCGCGCCATCGCGTTCGTGAGGAGGGTGAGCTTCCCCGTGGCGAGGGCGGGCGCAATCAGCACGTTGGTGGCGGTGAAGTTCGCGTTGACCTTGCAGCCGCGGTTGCATTGCCCGCAGTAATGGCACGCCGCCCGCCCATTCAGCGGCCGCGTGAGGATCGAGAGGCGTGCCGGGATGCACGTGACGTGCAGGCGGTCCGCCGCCTGCTTGACGAGCAGCTCGTGGCAGCGGGGGAGTGGCGGCGGCAGGAACACCCCGTTCGGCTCGTTCGGAAGGCTCTCCTTGCTGCCGAAGACTCCGATGAGCCGGTCTATCTGGTCGTAGTACGGCGCGACGTCGTCGTAGGAAATCGGCCAATCGTCGCCCAGGCCGTCCCGGCTCTTGCGCTTGAAGTCGTACGGCCCGAAGCGGAGGGAAATGCGGCCCCAATGGTTGGTTCGGCCGCCCACCATGCGGGCGCGCCACCAGGCGAACTCGGTACCCGGCGCCCGTGTGTACGGCTCGCCAGGGAGTTCCCACCCGCCGATGCAGGCGTCGAACTCGCCGAACGGTCGCTCCTTCGTGGATCTCCCGCGGCGCGGCGACTCGTACGGCCACGTCAGCATCGCCGAGTCTTTCGCGTTGTCCCAGGGCTCACCGGCCTCGAGCACCACCACGTCGGCGCCGGCCTTGGTGAGCGCGTAGGCCGCCATCCCGCCGCCGGCCCCCGAGCCGACGATGCACACGTCGTACAGCTTCCCTTGCTTCGTTAGACGTTGCACACGGCCACCGCCTCTCGCAGCGAGGTGAGCGGATCGCGGGTCGGGACGAACTCGTGCGCCACGAACCCCATGAAGCCGCTGTCGGCGATGGCCGAGGCGACCGCGCGCCAGTTCAGCTCCTGCGTGCCGTCCAGCTCGTGGCGGCCGGGCACGCCACCGGTGTGGAAGTGGGCAATCCACTCACGGTTTTCGCGGATGGTGCGGATGATGTCGCCTTCCATGATCTGCATGTGATAGATGTCGTACAGCAGCCTGACGCGCGGCGAGCCCACTGCTTTGACCACGGCGACCCCGAAGCCCGTGCGGTCGCCCTGGTAGTCCGCGTGATCCACCTTGCTGTTCAGGAGCTCGAGGCAGATCGTGACGCGCTGCGCTTCCGCCTGCGCCTTGATCGCGTTGAGCCCCGCCACACAGTTGTCGATCGCCTCGCCGTCGTTCTTGCCGCGACGGTTGCCGAACATCGCGATCACATTCGGGACGCCGTGGCGCGCCGCGAGGGGAAGGGTGTCCTCCAGCTCCCGCAACAGCATCCGGTGGTTTGCGCGATCGTTGAAGCCCGTCGCAATGAAGTCGCTGCGCGCGGTGGGATAGCCCATGGAGCACACGAGGCCTGCCTCGCGCACGGGGTCCCAGTCCTCGGGGCCCAGCAGATCTACGCCCGCGAGCCCCATGCCTGCCGCCGCGCGAGCGAACTCGGGCAGGGGGATCTGTCGATAGGGCCAGCGGGAAACGGACTGCCTGAGTCTTCCCACGCTTACGCGTGAGCCCGGCGATACACGGCCCTTGAGGGCAGTGCCGAAAGCGGCGGCCCCCAACGCCGCGACCGCTGCTCGCCGGTCCATCAAAACTCGAGGCGCTTCAGGTACTCACAGCTCGCACGGATGGATGCGAACGGATCGGCCGCGTCGTCGTGCTCGACGAAGTAGTGGCGGATCCCCGCCTGGTCGCTGTGCGCGAAGATCTTCTTGAAGTCGATCTTCCCCGCGCCAACCTCCACCATGCGGTTGTCCGGTGGGCCGGCCGAGTCCTTCACGTGCACCATCGGGAAGCGTCCCGGCCAGCGCTCGAAATACGCGAGAGGATCCTGTCCACCCTTCGTGATCCAGTACAGGTCCATCTCCAGCTGGACCAGCTTGGGATCGGTCTCGGCGAGCAGCACGTCGTACGGCAGCTTGCCATCGAGCGGCTGGAATTCGAAGTCGTGGTTGTGGTAGGCGAACTGGAGCCCCGCGGCCTTGGCTTCGGTGGCGGCGTGATTGAGCCGCTCCGCCGCGCGCTTGTAGTCGTCGAGCGTGCGCCGCTGTTCCGGGGGAATCCACGCGATCACCAGGTAGTGGTGGCCGACGACGGGAGCGGCATCGAGCGCCGCGCGCCAGTCGGCCGGGGCGAGCGAGACGTGCGACGAGGGTGCGGCGAGCCCGTGATGGTCCAGCAGGGCGCGTACGTCGCGCGGACTCCTGCCGAAGTAGCCAGCGAACTCGACCTCCTGGTAGCCCGTCGCGGCGACGCGCGCGATCGTCGCCTCGAAATCCTTCTCCATCTGGTGGCGTACCGTGTACAGCTGCAGCCCCACGCGGTCGACCTTGCGGAGGAGGACTCGGCGCGAGAGGCTCGAGGACAGGGGTTGCAGGGCCGGCGCAAGCGCAGCAGCACCGAGCGCCTTGATGAAGTCGCGTCGATCGGTCATGGATTGTTTCTCCTCTAGAGCTCGTTACGCTTCATCGCCTCTACCGCATACGCCGCCGCGCGTGCGGTGAGGGCCATGTAGGTGATGGACGGGTTCTGGTTCGCCGACGAGGCCATGCAGGCGCCGTCCGTGACGAACAGGTTCTTCACGTCGTGACACTGGTTGTGGGCGTTCAGCACCGACGTCTTCGGGTCGCGCCCCATCCGGGCGGTCCCCATCTCGTGGATGGTGAGACCGGGCGGATTGTCGTCCACGAACGACGTGACGTCCTTTGCCCCCGCCGCCTCGAGCATCTCCGCCGCCGTGACCGACATGTCCTGGAGCAGCTTGCGCTCGTTGTCGCTCCAGACGCAGTGGATCCGCAGCGCGGGAATTCCCCATGCGTCGACCGTGACGGGGTCGAGCTCGACGTAATTGGTGGACCGCGGGAGGCACTCCCCGAACCCGTAGAATGAAAAGCCCCACGGACCCTCCGTGTGCAGGGCGCGCTTGAGCTCCACGCCGAAGCCCGGCTCTCCCGCCGCCCGACCCCAGCCGGCGCGCCCGCCGCCCCCCTGGAACCCGTAGCCTCGCAGGAACTCGGGATGCGGCGTCTTCACATTGCGGAACCGCGGGACGTAGATCCCGTTGGGCCGGTTCCCGTGGGTCGTGCGGTCTTCCATCCCCGGGATCATGCCCCGGGCCCCGCCGCCCATGGTGTGGTCCATCAGGTTCTTGCCCAGCTGGCCGCTCGAGTCGGCGAGCCCGGTCGGGAAGCGCGTGGTCTTCGAGTTCAACAGGATGCGGGCCGACTCGAGCGTCGAGGCGCACAAGAACACGATCCGCGCGCGAAACTCGAGCGGCTGCTTGGTCTGCGCGTCGATCACCCGCACGCCCGATGCTCGGGCACGCCGCTCGTCGTAGATGATGCTGTGCACGACGCTGTAGGGCCGCAGCGTCAGCCGTCCGGTGGCGCGGGCCGCGGGCAGCGTGACGCCGACGCTGTTGAAGTACGAATGCGTGATGCAGCCACGCTCGCAGGGCCCGCAGTAATGGCACGCCGCGCGGCCGCGGTGCGGTGCGGTGAGGATCGCGGCCCGGCCGATCGTGACGACCCGCTCGGCGGCGAACCGCTTGGCGACGCCGTCGCGGACCACCTGCTCGGCGCAGTTCAGCGCCATCGGGGGGAGAAACTTGCCATCCGGGAGCTGCGGCAGGCCGAGCGCTTCCCCGGAGATCCCGATGAACTCCTCCACGTGGTCGTACCACGGCGCGATGTCGGCGTAGCGGATCGGCCAGTCGACGCCGAACCCGTCCCGCGCGTTCGCCTCGAAGTCGAGGTCGCTCCAGCGATACACCTGCCGGCCCCACATGATGGACTTGCCACCCACCTGGCGGCCCCGGATCCAGTGGAACGGCTTGTCGGCGTCGAACGTGTAGGGGTTCTCGCGGTCGTTCACGAAGAACTTGCCGCTGTACTCGTTGCAGGCGTAACAATGGCGCTGGATGAACTGATCGCGCTCCAGCGCCGCGCGGTCCCCGAAGCCGCGGAACTTCATCTGCCAGGGCGGCACGTGCTCGACGTAATCGTGCGCCGGATCGATCGGCCGGCCGGCCTCGAGCACGAGCGTCTTGAGCCCGCGCTCGCACAACTCTTTGGCCGCCCACCCGCCCGTAATGCCGGACCCTACCACGATGGCGTCGAAGCTCGGTACGGCCATCAGAAGTCCCCCGGGGACGCGCGCCAGCGGCCCAGCTCGGTGCACCCGCTGTACGAGCCTGGGATCACCTCGTAATGAAGCTCGGCGGTCGCCCCCACCTCGGACGTGCAGTAGCCATACACCGTGAGGAATTTCATGCGCTCGAAAAACGGCGGCGGCGCGTCGCTCTTGGCCTTCCGGCGCTCCTGTGCCTCGGCGTCGAGCGCGGTCAGGATCGCCCCGCGCTGCGCCTCGGTCGCGCCGAGGAAATCCGTGGCGGAGGCGGCGCGGGCACGCGCGTCCACGTCGGCCAGGCCGTCGAGGAATTGCTTCCGGTCGTCCTCCGGGGCCCACTCCGCGAGCAGCAAATCGACGAACCGGTGGACTTGGGCGGCGCGCGCGCCGGGCGTGTCCGTTGCGGGGATGATCATCTCCGCGATCGTCGCCACCGTCTCGCTCTGGTGTGGGTCCAGCACCTGGAGGCCGCGGGCCTGCGCGCGGCGGTGCGCGCCGCGGCCGACCGCGAACAACGTGTCGGTTTCGAGTCCCGTGATCGCCGGCAGCGCGATCGCGGCGGCGAGGGAATGGAACAGATCTCGTCGATTCATGGAGGCCCTGAAGAATCGGCCAAACGGCGGGAGTACGCTAGACGCCGGTCGGGCGTTGACAGGCCACCCTGCCGTTGTATGTTTATGCATCCTTCTGCATAAATCGACAGGGAGCGCGCCATGGGGCCGTTGGTGGTACTCGCCTATTCGGGTGGACTCGACACGTCGGCGATTGTTCCCTGGCTGCGGGAGAAATATGGCGCCAGGGTTTTGTGTTTCGCCGCCGACGTGGGGCAGGGACCAGGCGAGCTCGCCGGCCTGGTCGAAAAGGCCAAGCGCTCCGGCGCCGTCGACTGCGTCGTCCAGGACCTGCGCGAAGAGTTCGTTCACGACTTCGTGTTCCCCACCCTCCGCGCCGGCGCCGTGTACGCCCGCACCTATCTGCTCGGCACGGCCATGGCGCGGCCGGTCATGGCGGCCCACCATGTCGCGCTCGCGCAGCAAGTCGGCGCGCAAGCGCTGGCCCACGGGTGCACCGGGAAGGGGAACGACCAGGTTCGCTTCGAGCTGACCTACGCCGCCCTCGCGCCCGAGCTCCAGGTGATCGCACCGTGGCGCGAGTGGCAGTTCAAGAGCCGCGAAGATCTCATTGCCTACGTGAAAGCCAAGGGCGTGCCGGTCCAGGCCACCGTCGAGAAGCCGTACTCCACCGACCGCAACCTCTGGCACTGCTCTCACGAGGGCGGCATCCTGGAAGATCCCGCGCGCGAGCCGCCGGAACACATCTTCGTCATGACCAAGGACCCGCTCGAAGCCCCCGACCTTCCGGTAGTTGTGGAGATCGGCTTCGAGGAGGGAACGCCCGTCAGCGTGAACCACGTCCCGCTGAGCCCGGTGGAGCTGCTCGAGTCCTTGAATGCCACCGCGGGCGAGCACGGCGTCGGCCGGGCGGACGTCGTCGAGGACCGGCTGGTCGGCATGAAGTCGCGCGGTGTCTACGAGACGCCGGGCGGCACGCTGCTGTATGCCGCGCACCGCGAGCTCGAGCAGCTGGTGCTCGACCGGCGTACGCTGCGGCTCAAGGACGAGCTGGCGCTCCGCTACGCCGACCTGGTGTACGACGGCCGCTGGTGGACGCCGGAGCGCGAGGCGCTCGACGCCGCAGTCGCCAGCACGCAGAAGCGCGTGACCGGCGCCGTGCGGCTCAAGCTCTTCAAGGGCGGCCTCACGGTCGCGGGGCGGGAAAGCCCGTACGCGCTGTACCAGCCCTCGTACGCCACCTTCGGCAAGGACAATGTCTACGATCAGAAGGATGCCGAGGGCTTCATCCATTTGTACGGCCTCTCGATCCGGATCGGGTCCGGCCTCGAGGCGGCGCGCCGCCAGCAAGAAGTCGGCGCGGCGGCGGACTGATGCCGCGCCAGCCCATGGACACGCCGGCCCCCCCCCCCAAGCCGGCGCCCGCCCCGCCTCCGGCGGCGCACCAGATGTGGGGTGGCCGCTTCAGCCTCGGCCCCAGTGAAGCGCTCGACGCCCTGAACCGCAGCCTGCCGGTGGACCACCGCCTCTGGCCCCAGGACGTCGCCGCGAGCAAGGCCTGGGTGCACGCCCTCGGTCGGGTCGGGGTGCTCACCCCCGACGAGGAGAACCGGCTGCTTGAGGGCCTCGATCGCGTGGCGGAACGGCTCGCCGATGGTGCCGCCGTGGGTGCTCCGGACGAGGACGTGCACACCCTCGTAGAGCGGCTGCTGTACGCGGAGGTAGGGACCGTCGCCGGCAAGCTGCACACGGGTCGGTCGCGCAACGACCAGGTGGCGACCGATCTCCGCCTGTGGACGCTCGACGCGATCGACCAGCTCGACTCGGACCTCGCCGCTCTCGGGCGCGCGCTGGTCGTGCGCGCCGAGGACGGCGTGGACATCCTCTTGCCCGGGTACACGCACGGGCAACGCGCCCAGCCGGTGCGCTGGGCGTACGTGCTGCTCGCGCACGCATGGCCGCTGGTGCGCGACCGGCAGCGCTTGGCGGATGCCCGGCGCAGAGTGGCGGAGCTGCCCCTCGGATCCGGGGCGCTCGCGGGATCGGGGTTCGCCGTCGACCGCGTGCTGCTGAAGGAAGCCCTCGGCTTTCGCTCGCTTTCCGCGAACGCCCTGGATGCGACCGGCGACCGCGACTTCGTCGCCGAAGTCCTGTTCGGGCTGACCCTCGTGGGCGTGCACCTCTCGCGCCTCGCGGCCGAGCTCGTGCTCTACACGAGCGCGGAGTTCGGCTTCGTGCGTTTGTCGGACGACTTCAGCACCGGCTCGAGCCTGCTGCCGCAGAAGCGGAACCCCGACATCTTCGAGTTGGCGCGGGCGAAATCGGGCCGGCTGCTGGGCGACCTCGTGGCGCTGCTCACGACCCTGAAGGGCCTCCCGGCGGGCTACAGCAAGGACCTCCAGGAGGACAAGGCGCTGCTGTTCGACGGGTTCGACACGCTGGCGCTCGTGCTGCCCGCCGCGACCGGAGCGATCGCCGCGCTCAGCGTGGACGCCGAGCGGATGCGGGCCGCGCTCGACCCCTCGCTGCGCGCCACGGACCTCGCCGACCTGCTGGTGGAAGCCGGCGTACCGTTCCGGGAGAGTCATGGGCTCGTGGGGCGCCTGGTGCGTGAGGCGGAGCGCTCCGGTGTGCCGCTCGATCGGGTACCGGGTCCGGTGGCGGCCGGCATTCATCCCGCGCTGGCCGCGGCGCTGTCCCAGCTGGGAACGTGGGAGGACTCGGTTGAGAGCCGCGCCACCCCCGGGGGGGCCTCACGCCGCTCGGTGACGGAGCAGCTGGAGGCACTGCGCCTTGCATTCGCCGAGGGTGGAGGGACTTAACCCAAGGTCTTGCCGAGCCTTAGCAGGTTATGTAGCATACGTGGCCGTCTGGCTCAAAGCCTCGAGCGAGACGGCCGCTTTTGACCGGGGGAGTCCCTTTGCGCTGCCTAGCGCTCAACGCCTCATTCGAGCCCCTCACCATGGTGCCCGTGCGCCGGGCCCTGCGGCTCGTGATCGACCGTAAGGCGGAGATCGTCGAGGCGGAGGGGCCGGCCGTGAAGAGCGAGCGCCTGGCCATCCCGCGGCCGGCCGTCATCCGGCTTGTCAAGTTCGTCCATGTGCCACGCCGCTTCCGCCGCCAGGTGACCAACACCTTCCTCTTCGCCCGCGACAACTACCAGTGCCAGTTCTGCGGGCGGAGCCAGCAGGAGCTCCGCCACCGGGAGTGCCTCACGCGGGACCACCTGGTGCCCCTGTCGCGGGGGGGCACCAACGGCTGGAACAACGTCCTCACGGCGTGCTCGAGCTGTAACACGCGGAAGGGTAACCTGCTGCCCGAGGAGGCGGGGATGCATCCGCTGCGGCCGCCGTTCGAGCCGCACTTCGTGCACCTGGCGTGGGCGGTGCGTCGGCTCTCCTCCATCCAGTCCAAGTACATCCGGCTGTTTTACGGCGGCGAGGTGTTGGCGACCCTCGAGGCGCTGTGACCCAAAGGCTCCCGTGGATCATCGCGGGGCTGGCGGGGGCGGCGGTTGTGGGGTTGCTCGGGACGAGGCGCGCGAGCGGTTTGGTCGTGCACCCCGACCCGCGCCCCGGCGTGACCGCCGAGCGGGTGTTGCCTGCCAGCGCGGTGTTGAATACGCCCGGGGCCGCCGAAGCGTACGCGGCGGCGCGTAGTGCCCCGCGCGTGCTGGACGGCGTCCATTGCTACTGCGAGTGCGCCAAGCATTTCGGGCATCGCTCGCTGCTCACCTGCTTCGAGTCCGACCACGGCTCGCAGTGCGATATCTGCATGGGCGAAGCGACGCTCGCGGTGAGGCTCGCGTCCCAGGGCAGCTCGCTGGACGATATCCGCCGCGCGATCGACCACCGGTTCGGCTCCTAGTTCTGCTTGCCGCTGAACGTCTCCGACCGCGCCTCGAGGGTGAGCCGCGGGAGGCCGGCGATCCGCACCAGCAGCCGTTGCGCACCGCGGGCGAGCGCGCCGCCCAGGTTGCCGCCGCCGGAGACCGCCGGGCTCACGTCCCCCTTGAGCCAGCGGGTCAGCTCCTCCAGGTCCGTGTCGTTCAGCGTGGTCACGTCGAGCCGACAGAGGAAGTAAAAATTCCCTGAGCCCTTGACCTTCAGGTTGACGCGGTAGGGGAGCTCGAGCGCGCGCTCGAGGTCCTCCGGCGTGCCGTATCGGGCCACGCTGCCGCCGGTGCGGATCAGCACGAAATCGTCGGCGAGCGGATCGTGACGCGCGGCCGCGTCCCACGGCGCTTCGCTGATGTACTGATCGAACCAGCCGGAGCGGGAACGCCACAGCTCGAGGCGGTAGTGCAGGCGGAGCGGGAATCCGGAGCGCATGAGGCCGACGAACTTGCCGTCGGCGAGGAGCCCCGTGGTTTGGACTCGGGGGAACCCGCTCTGCACAATCACCGTCAACGCGGGTTCCTGCGCGGCGGCCCGAGAGACCGTCACCGCGCCGAGCAGAGCCAGGAATGCGAGGCCTGGCCTCACCTCAGAAGCGGTGATCGAGTCGCAGCGTGAATCGCAGGGGCTCCCCGGCGGTCACCGCCTTGGCCACGTACATGCCCAGCCCCCCCCAATCGATGCCGAGGCCCAAGTCGGCGAGCCAGCTGCCGAGCGTCGGGAGCCGATTGGCGGGCAGCCGACCGGGCCCGCCTCCGACGATCCACGCCTGTCCCGCGTCTGCCAGGACGACAAGGTCCGGGCCCTGGAGCGTGAAGAGCGACTTCGCGGCTTCGTCCGCGGGGGCCGACGAGCCATACGACCAGTGCAGCGAGAGGTGACCGCGGTACTCGGCCTGGGCGAGGATCACGCGGTCGCACGCCGCCAGTCGGGTGCCCCCGAAGGCGGGGTCGATGATGTCGGCGTTGCACGCGGTGTGCCGGAAGCCGTACCCCGCGAGCGGATCGGGTCCCCCCGTCGACAGCCGCTGCTGGAGCGGCAGCGGATCGCCCCCGATCCAGCCGCCCGCGAAGAGCCGCAGGTTCACGCGTCCCGACGGGCTCACTCGCGTGTAGCGGCGGAAATCGACGAACAAGCGGCTGAATGCGTAGGACCCGTCGGTCGGGATCGGCGCGCGCACGGCCGCCGGTACTCCAGTCTGGGGGGTCACGTCCTTCGAGCGCGAGTTCTCGAAGCGGGCGCGCAGGAACCAGCCCGCGGTCGGGTCGAGCCGATCGTTGCGGGTGTCGAAGGTGACGGTGGCGGCGAGCGTCGTGTAGTGCCCGTCGTCGATCGGCGGGTTGGGGCGCCAGGCCTGGTCGTTGCGGAACACGGTCCAGGGATCGCGCGCCTTGACCGTCGTTTGCAAGTCATGCCGCGCGTCGATGTCGAGGCGAAGCGAGCGGTCCGGCTGGATGAAGGCGCGGCCCGCGATGCCCTTGCTGAGGTAGTAATCGCGATAGTCGCGCTGAAACAGAAACGCAGCCCAGCCGACTTCGCCGGCGCGCAGCCCCCAATCCTCGACCGGCGTGACGTCGTCGAAGGCGCGGAACTCGATCCCGTAGGCCGGGGCCTCGCCGGCTCGCAGCTCGGTGCGCAGCAGGTACCCCAGGTCGCTCCGCTTGTCCGTGAAGTCCCCGGCGGTGCGGAACACGCCCAGCGCGTCGACCCGCAGGCGTACGTTCCGGTGGAGCTTCCAGTCGAACAGCGGCCCGAACACCACCGGCAGACCCTCGACCCGGTTGAAGGTGCCGCCCGTGGCGAGCGTGAGCGACGACCGCGAGTCGGCCGTGCCCCACGACTTCTCGATCCCCAGTCTCCGGAGCCAACCGCGCACATCGGGCGGGGCGAGCGCGATCTCGTCCCCTTTCAGGCGATAGGCCAGGGGTGCGGTGAACATGCGCACATCGCCCGTGACCGCCGCGGCCGGGCTCCGCGCCACGGTCCCGCCGATCACGATCACGTCGCCCGTGATCACCGCGCCCGAATCGAGGATCGCGTCGCCGTTGATGACGAGCAGCGTGCCCTCCACGCGGCCCGCCACCACGACGCTGCCGTTGCGCACGGCGACGTCGCCGCGCCACTCGTTCCCGTGCGGGAGGCGTGAGCGGCCCACCAGCCGGGTCGTCGTCGCCGCGTTGTAGCGGCGCACGGCGTCCTCCGCGACGGCATGGGGTAGCTCGGGCGGCTGCACCATGAACCCAGCGCTGTCGGGCTGGATCACGATGGCGGTGTCCTGCGCCGCGGCGACGGTAGCGCCGAGCGCACAGAGAACCACGAGCACGACAGTGCGCATAGCGGACATCCTGGTTGGAGGCGCGGGAGCGAAGTGCACGGGCTGTGCCGCCTCCCGCGGGAGGACGCGGAGCACGGCGGCCGGCGGCAACGGGGGCAGCGGGCCCGCCGGTCGTGTCATCCCGCCACGTTCCGCGGCGGCTCGAGGCCGAGCCGGCGCATGCGCCGATACAGGTTCGCGCGATCGGTCGCGAGCTTGCGGGCCGCCTCGGCCACGTTGCCGCGCGCCGCCGACAGGGCGCGCGCGATGAGCGTGCGCTCGAAGCTGTCGAGCGCCTCGGCCAGCGCCACGTCGCTCCATCCCTCGCTCGGCGCTGTGGCGAGCGGGGCGCCGTCCCCGGGCACGACCCGCGCGACATCGTCCGCGGTCACGACGTCGCTCCCGGCGAGAATCGCCAGCCGCTCCATGATGTTCGCGAGCTCGCGCACGTTGCCGGGCCACCGGTAGGAGGCGAGCAGCTGCACGGCGCCCGCGTCGAACCGCACCGGCCGACCGAGCCGCGTCGCCTGGCGGGCGGCGAAGTGCTGCACCAGGGGCGGAATGTCGTCGGGACGCTCGCGCAGTGGCGGGATGTGGATCGGCAGGACATTGAGGCGGAACAGCAGGTCCTCCCGGAAGTAGCCCTGCTGGGAGGCCTTCGCGAGATCCTTGTTGGTGGCCGCGATCACGCGCACGTCCACGGTGACCGGCTTCTCGCCGCCGAGCCGCTCGATCACGCCCGACTCGAGCACGCGCAGCAGCTTTGCCTGGGCCTCCGTCCCGAGGTCGCCCACCTCGTCGAGAAACAAGGTGCCCGAGTCCGCGAGCTCGAATCGACCCACGCGCCGCTCCGTGGCCCCCGTGAAGGCGCCGCGCTCGTGGCCGAACATCTCCGACTCGACCAGGTCCTTGGGGATCGCCGCGCTGTTCACGCACACGAACGGCTTGGCCGCGCGAGCGCTCTGGCGATGGATGGCGGAGGCGACGAGCTCCTTGCCGGTCCCCGATTCACCCGTGATCAGCACCCGCACCTCGGTGGGCGCGACCCGCGCGATCAGCGCCCGCAGCTGCTCCATGGCCTGGCTCACGCCCACCAGCGGGTCGGCATGCCCCAGGGCTTCGTGGAGGCGTCGGTTCTCGGCGAGGGTGCGCGACAGCTCGAGCGCGGCCCGCAGCGTCGTGAGCAGTCCCTCCGGCGTCAGCGGCTTTTCGAGAAACTGAAAGGCGCCGAGCTTGGTCGCCCGCACCGCGTCGGCGAGGTTCGCCTTGCCGCTCATCATCACCACGGGCAGGTCGGGCGCCACGCGCTTGAGCTGCTCGAGCGTCGCGAGGCCGTCCGGCCCGCCCGGCATCATCAGGTCGAGCAATACCGCATCGGGCGCGTCGCGCTCCACCTCCGCCACGCCCGCGCTGCCGTTCGCCGCCTCGGCCGTCTCGAACCCCTCGGATTCGAGGAGGGCCGCGACCA
>Ga0137418_10002576_pt1 | contig 16581 bp, 20 predicted proteins | sample CZODoug3_1_2_16f_FD_122242 | JGI IMG/M metagenome (GOLD analysis project Ga0137418, IMG submission 122242) | Vadose zone soil fungal communities from Angelo Coast Range Reserve, California, USA - CZODoug3_1_2_16fungal (Hybrid Assembly) | ecosystem: Environmental > Terrestrial > Soil > Vadose... | reverse complement strand
GAGCGCCGCCCTGAAAAGGCGGGCGTAGCCAGTTCGATTCTGGCCCCCGGCACCACTCCGATTACCACCCCAAGAACATTTCCTGGCGACTGGGCACGGTGCCGTCAATGGCATCAAGAGAAATCAGCCCTGAGGACGAAATTAAACTGAACGCTTTTGCAGTTCCGACCAGTCCGCTGTTGGTTGACCCAATTCAACGCCAATGGCAAAGGAACCACCCTCAACCGATCGACAGTAAGCAACACGGGCGGTCGAACAGAGTTTCCCCTGAACAGGTCTAACGGTTAGGCGCTGGTTCGATTGCCAGGGATTTTTCGTCAGGATGCGGGCACCGTGAGGACTAACGTTGGCGGTGTAGGCGACTTCATAGATGACATTCTCGAAGCTGCAGAGTTCTACTGGCACCTTCATGCGGGTGCGGATTTCCCTACGACTTGGAGGGGCCCCAATTGCCATTGCGATGCTTTCTCCAGACGGGAGACGCGGCGCTGCCGATCAGGGCTGGGTGCTTGAACAAGGAAATCAAACGATCTTCACACCATGTTTTCATCACACCGTGTTTTCAATGGTGCGTTTGGGCGATGTCCCGGCGAAATGCTCCTTAGCTGGACTCATCTTGGCAGGCGGACTGATATGTGTGACGTCCGGTTTGTTCATGGCAGGCCACTTGAACGCGCGATCTACTTTACTCCGAGGAAATAGCACTCATCCGCCAGATCTTGCATAGCAGTGGCCGGGGCCCGCAACAATCGGGTTAAGACCTCAATTGTGATCCTGCCCCTCTCGGAACAAAGCCGCGATGGGTTACGGCTTGGCCTCAGAATCCTAAATGGCGAAGAGACATCGAAAGAAGACCGCAGAATGCTCCTCTGGAAAACGCCGGATGCCCGCATTAGGTAAACACTGCAATAGCCGTGAAAATTATTCCTAGCCCCGGATGGAGGTTTAGACTAGCAGCACTGCAAGAGCCGCTTTATTAACAGGTTGCGACAACTAGCTGTGGCACGCTAATCGCATATGGTAATCCCCGCCAAGTAAGCTTATCCCTTCTCGTCCCCGGAAAGCGGAGGCAGGGGGCCTCCGAAGACATGGGATTGGAGATCGTCGCCAAGACCAATCCAACAAAAACTTGTTGTCTCGCATACGGATGGGTGTGTTGGGCCCACCCCGCGCGGACAAATTATGAGGGCAAGCATGAACCCGGTCATCATGCTCGTGGATGTTGCGTCAGCCAATCGCGCAGGACTGAAATCTTTCCTGCAAAACCAAAAGTGTGATGTAGAGGCGGCTGCAGATGGCGAATCTGCGGTCAAATGCTGCTCGGAGATGCAGCCGGATTTGGTTCTGCTGTACGATGGCTTGCCGGACGTCGGCAGTCTGAAGCTTTGCCGTCAGATCAAGAAAGATCCTCTCAATCAACTCACGCCAGTCGTGTTGTTGAAACCTGCTCCAGATTTATTGGACATCCAGCGGGGATGGGACGCCGGCGCGATGGATGTTTGGCCCACTCCTCCATCGCACTGGGATTTGCTCGGACGGATCCTGACGCTGTTGCGGCTCAAGAAATACATGGATGAGCAGGCCAAGTCCGTGGTGTTTTCACTGGCCCGGACCGTCGATTCGAAACAAAACTTGAGGAACGGCCACTCCGAGCGTCTGGTGGCGTACGCCGAGCAATTAGGCGAAAGCCTTGGCTTTGGAGATGAAGACCTGCAGGAGCTGCGCATCGCCAGCTGGCTTCATGACATAGGGAAAATCTCTGTTCCAGAAAGCATCCTGTTTAAACCCGGGCCACTGGATGCGCAAGAGACAAGAATCATGCAGCAGCATCCGGTCACTGGAGAAAATATCTGCAAGCCTCTCAAGTCGCTTCGCCGCATCCTCCCAGTGATACGGCACCATCATGAAAAAATGGACGGGAGCGGGTATCCAGACGGCCTTCGCGGAGAGGCCATTCCGCTGAAAGCGAGAGTCCTGCAGATCGCAGACATCTACGATGCACTCACGACCGACCGCCCGTACCGGGGCGCTCTGTCTCCTGAGGAGGCCTTGCAAACGCTGTTAACCGAAGCCGGGAACGGCTGGCTCGACGCTTCCGTGGTATGGAAGTTTTCGCAGATCTGCAGAGATAGCGAATACTTCCCCACGAGGGCCACGAGGGGAAGGACAATGTTGTCCTCATACTGCGTTTAGTGGCTCACGATTCGGCTGAGCTGCGCATCCTTACCACCCATGAAAATACCTGATATGAATCCCTCATGCGCCACTTCCGGTTGTAGCGGGCCAAGTGTGGTTACCTTGGGGAAACAAGATTACTGCCGCGAGCACTTCATCCAGACCAGCTATCAACATCTCGATGAATGTCAGGAAAACTTTAACGAGAGTGACCAGGCAGATGAACTAGCTTGCGATTCACGCAGACGTTCTCTGCAAGAAATTGTGGACCAATCAACGACGGCGGGCCTGACTCACGACGATCTAAGCAGTCTGGAACGAGTTCAGTTGCTGGACCTGGTCCGATGGGCCGGAGATCTAATCCAACAGGTGCGTCGCAGTCCACGCAAACAGGTGTCGATCCCAGTGCGGCTGTATCTTGAATCGGGCAGTCAGACTTATGCGGAAGAGACGATGGTGCGCGAAGTGAGCCAACACGGAATTTCACTCAAGTGCAGTCTCCCGATCAACGTCGGCGAGCTGGTGAAAATGGAGCGAATGGATACCGGTGAGCGAGTGGAGGGCATCGTCAGGTGGAGCGAACGCCGTGATGGTACTTCTCTGCTGCACCTGGGCCTGGAGTTTAATGGCTGCAACAATTTCTGGCCTTTGCAGTGGTAGACCTCGGAGTGTAGCTGTGGAGCGGCGATTCTTCTCAGCCGCTCAAATCAGAACGTACGTTACGCGGCCACCGAGAGTGAAAACCCCGTGGCGCGAACGGTACAAACAGGGAAAAAGGTAAGGCGTCCAGGTGGACCGTGCTGGCCCGCCCCGGACGCTGGCGCTTATGCCACTGATTACCAGGCCGCTGAGCCCACGGCGTGGCCTACTGCTTTGGTGTCCTTCACGGGATGCCGCACGGGCTGAGTGGCGGTCTTCGCGGTAAACTTCACCGCCTTGGCCGTGGCGCGGACGACGCCGGCATTCGCGGCTGCGGCGCCCGCCAGAATTAATAGAGCAAACAACGCTGTTTTCCTCATAAGTTGCCTCCCGTGTATTTAGATTCACGTTTGCAGAAAAAGTTTGTCTGGCCAATGCCGCAGGAGTGCGGCCTACCCAAGGTGCACCGATTCCGCGATGGATTTAGTTGGGGAGCAATTTGAAAACAGGACGGTGAACTGGCTCTTCTTGCGTGTCTCCCACTCGTTCCGTGAGGAAAGCCGAATTGATGACGGAAAGGGCGCCGATTTCTACGAGAGATAACTGGAGCCGAGGGCGAGAGTTGAACTCGCGACCTGCCGATTACGAATCGGCTGCTCTACCACTGAGCTACCTCGGCGCGATTAATTTACGATAGCATCGGAGATTGGTTTTCGCAATTCGCGGGGAATTGCAATGTTTCAGCGGAACTTCTCTATTTTGAGAAAGGTCTATTTCGAGAATGGGTACATCAGCCAGCCCAGCGCGACGCCGACGAGCAAAAACATGGTGAAGGACCACGCGGCATATTTCAGCCGTTCAATGGGACGACGGCGGCCAAGCGTTCCAAACGCCAGCGAAATAATCAGCGCAAAAAGCAGCAGCGCCTGAAAATGCGAAAATTGCAAGGGCACCATTTCGAACACCGCCATAGCGGTCATGCTTTTCGGCCTCGCGCGGCTTCATAGGCGTGCAATGCGGCTAGCAGGTTTAGCACGCCAGCGGTGGCCAGGAAGCGGGTTCCGTAGTCTCCATCGGAGTGGGAGACGTCAGGACCGCCGGATTCCATGAATCGAGCGGCATAATAGAACGCGCCGGAACCCAGATCCGCCGCGAATCCCAGGCGGGTGAAAGCGTCGTCGCCGCCGGGAGCAAAGAGATTTCCACGCATTCCGGCGCCGAGGTAGACCAGCAAACCAACCGCAAGAAAAATGGCAATGGCGCGGCCCCACATTTTCAGGAGCGCGTGGCCCAGCCCGGGAATCAACCAACCGAGGACCCCGATGGCCAAACCGCGAAACTCGGATGTGTGGACTTCTTTGGATTGAGATAGGCCGTCGGTCGCAACGCTTGCCGGAGCGGCGGCAGTGTCAGCAGCGATGTCGTTTCCCGGATCGGGTTGGATTTCAAAGTTTTCGTCTAACATTTTCGTCTCGCGCCTTGCTATGCCAACAGCGCCAGAATCTCCTTTTGCACCGCTCCCGTCACGCGCGCCTCGCCCTGGCCAATATAGACGTTTACCTCACTGCGCATGCCAAACTCTTTCAGATATATTCCCGGTTCCACCGAGTTGCAGGTTCCGGGAATCAGATGGCGGCTGTCGTGCGTTTCCAGCCCATCCATATTCACGCCGTTGCCGTGCACCGTTTGGCCGATACTGTGACCGGTGCGATGAAAAAAATATTTTCCGTAGCCGGCCTTTTCGACGACGGCACGAGCGGCTTGGTCCACCTGCCAGCCCTGTAGCGGCTTACGGGCGGCAACCGAAGATTTGATCAGCGCGACTGCTTTATCGCGTGCCTGCAGAATCACGTTGAAAGGTTTGCTGAATTTTTCCGGAACTTTTGCGCCGAGATAGCCGACCCACGCGACGTCGTAATAAACGCTGTTTGCGGCCGTGGTTTTTCCCCAGACGTCGAGCAGCAGCAAATCGCCTTCTTTGATTTCGGTGGGCCGGTCATCAGATGGCGCATAGTGTGGATCGCTGGCGTGGGCGTTCACGGCGACGTCCGGACTCTCATCCGTGGCTAAGCCGGATTTTTCAAACTCTTGCAGGATCCATTTTTGCAAGGCAACTTCGGTGAGTGGCTTCTTTTCGCGGACAGCTTTCGCGGCCAACGCGAATGCTTCGCTGACGATGCGGTCGATGGCTTTGCCAGCATCCAGGTGCGATTGCAGCTGCTGCGGAGTCCAGCATGCCTCGTATTTCTGCACCAGGTCGGCGGAAGTGACCACTTTTGCGCCACAACTTTTCACCAGTTCCACGGTGCCGGCATCGACCATCGCGACGTACGGAATGGCGTTTTTCGGCGAATACTGCATGGCGATATTTTTCGCACGGCCGAGAATTTTCTTCAGATTTTTGCGCAATTCGTCCTGGCCGGCGTAACAGAGTGTCTCGCCCGGCAGCGTAACCAGCGATTCGGCTTCGATCTTGTGGACTAACTTTTTCGGAGTTCCCTTGGCGGGCACAAAATAGAACCAGCGCCTGGTGCGCATGGCGTTTGGGAGGACCAGGATGCGGTGCGCGATGGGATCGCGCCCGCGAAAATCGTAAAACAGCCAGCCGTCGATTTTGGCGGCGCGCAAATCACTTTGGATTTCGCTGAGCTGAAAACCCATGTTCCGCAGTTTGCTCCCATTGCTATCAGGATTTGTACGAACAAAATCTGAAACCGCGCCGCGCTGACCGTTAGGCGTCGTGCTGCGCTAACGCTTCGATCTGTGCCGCGGTCACGCCTTGAATTTCCACGCGTTTGTTGCGACCGCGTTCGCCGGACAAAATTCTAACAGCCGACTTGGGTCTTTTCAAAAGCTCCGCGAGAAACGCGCACAATTCCTGGTTGGCGCGATTTTCGACCGCCGGAGCCTGAAGGCGGATCTTCAGTGCGCCGTCCATTACGCCCGCGATTTCATTCTTGCTAGAGCGTGGCTGCACGCGGACAGGAAAAACCACGGTGCCTTTTTCGGGATAGGCTCTCAAGTCGAAAATTACCATTTATTCGCTCGGACTCGCTGGAGCGGTACGCGTTCCAAACAGCGCAGTGCCTATGCGTATTTCGGTTGCGCCCTCTTCGATCGCTACTTCGAAATCGTGGGACATGCCCATCGACAGAATGGGCAGCTTTTTCCGCAGCGTTTGCTCTAGCCGAAAGTTCAGTTCGCGCAGGTCGCTGAAATACGGCCGTACTTTTTCGGCGTCGTCCAGGAATGGCGGGATACACATCAGCCCACAAAAATTCAGATGCTCGAGCGATTGGATTTTTTCGGCGAGAGCTGGAAGGTGCTCAGGCGCAACGCCGCTCTTGGACTCTTCCGGCGCAACTCGCACTTCGATCAGCACGCGCAATTTTTGCGTTTCGCCGAGCTCCGCGCGGGCGCGATCCAACTTTTGCGCCAAGGCAAAATCGTCCAGTGAATCGACGCTGTGAAACAGGCGCGCAGCACGTGCTGCTTTGTTGCTCTGCAGGTGTCCGATCAAATGCCAATTTCCAGCTAAATCGTGCACCCCGGCACGCTTGCCTTCCCACTCCTGGACACGATTTTCGCCGAAGTGGGTAACCCCCAGTGCGAATGCTTCTCTAATCGCGCTGGCTGGATGCGTTTTGGAAACCGCGATTAGCGTGATGTCGTCCGCAGATCGTCCGACGCGCTGCGCAGCCGCCGTGATACGTTCTCGAATAGCGCTCACGCGAGCTCTTAGGGTGTCTTCACTCATAAGCGAACCAAAATCGTATCACGTGCCGCTTTGCGGCTCGTCGCCGCTCCGGTTAGACTAACGCAGTCACCGCGCCCATGAGCACACTCCAGTCACCGCCGGGTAAATTTATCGACGTCGAAGGCATCGACGGCAGCGGCAAACAGACCCAAGTCTCCCTGCTGGCGCGCGCGCTGGAAGACCGAGGCCACACGGTTCTGTCGACCGGCTTTCCACAGTACACGTCGTGGTTTGGCAAAATGGTCGGGCAATTTCTGAATGGCGATCTCGGGCCGCTGGACTCGGTGGATCCGCACTTTGCCGCATTGCTTTATGCCGGCGACCGCTTTGAGTGCAAGCAACCAATGGTCGATGCGCTGGCGAAGGGCGGGATCGTTTTGACGGACCGATACGTTGCCTCTTCGCTGGCACACCAGACAGCGCGGACGGCTCCGGAGAAACGCGCTGAATTCCGAGCATGGATCGAGCACCTGGAGTACGGAATCTACGGCCTGCCGAAGGAAGACCTGGTGATCTACTTGCGCGTACCGCCGCATGTTTCACAAACGCTGGTCGCCAAGAAGTCGGCAAGGGCGTACACCGACTCAGCGCATGACATTCTTGAAGCCGATATTAGCCACCTGCAAGATGCTGCAGACATGTACGACCAACTGGCGCGCGGTTCGGGTTGGAAGACAATCGAGTGCTATGACAACGCGAAGCAATCCATCCGCACGCCCGAATCGATTTCCGCTGAAGTATTGGCTGCAGTTCTCCCGTGTTTGCCGGCGGTAAAGGAGAAGCGCTGACAATGGCTTTTTCCGAGTTTCGTGGCAATCCACAAATCGTGACCGCGCTGCGCGGGGCGATGCGCGCGAATCGAGTGCCACATGCGCTGCTCTTTACCGGGCCGCGCGGCGTCGGCAAGTACACCTTGGCGAGGCTGTTTGCGCAAGCCGCCAATTGCGAACGGCTTCCCGACGACGCCTGCGGCGAATGCTACACCTGCCAGCGCATCGCGCTGCTTGCCGATCCGCAACGCCTGATCGAACAAGGCCTGGCCGAACGCGGCGAAAGCGCCGATGCTGCCGCGGTGGAACGAACGCCGTTGATCCTGCAAACTCACCCGGACGTCTGGGTGCTGCCGCCGGATCCGGTCCGCCTGAAGGCTCCGGTGGCACACCCGACGCTTCGTATCGGCCAGCTTCGCGCGGTGCAACGGGCTGCCTATTTTCAACCGATGGGCCGCCGGCGGGTGTTTATTTTGGACGAAGCCGATACCATGAAATGGAACGTTGCCAGCGTGTTCCTGAAAATTTTGGAGGAGCCGCCGGGGTCAGCAACGCTGATACTGACGGCGCCGTCACCGTATTCCCTGCTGCCGACCATCGTTTCGCGCTGCTTGCAATTTCACTTCGCGCCGCTGCCGACCGCCGAGGTTGAAGCCATTTTGAAGGAAAAATCAGACCTGACACCGGCGGCGGTCAAACTCGCTGCCCAGCTTTCTGAAGGCAGCCCGGGCCGGGCACTGGAAATGGACGCCGAAAAAGAGAGCCAACGCCGCCGCGGCGCCCTGGCCATTCTGGAGCGCGCGGCACGCGGTGAGGAGTTCGCGCAAATCTTTGCGCAGACTTCGGCCATCGCCAAGGACCGCGAAATCTCCTTCGACGAGCAGCTCGCCGTTTTTTATAGCTTGTTAACCGACTTGCTGGAGCTTTCGTCCGGCATTCGGTCGCCGCAGATTCGCAATGCGCCGCTGCAGAAAGAGCTGGCGGCGCTGGCAAAGAGAGTTACCTCCCCTTGGGTGATGGAGGCATTGCGCGGATTCGATCAACTGGCAATCGGAGCGCGGCGAAACCTGAACCGCCAACTGGGCTTGGAGGCCCTTGCCGCGGACCTTTCCTTGGCTGGTTCTTCCGCATAAAGTTAGAGAAAGTTCCCACAGATTCGCGTCAAATAATTTTGCTGCACCTGTAACCGCCCGAGCGGAAAACGCATCTCAACAACAATGCTATTCAACTCTGCTCAAAAGGGCCACAAGGAGTCGTTATGGTAAATCGCCGTCTGTTTCGCCCCGGCTACCCCGACGTAAAGGACCCCCTGCCTCCACGTGCGTCAGTTGGAAATCACAACGCTGGTCCCGCCCCCAGCAAGAAACCGGCTCCGCCGGAAATGACTCACGCTGAAAATTTTTATTGGATCAAGCAAATGCAGTCTCGCACGCCGATGGCGATTGTGCTGCGAGACGGCGAGACGCTGCATGGAATCGTGGAATGGTACGACCGCGACTGCATTAAGCTGACCCGCCAGGGCAGCCCCAATTTGATGATCTTCAAGCGCAACATCAAGTACGTCCATAAGGACGGCGACGAAAACGGAGAAGAGTAGCGCTATCTAGCGGACTTCTTCCGGCCTTTTTTCAGCTGCACTTTTTTCAGCTGAATTCGTGAGCGAGCTGGCGACTTCGGCTGGTTCTTGCCATCGCCCGCGAGGGGGCGGCCGCCTGTCGCGCCGAAGGTCATCAGCGCCTTGGCCGCCAGCGCGCCTTTCTCGTTTCGAACATCGCACTCCACCACGATGAAGTTTCTCCCGGCCCGTAGCACTTTTCCCTCGGCGCGCACCCGGCCCCCGGGGATCGGCAACAAATAATTGATCTTCAGCTCTATGGTGGCCAACTCGGTGCCCTTCGGGACAACCGTGTAGGCGGCAAAGGCTCCGGCAGTGTCGGCCAAGGCGGCGGTCACGCCTCCGTGCACCACTTCATGGATCTGGCGATGGTGCTCCCGCACCGTCATGCCCAGCACTGCGCCACCCTCGGAAAGCTGCATCACCTCAAAACCGACCAGCATGTTGAATCGGCTCAACTTCATGCGGCTTTGGGCGTATTCCACTACTTCCTTGCCCCAGATTGCTTCGCCCTTCTTGCCCAAGCTGGCCTCCTTACGCGGCATTTAGCACGCAGTCGAACTTCACTCCGGCGCCATGTCACGGTTTTCGAGTGCCCCGCGTCTAACCGAGAGTCGGTTTACGGAACGTCAGTTTACGGGCGGCCGGTGTGCGCCGCCATTCTAGCAGCAAGCCGTCCGGCGGGTGTGTTAGCCTGCCAGCAGCCTCACAGAAACGCAAAATTATGCGCATCGGCATCACCTGCTATCCCACTTACGGCGGCTCCGGCGTCGTGGCAACCGAGCTTGGCCAGGAACTGGCTGCCCGCGGGCATGACGTCCATTTCATCAGCTACGCTCCGCCGATTCGTATGAACCTGAACGACCCGCACATCTTTTTCCACGAGGTAGAAGTCGCGTCATACCCGCTGTTCGATCACCCGCCGTATGCCTTGGCGCTGGCGACCAAGATGCTGGAAGTGTTTGAAGCGCAGTCGCTGGACCTGTTGCATGTGCACTACGCGATTCCTCATTCGGTCAGCGCGATGCTGGCGCGCTCGATGGCCGCGCCGCGGAGGCTGCCGTTTATCACCACGCTGCATGGAACGGATATCACTCTCGTCGGCAGCAACCGCTCCTATTTGCCGATCACCAAATTTTCGATTGAACAGAGCGATGGGGTCACCGCGATTTCGCAATACTTGCAAAAGCAAACCGTGAAGGATTTCGAGATCAAGCGGCCCATCGAAGTGATTCCCAATTTTGTGAATTGCGACCTGTATACTCGCCAGCCGAATCTTGCGCAGCGAGCCAAATGGGCGCCCGCCGGCGAGCCAATCCTGATGCACTTATCGAATTTCCGCCCGGTGAAACGCATTACCGACGCCGTGGAAATTTTCGCGCAAGTCCGCGCCAAAATGCCCGCCAAGCTGGTACTGATTGGCGATGGCCCGGAACGCGGAGCGGCGGAGTATCTGGTCCGCAAAAAGAAACTGCAGAAGGATGTGCACTTCCTCGGCAAACAGGATCAGGTGTATCGGTTGCTGTCTGACGCAGATCTGTTTCTGTTGCCCTCTCAGTTGGAATCGTTTGGATTGGCGGCTCTTGAAGCGATGGCCTGCGAAGTTCCGGTGATTGCCACGAATGTTGGAGGCCTGCCGGAAGTTGTGGAACACGGTGTGGACGGCTATCTGGTTGAGCCGGAAGATGTAGCTACCGCTGCGAAGTACGCGATTGATCTATTGTCGCGAGCGGACCGCGGCCGCGAAATGGGTAAGCTGGCCCGGATCAACGCGAAGAAAAAGTTTTGCGCCAACGATGTGATCCCCGCCTACGAGCGATATTATCAGCGGGTGTTATCCGAATCCCGTGCGGCGTCGGCCTGAGCCAGCTTCGTTCGTTCTGCCTCTGCACGGATATGCTCCAGCACGCGCATGTGAATCCGATGGATGACGTAGTCCGACCACCAATGCCAATACGTTTCGGGCCACATGGAGTGGGAATACCAGGTTGTGCCTTCGACGCGCGCACGGCCGCCGGGAAGCGCCGTCAATAAAAATTGGCCTTGATGCGATTCAAAGTACCCATGCAAGTGGCGCGGCTCGATGTGCCCGTAAGGCGTCATTTCATTCATCGGCGCGGGATTCGCGGTGACACTGAAACGGAGCAGCCGCGGTTCGTCCCACACGGTAATCGGTTCGACGAACGGCCCGGTGGAAAACACGCAGTGGCGAACCGCGCCTGGCCCGTGTCCGGCAATTTCCGCGCGAACCGGATAGGCAAGTCCCGCGCGAAACAGCATCTCCTGCGGCGGGGGAATCTCTGAAAACGCCACCACTTTTTGCCAGACTTTTTCAGGCGATGCGTTGATCTCCAGGGAGCTCTTCACTTCAAAGACGCCGGGCTGCGGCCGGGTAAAGTGCTCAATTCCGTAGAAGCCGGGTGTCAGCAGCATGGCCATCGAAAGTATCGCGGGAGCATTTCTGCGTCCCCAGTGCGCCGCCTGGATCACGTAGCCCAGGCTTCCGCCCAATAGCGCCAAGATCAACGCCAGCGGCGCAGCCATCATAATGCAGATGATTCCTTCAATCGCCACCAGCAGCAGAATCGCTCCGAGCATCAACACCGGAAGGACCGCCATGGTTACGCACTCGCCGTAGCCTCGCGGTTGTTGATAACTGTGCATGAGCACCGCAAACAATCCCAGGCAAAATGGCAGCCCAACGAAAAGTCCCCAGCCGTAGGCCGTCACGAGGTGCGTTCCGAGTAGGGTAAATCCAAATCCGATCGCCGCAGTGATCGCGATGCTGACCAAGGCGCTTCCCGCACGCGTTTTGGGGATCCAGGTATCCAGGAATTTCGGCCCGGGCCAAGGCGCGCCTTCCTCGCGCGGCGTTTCCGTTGCCGACGGCTTCAAACTCAACACCAGAAAGAACAACAGGTTCGCAATTGGAGCAAAAAATAAAGCCGAAACCCAAGTCGGTTCACCCGCATCGCGCAGGCGCTTCACCGTCATGGCCAGACCCAGCCAGATAAATGGCACCGCCATCAGCAGCATGGTACCGGCGAACAGCCGGTCTTCGAGGCGTAGACCGTGAATGCCGGAAATTGCTCCGAATGGCCGCCAGTAATTCAGCAGGCTCCACGGCCGTCTGAAAAGGCGAGTCACCACCAGCCAATCCAGAACAAACTTTAGGGCAAACGCCGAGACGCCAACCGCGGCGTAGGTCGCGCGATCGACGCGCCCTTCCCACTGGCAGAAATTTCCAATGCGCATTCGCCACCTCCTCAAGACCGAAAGGGCTGACCGAAAGGGACCAAATTTTGAAAGCGAACACCGCTTCAGTTGGCCTCCGGTAAATTGCTTCTTACGTTTTGCCTGTCACTTCGCAGTTCTCTGCGACACATCCGCGCCTGCTGGCGATCGATTTGTAGCTCGCGTCGAGAACCCGCATCATCCCCGGCAGCGCGGCAATCCACAGCAGCGGCCGCCCCCACCAGATGTCGCGAGCTACGGCGAGCACCGCTTTGGCACCGCCAAACTGGGTTCCGTCGCTCAACAAAAATCGCAGCTCTTTCAACAACTCGTCCCGCGATATTCCCAGCAACGCGCCCACGCGGGGATCCTGCAAAGGCGCGACGCCCAAGCCGCGGCGCGCCAAAATCGGCGCGAGCCATCGCGCAATCCGGGTGCAAAATCCGCAATCGGCATCAAAGAACAGCCACCCTCGCGCCCGTCGTTCTTTCCTGTCCGTAATCTCATCCGCCAAGGTAATCATGATTCCCTTTCCTATTTTCAACTGGCTGCACCCGTGTGCCTTTGCGCGGCCTCAAGAGGAAGGCCGACACGCACCCATAAAAGATTGCGTTCCCGACCGTGACCAAAACGACCGATTGTACGTTTCCGAGGCCAAGATGGTCAGCATCGGTCCCGTGAAGCATGACACTTGCTCCCCAAACTAGTAGGAATCCAGGACCCATCACCCAGATTAGGACCGCCAGCAGTGGCGGTATCATGCTGAGAAACGCCAGGGTAAGACTCACCGAGATTGTCGCGCCAAGAAGAGCGAACTTTCCGAGTGGTCTCATACCAGTCCTTAGCCGGCCTTCTTGCTGCCCATCCCCAAGATCGATACCACTCGTCCGCGCAACTTCACCACGCTCTTCAGCGTGCCGGTCGGCATGCGCAAGATTTCGTCAAACAGTCCGGTCATCGCCGCCAAAAACTCCAGCATCGATTCCAGCCGCTCGCGAGTGTGCGCGTCGCCTTGTCCGCTTTTGGCCTCCTGCACACATTCCGCGAGGACGCGCAGCGTCGGATCGATCTCGCGCTTCTTGCGCTCTTCGGCCACAATCCGGAAAATTTCCCACACGTCTTTCAGCGTCTCGAAGTGGTCGCGCCGGTCGCCCAACACATGCACCACCCGCACAATTCCCCAGCCCTGCAGTTCGCGCAGACTGGTGCTGACATTCGACCGCGCCACCGAAAGCGTGGTGGAGATTTCATCCGCCGGCAGCGGTTTCGCCGCCAGATACAGCAGCGCATGGACCTGCGCGACGGTGCGATTGATGCCCCACTTGGTGCCCATCTCGCCCCAGTGCAGAATGAATTTTTCCTGCACTGCTGTAAGCTCGCTTTTTTCGTCGGCCATACTTGCCTCCGTGAGATAGTACCCGCCAACCTGCTCGTTGTTGCAGTTATTTCTGTCTTTACAGAACATACAGTACACACGAGTGTTTGTCAAGGGCTCTTACAACCCGGCCCGCCCTTCGCCGAGCGGGACTAGCCGCATCCTTGCGGAACTAGCTTCCCTGCTGGTGCTGAGGATTTACCGCTGAGGGATCCAAACCAACGAAAATTACGCTTATCGCCGCACAGTCTCCTGCATGGCTGGCTCAAGTTGCGGAACATCAATTCGAATGATGGTGCCCTGGCCCGGGCGACTCTCGATTTCCAGGCGGAAATCGGCGCCATAGAGAACGCGCAGCCGTTCGCGCACATTGCTTAAGCCGATTCCCTCGACGTACACATGGGGCATACGCTCTTCGGAAATACCCACGCCGTTATCTTCAATCTCCAAATGCAAACGACCATCGCGCTGGTCGGCATGCACCCGAATCCGCCCGCCTTCAATTTTCGGCGCGAGACCATGCTTCAGACAATTTTCCACCATGGGCTGCAGCAACATGCTTGGTACAAATGCTTCCAGAGTTTCGTCGTCGATTTCTTTGATGATTTCCAGATTGTCTTTCCCGAATCGCGCGACTTCAATATCCAGGTAGTCGTCGATAAATTGCAGCTCTTCTTTGAGCGGCACGAAGGTCTCATGCTTGCGCAGCAACCGCCGCAAGATATTGCTGAGCTTCAGCACCACGCCGCGCGCGGAGTCTGGATCGAAGCGGATCAGCGCCGAAACGGTATTCAACGTGTTGAACAAAAAGTGTGGATTAATCTGGCTGGAGAGCGCGTCCATGCGTGCTTTCAACAACAATTGCTGGTGCCGCTCGAGGTTCATCTCGATGCGAGTGTTGTTCCAGATCTTCAACGGCGCGGCCACCGACATCAACGTGGCAATTACAGCCAAGCCCAGCCACCAATCCCAATGCTGGTCGATGGCAAACAGCCATTTCGGCTTGGTCGCCAAGACCAGCCCAACGCGCCCCAACTCAAGTCCAACGCATGCGCCCAGCGGCAGCATTTCCCACGAAATATCGACTTTGCGCAGGAAGCGCACCACCGCCTTCGGAATGTTCAAAAAAGTGAATGGGCCGAAATTCCACAATTCTTCTTTGTTAGGGATCGCCTGACGCATCAGCCCGCCGAGTAGTCCCGCGGCAGAAGCCGCTGGCATCCCGAGCCATTCGTGGGCCAGCAACGCCGGGATGGTGATGATCGCGCCGCCGATCGGGCCAACGACGCGGCCGCCGAGCAGGCCCATCAGAAAGGCGCCCTCCAGCGATAAATCAGCAAAACGGTACTGCGCGCCGACGAGCCGCAAAGTCACGCCCAAAACGAGCGGCGGAACCATGAATAACATCAGCTTGATTTTCTGATCGACGTCGCGCTCTTCCGTGAATAGCACCCGGCGAAAGGTATTCCAGCGTGCCAGCAGCGCGGCGATCGAAGCCGCCACGCCCACTTTCAGCAGCAGCGTAAACAGAAAATCCCGGGGTGAAAACGCCGCATCCATAGGCCTTCCACGCTAGCCAATCCGGTGCTTGCTGTAAAGGCGCCAGTGGCACAACCAATCCGTAGTGTGCGCGTTTGAGACACTTCTAAAAGTGAACCGTCACACGGCGCCCTTCTGGGAGTTCTGCGCCATCTTTGCGCCCCTGCTATACTTTTCAATTCCAATGGCTAAGAAAAGCTCAGCGGCAAGGCGCGCCACAAAATCAATGGTCGAGGATGTCGCACAAGCCGAACTGCCCACGCGCTACGGCCGATTCACGATTCACGGGTTCCGCGGCAAAGCCCCGCAAGATGAAGCGGTAGCGCTGGTCCGCGGCAAGATTCGCGGCCCATTCAAATCCTCGAAATCGGCGCCGCTGGTTCGCGTTCATTCCCAGTGTTTGACCGGGGACGTTTTGACGTCGCAAAGGTGCGATTGCCGCGCGCAACTGGAACTTTCGCTCAAAAAAATCAGCGAGGCGCCTTCCGGAATTTTGCTGTATCTCCCTCAGGAAGGCCGCGGCATCGGCTTGATGAACAAGCTGCGGGCTTACGAATTGCAGGATCAGGGAATGGACACGGTGGAAGCCAACGAATCGCTGGGGTTCGCCGCCGATATTCGCGACTACGATTTTCCGGCACAAATTCTTAAGAAACTCGGCGCAAAACAGATCCGGCTGCTCTCTAACAATCCAGAAAAAGTCCGGCAACTGGAAGAAGCAGGAATTGACGTCGCGGAACGAGTTCCCTGCCAACCGCGCGTTTCAAAAATTTCCCGCGGGTACCTGAAGACCAAGAAAAAAAAGATGGGGCATCTGCTGAAGGGCGTTTGAGCGCCCAGGTTCGGCGTTTGCGGTTTGCCGTTCGTCGTCAGAAGCTTACGGTTGGCCGCTGACCGTCTCGGAGGTGCGGCGGTCTGGTTTTACAGTGAACCACGAACGGCAAACGCCAGACGGCCTTGCTCACCCGCCGCCAACAAACTGCACAATCTCGTAGCGATCGCCATCAGCCACGCTGGTCTCGCCCCACACCGCTCGCGGCAAAATCTGCAAATTGCGCTCGATGGATTCCACGTTAGCTTGCATCTGCCGTTTATTGTTGGAATCCGTCTTCCACTTTTCCACCCGCAACTTCGCCAGGTCGAGTTGCGTCTGTTGCGATGCTTGTTCCAGTTGCGATAGCAGCAGGTTCAGTTGGCTGATGGATGAATACGATACCGGCGGCGACGCAGCTGATTGATTTTGAGCCGTCGCTGGCGTAACCAGCAGCAGTAATAGTAAGTATCGTGGGCTTAGAATGGATTTTTTATTCATGATTTCGTCGCTCGACCGTCCACAGGATACCCATTTTCCACAATTTCGCAAAGTCGGTCGCAGAATAGATGCAGCTTGCTGGACCAGGTTTGACTATCCCCAACCGGTGAGCGAGAATTGAAAGTGTCTAAGCTGGTTTGAGCAGCTTTCCCTTTCAGCAAGTGG
>Ga0137418_10002574_pt1 | contig 16594 bp, 13 predicted proteins | sample CZODoug3_1_2_16f_FD_122242 | JGI IMG/M metagenome (GOLD analysis project Ga0137418, IMG submission 122242) | Vadose zone soil fungal communities from Angelo Coast Range Reserve, California, USA - CZODoug3_1_2_16fungal (Hybrid Assembly) | ecosystem: Environmental > Terrestrial > Soil > Vadose... | reverse complement strand
CGGCAACTACGCGCTCGCCGCCGGCGGGCCCTACGTCAGGGCCGGCACCGACGGGAAGGACGTCGGCGTCGACTTCGCTGCGCTCAACGCCGCCATGAGCTCGGGGGGAGGCCCGCCGCCGCCCCCGCCACCGCCGCCTTCAGCTCCGCCGAACGTCTGGATGACCGCCCCGGCCGTCGGGGCCACGCTCGCAGGCACGGTCACGGTCTCAGCCGGCGCCACCAGCTCAGTGGGCGTCGCCGGCGTCCAGTTCAAGCTCGACGGCGCCAACCTCGGCGTCGAAGTCACCGCCGCGCCCTACGCCCTCTCGTGGGACACGACGACTGCTCCCGCCGGCTCCCACTCGCTCACCGCCGTCGCCCGTGACTCGGCGGGGCACACGGCCACGTCGGCGACGATGAGCGTCACCGTCGCGAACGGCACGGGCGGCGGTGGGGGTGGCGGCAGCCTCACATGGGCGAGCCTGACGAAGGTCACCGCGACCGGCGGCTCGCTCCAGAAGACCGCCGGCTGCGACGGCTGCAACGACGCCGGCGCCGTGTCCCTGCAACAGATCGCCACCGGTAACGGCTATGCGGAGTTCACCGCGACGGACGGCACGACCTTGCGCAGCGCCGGGCTCACCCATGCCTTCACGGTTTCGAACCCCGGCAGCATCGACTTCGCCATCCGCCTGCAGGCCGGCATCGCCGAGGTCCGCGAGAACGGGGTGTTCCGAACCGACACCCGATTCGCGGCCGGCGACGTCTTCCGGATCGCCGTCGCGTTGGGTGTCGTCCGTTACTCCCGAAACGGCGTCGTCTTTTACACGAGCACGATGAGGCCGACGTACCCGCTCTTCTTCGCCGCGGCCCTGGCCAACCTCAGCGCGACGATCGGCGGCGCGACGATCACGGGCTCGTCATTTGCCTTCACGGATGGCATCGGGTCGGCCTCGATCATCCCGGCCCGGAGCGTGGTGATCAAGGCGATCCATGTGCTTGAACTTCGATCAGCAATCCGAAGCCTGCGCTCGGCGGTCGGCCTCGCGGCCTTCGACTGGACTGACCCGGCGCTCGTCCCAGGCGTGACCCCGGTTCGCAGTGTCCACCTCACCGAGCTGCGCACCGCGTTGAGTCAGGCGTATCAGAGGGTGGGGCGAACGCCACCGGCGTTCAGCGATCTCAGGCCCGGGCCGGGCCTCACGGTCATCAGGGCCGTCCACTTGAACGAGCTGCGGAGCGCGGCGCTCGGACTGCAGTGAGCGCCTGACAGACTCACAAACCCGGTTCGGCGCTACGCCGGGCCGAGCGGTAGCTCGACGGTGAACGCCGCACCCCCGTCGGGACGGTTCGCGGCGCTCAGCGTGCCCTCGTGCCGCTCGACGATGGCGTAGGCGAGCCAGAGGCCGAGCCCGGTGCCATCGCCCGGAGCCTTGGTCGAGAAGAACGCGTCGAAGATCCTTGGGAGCGCCTCCGCCGGTATGCCGGGCCCCGTGTCGAGGACCTCGAGGCGGGCGCGGCCGTCGACCGCCCGGAGGCTGACCGTGAGGGTGCGGTCCGCGGTATGCGAGGCCATCGCCTGGTGGGCGTTCTGGATCAGATTGACCAGCACGTGCTGGATCTGAGCGGCATCGGCCAGGACGGGCGCGATGGGCTCGAGCTCGGTGACCACCGTGACCCGGTCGCGACGGAGGTCGTAGGCCTTCAGCTCCAGCGCCGCGCGGATCTGCTCCTCCAGGCAGCACGGTCGGCGCTCCACCGCGGGGGGCCGCGAGAATTGCAGGAGGTTCTGCAGCATCTGGGTCGCGCGCGCCGTCTCCTTGACGATCAGGTGGACTCGTTCCCGGCTCTTGGCCGGATCGTCCGATGTCAGCAGCAGCAGCTCGGCCTGGCCCAGGGTCGCCGTCAATAGATTGCGAAGCTCGTGGACGAGGCCCGCCGCCAGCTTGCCCACCGTCGAGAGTTTCTCGCGCTCGACGAGCTGGCTCTCCGCGGACCTCAGGTCCTCGAGCTGCTGCCGCGTCGCCGAATAGAGCTGGGCGTTCTCGAGGGCGAGGCCGATCTGCTGGGCCGCCGCCTCGACGAGCGCGATCTCGGGCTCGGTGAACGGCTCAGGCGTGCGGCGGCCCAGGGACAGGGCTCCGAGGATCCGTCCCCGGCTTCGGATCGGCACGCAGACGAACCCGTGGATCCCTTCCTGGCGGACCACGGCACGGGCGGCCGGCAACAGATCGGGAGACTCGCTCGCGTCCGCGAGGTGAATCGCTCGACCGGTGGTCACGACCCGACCGATCATCCCTTCGCCGACCGGGAGCACGCGATTGATCTCCCGGAGGAACGGCCGCAATCCGCGGTCGCCGCGCAGATGTAGCGTCGTGCCGTCCGGCGTCAGGAGATGGAGACTCGAGATCTCGTGGCCGGTGACGTGCGTGAGCGCGTCGAGCGCGATGCGGAGCACTTCGTCGACGTCGAGGCTCGCGCCGATCGCCTGGCCGATCGTGTGCAGGATGCGCAGGTGCGGCTCCGTGTGGCCCGGCTGGTCGGCCCGCGCGCGCTCGACGAGCTGCCGCAGCCTCCCGAGCTGATCATCGCTGGGGCTCTGGAAGTAGAACGCGTAACCATCGACGTCGGCGCGGACGAGAACCGACACGACTTCCAGGCGGGTCACGCCGTCCGGAAGCGTGATGGCCAGTCGCGCGGCCGGCCCGGGCTCTACGGGGCCGCTCGGCCGCACCTTGATGCCGGAGGCGCTCAGGTTGATCGACGTGGCCTCCCACTCCGCGCCGGTGGATTCCCGAACCTTGACCGGAAGCACGAGGGGGGCGCGCGGGGCGCGTCGCCGCGGGCCATGCGACCCGGGCTGGGGGCGCCGCATCGCGGCCGATGGGCCGAGGCACCCGAGCAGCTCCTCCAGGCGCCGCAGGGGCAGGGGCTTCCCGACGAAGTCGAAGGCGCCCAATCGCAGGGATTCCTGGGCCTGGCTTTCAGTCACGTCGCCCGAAACCACTAGGATCGGGGCGCGCAGCTCGCGCACCGCCGGGAGACGCAGGAAATCGAGCCCGCTCATCCCTGGCAGGCGGATGTCGAGCAGGACGACGTCGGGGCGTTCGATCTGGAGCGTGTCGAGCGCCGCCTCTGCCGTGTGCACGATCCGCGGCTCGTGGCGGAGTCCGACGAGGAACTCCCGCAACAGGTCGCACACGAGCGGATCGTCTTCGACAACGAGTACGCGCATGGTGAGTCCGGTTGGACTCCTCCCGTCTCTCCCGCCCCACTTCGGCAGCCTGGCGATCCGGCGACGTGCCGGACCCATGGCTTTGCGTCCCAGCCTCACGGCTGGTTTGCCTTGATCGGTACGAGGCGTCGATGCTGGGCGTGCGATTCGCCCGCAGCGACAAGGATGAGCAACGCCCGTACCAGACCGTCGGATCCCCGGAAAGGCCTCAGAACAAAGGCAATTCCTGAAACGGGATCGGCGACTCCCCACACTCCCCGTGAAGTTTCCGGCCAGTCGACGGTCAAGAGCTCACCGGTCACGACGGGATCCCGGCCGGTCGCGTCGCAACATCGCGAGGGGTTTTGACACGCTCGGGGACCGAGGGTACAGTTCCGCAAGGCTTCAGATCCCGGTGCCCGCGACCACGTGGGGCGACCGTCATGCGCACCTCCTACGTACCCCGAAATCGTCGCCGCATCCTCTGCGTGTATCCTCAGTATTCGCGCTCGTTCGGCACGTTCGAGCGCGCGTACCCGCTGTTCGGGAACCGTGTGCGCGCGTTCATGCCGCCGCAGGGGCTCCTGGTCGTCGCGGGCTACCTGCCCGAGGCGTGGGAGGTGCGGTTCGTCGACGAGAACTCCCGGCCGGCGAGCGCCGCCGAGCTGGCCTGGGCTGACGCGCTGTTCGTGTCGGGCATGCACGTGCAGCGTGCCAAGATCCAGGGGATCGTCGAGCGGGCGCATGCGCATGGCAAGCCGGTCGTGCTCGGCGGGCCGTCGGTCTCGGGCTGCCCCGAATACTATCCCGACGCCGACATCGTACACCTCGGTGAGCTGGGCGACGCGACCGACCGGGTCATCGCCCACCTCGACGCCCACACGGAGCGGCCGCGGGCGCAGCTCCGCTTCGAGACGCGGGAGCGGCTGCCGCTGGCGGATTTCCCGACTCCCCGATACGAGCTGCTCCGCCTGCGCGAGTACTTCCTCGCCAGCATCCAGTTCTCCAGCGGCTGCCCCTACACGTGCGAGTTCTGCGACATCCCGGCGCTCTACGGTCGAAATCCACGCATGAAGCGGCCCGCGCAGGTCCTCGCCGAGCTCGGCCACCTGGCGGCGGCCGGCGTGCTGGCGGTCTACTTCGTGGACGACAATTTCATCGGCAACCAGAAGGCGGTGCTCGAGCTGCTGCCGCACCTCGTCGAGTGGCAGCGCCGCCACCGATACCCGCTGCGCTTCGCCTGCGAGGCGACGCTGAACCTCGCGAAGAACGAGCGGGTGCTCGCCCTCATGCGCGAGGCGGGTTTCGTCACGGTGTTCTGCGGCATCGAGACGCCGGAGCCCGACGCGCTGCACGCCATGTCGAAAGACCAGAACCTCCGCATGCCCATCCTGGACGCGGTGAGGCGACTCAACGACTACGGGATGGAGGTCGTCTCCGGAATCATCCTCGGGCTCGATACGGACACGCCGGAGAGCGCCGACCACATCATCGAGTTCATCCACGCGTCGAAGATCCCGATGCTCACGATCAACATCCTCTATGCGCTGCCGAAGACGCCGCTGTGGAGCCGCCTGGCGCGCGAGGGGCGCCTCCTCGCCGACGGCGACCTGGAATCGAACGTGCGCTTCAAGCTGCCGTACGAGACGGTGCTGGCGATGTGGCGCAAGTGCATCACGGCGGCGTACGAGCCGGCGGCGCTCTACGACCGCTACGCGTACAACGTCGCCCACACCTTCGCGAACCGGATCGAATTTCCGACGAATCCGCGGCGCGCGTCGTGGCGGAACCTCGCGGGCGCCGTCGGCACGCTGGCGCGCATCCTCTGGCGCATCGGCGCGCGCGGCGCCTACCGGACCGAGTTCTGGCGCCTGGCGTGGCCGGCGCTCAGGGCCGGCCAGCTCGAGGCGCTGATCAACGTCGCGGTGGTCAGCCACCACCTGATCGAGTTCACCCGCGACTGCCTCAGGGGCGCCGGCGAGGCCTCCTTCTACGCGCCCGAGACGCCCGCCCGCGACGTTGACACGCGTCTCGCGCGCGGTTAGCTTCTCCTCACGCTCGCGCGGGAAGGAGGAATCATGTCGAAGACATCACGTCTGTCTTTGATTGCAGCCGCTCTGGTGTGCTCCGCGTTCCCCGCCTGGGGCCAGGAGTTGCCCGATGGAGAGGGCAAGGAATTGGTCGCCGCTCAGTGCAACAGTTGCCATCCATTCTACGCGCGCGTCGGCTCCGGATACACGGCTCGGGGATGGCGCACCGTTATGCAGATGATGACCAATCATGGCGTGGCGATTCTGCCGGATCAGCTCGCAACGATGACGGCGTACCTGACCCAAAACTTCCCGGAAAAACGGAAGCCCGCCGGCGTGGTGATCCCGGGCCCCGTGAAGGTCTCGATCAAGAATTGGCAGGTGCCCACGTCCGGGTCGCGGCCCCACGATCCACTGGCGACCGCGGACGGATCGCTCTGGTACACCGGCCAGATGAACAATGTGCTCGGCCGGCTCGATCCGAAGACCGGCCGTTTCAAGGAATATCGCCTCAAGACGCCTCACTCTGGACCACATGGCCTGGTCGAGGACAAGGAGGGCAACATCTGGTACACCGGAAACACCGGGGCGTTGATCGGCAAGCTCGATCCGAAGACGGGCGCGGTCACCGAGCACAGGATGCCCGACCCGGACGTGCGTGATCCGCACACGCTGATCTTCGATCAGAGCGGGATCCTATGGTTCACGGCGCAGAATTCCAACCGGATGGGGCGCCTCGACCCGAAGACCGGCGAGATCAAGCTGCTTACGCCGCCGACGCCGAAGTCGCGCCCCTATGGCATGGCGGTGAACTCGAAGGGCACCGTGTTCTACGTCGCGTTCGGCACCAACAAGGTCGGGAGTGTCGATCCGAACACGCTGGACATTCGTGAATACCGATTACCGGATGAGGCGTCCCGCCCACGGCGCATCACGATCACCAGCGACGACGTCGTGTGGTACAGCGACTTCTCACGCGGCTATCTGGGACGTCTCGATCCCGCCACCGGCAAGGTGACCGAGTGGCCGTCTCCGAGCGGGCCGAAGTCCGAGCCCTACGGAATCTCCACGATCGACGACATCATCTGGTACAGCGAATCGGGAACCACACCGAATACGATCGTGCGCTTTGATCCGAAGACCGCGAAGTTCCAGAGCTGGGCGATCCCGGGTGGCGGCAACATCGTGCGCAACACCTCGGTCACGCGGGACGGCGATTTCGTGCTTGCCAACAGCTTGGTCAATGAGGTGACCCTGGTCAAAATCTCCAAGTAGAGAGCCGACCAAGGTGGCCTCCTAGGCGTTCGTCCGCGACGGCATCTCGAGGAACGCGCGCATCACGTGCCAGAGCTGGTGGCGACTGAGGCCGAGCGCCACGGCGTGGGAGGCGCCGGCCAGGATGATGAACTGCCGGTCCGCGTTGGGCAGCCGCGTGAAGAAGTTGAAGAGGTCCTCCTCGCTGGCGATCCCGTCGTGCTCGCCGCGCACGAGCAGCACCGGCGCCGCGACCCTCTGCGGGTCGACCACCGGCAGGTGGGCGGTCATGTCGAGGTACGTGCCGGTGGGGATCGTGTCGCCGAACTGGAGCTCGGCGTCGGCGAGCGCCTCCGCGACCGCCGGGTCCGAGGTGCCGGGCTTGTCACGCGTGAAGATGCTGCGGATCATGTCGCGACCACGCGGGCGCCGGTTGTGCGTGCGGAAGTACTCGAGCCCCTCGGCCCGCTTGGTGAGGGTCGGCGATCCCTTCCCGGTCCAGGTGAATGCCTCCAGGATGAGCCGGTCGACACGCTCGGGGCGCGCCATGGCGAAGGCGCCGGCGCGCAGCGCGCCCGAGGACCCGCCGTAGAAGTGGAACTTCGCCTGGCCGGTCTCGCGCGCGACGACCTCGGTGGCGGCCTTGAGATCCTCGACGCCGCTCGCGACGTCTGAGTTTCCCGGGGTTCGTGACGACCGGCCATACCCCTCGTGGTCCATCGTCCACACGTCGAAGCCGTACCCGGCCAGCGTGTTCATGAGCGAATACTCGCCGCGGCCGGGCACCGCCAGATCGAAGCTCGGGCGGGACGAGATGGACGACCCGTGCACCAGGAACAGTACCGGTCGGGGAGGCTCGCCCGCCTTGGGGGGGCCGAGCCGCTTGCGGAAGAGGTAGAGCGAGACGTCGCCCTTCTTCGCCCAGTAGTCGCTGCTCCACATCGCCGGGGAGGCCGGCTGAGCCGGCGGTGGGGCGAGCACGCCGAACCCCACGGTGAGGCCCGCGCCCGCAATCATCGAGCGTCGCGACAGGTGATGATCGGCGTCCGTCACGGGTTTCCTCCCGACGCGGTTGTCTACTGTCTGCTTATGTAGTCCTCACCCGCGCCCATTGCAAGGCCGGGGCTGGCCGGCGTCGCTCCCCTATGGCTTCTTCAGCCGCATCTCCTCGTAGGGCCCGGCGAAGTAGAGCAGCGGGTTCAGGCCGATCGCCGGCTCCTCGACGCGCGGCCCGACCCCGTGCAGTGTCGCCGGCTCGAAGATCGGCGCGTGCATGACGCGCTCGTGCATCAGCCGCTGGATCTGGTGCAGCAGCGCCTCGCGCTTCTTGCGGTCGCGCTCCTGCGCCTGCTGGAGGAACAGGTCGTCGATGTCCGGATACCCCCCGTAGGCGTACGCCGAGCTGCTGGCCAGGAAGGTTTCGATGCGGGAGGCGGCGTTGCCCTGGGCGGCCGTGGCGTTGACGACGAGGCCCGTGAGCTTCTTGGCCCGCCAGGCCTCGAGAAAGGTTGCCCGCTCCATCGTACGCATTCGTGAGCGGATGCCCACCGCGGCCAGGTTGTTGGCGACGGCCTCCCCCATCGTGGTGAAGGGCGGAAGCGGCGTCAGATCGCCGGCGTCGAACCCGTTGGGATATCCGGCCTCGGCGAGGAGACGCTTGGCGCGCGCGGGGTCGTAGGGATAGGGCTCGATGCGGAGCGCGAACTCCATGACGCTCGGGATCATCGATCCCGTCAGGCGCGAATAGCCCAGCCGTTCGGCCTCGTTGATGCCCTGCTTGTCGATGCCCAGGTTCGCCGCGAGCCGCACGCGGCGGTCGTGCCACGGCGAGCCCGGCTTCCACTGCTCGAGGAACTCCACCCACCAGGTCGCGGTCGGGATGACCTGAACCAGGCGCAGCTTCGGGTCCGCCTTGATGGTCGCGGCCTCCAGACCGACCATGAGATACCCGATGTCGGCCTCGCCGGTCTTCAGCATGGCCAGCCGCGTCGTGCGGTCGGGCACGCCCTTGATGACGACGCGCTTGATCGATGGCTTCTTGCGCCAGTACTGCTCGTTCGCCTCGACCACCAAATCGAGGCCGGCGGTCATGCTCACGAACCGGTAGGGCCCGAGCCCGACGGGCTGACGCCTGAATCCGTCCTCGCCGACCTTCTCGATGTACTTCCGGGGCACGATCCAGGCGGCGCCGGTGGCCGGTGTGGCATAGAAGACGAGGAAGTCCGGCCAGGGCTTCTGCAGCACGAACCGCACGTTGTACGGATCGACGACATCGACCGACTTCACCCGCTCGTGCAGGAGCTTCGCCGAGGCGCCCCGGTAACGTTGGAAGCTGAACTTCACGTCCTCCGCCGTGAACGGGTCGCCGTTGTGAAACTTGAGCCCCTCGCGCAGCTTGAACTCGTACGTGAGCCCGTCGGCGCTCTCGCGCCAGGACTCCGCCAGGCACGGCGCCATATCGTTGCCGGGCAGGGGCTTTGCCAGCGCGTCGTGCAGGGCATAGAGGAAGACGAACGGGGTGCCGAGCCCCGCGGTGTCGGCGGGATCGAGGAACGTGGGCGCGATCGAGGCGTCGAAGGCGATGGTAATCTGACCATCGGGCGGCCCTTGCGCACCGACCTGCCCGCTCGGCATCACTACGAGGAGAAACGACACGATCCCTGCTGTGAGCCTGCCCATCGCGACCCTCCTTCGGTTCGTCCCGCCCGTCAGCCGGTGTCGCCGGCCAGCTTCGCCGCCTCGATCCCCGCCAGGGCGCATGCCTCGTCCTTGTCCGACGTGTCACCGGAGATCCCGACCGCACCGAGGATGGCCTTGACGGCGTCGCGGATCAGCACGCCACCCGGCACGGGGACGATCCGTCCCTCCGACAGGGCGCTGAGCGAGGCGAAGAACGGCTGCAGCTGGGGCTGCTCGGCGACGCGGCGGGCGAGGGCGCGAGTGCCGACGCCCATGCCGAGCGCGCCCCAGGCCTTGCCGATCGCGATCTGAGGACGGACGATGCCCGCGCCGTCCTCCCGGGCAAACGCCATGAGATGCCCGCCCGCGTCGAGGACGGCGACCGCCAACGGCGCGCAGCCGGTCTCGCGCGCTTTCCGCAGCGCGGCCTCCACGATGATCGTCGCCTGCTGGAGGGTGAGTGCGGCCACGTCGCGCCTCCTTCTCACCTGCTCCTGAGCTTCAGGTCCTCGTACGGCACCGAGTAGTTATGGCCGGCGATGAGGCCCAGGCCCGACTCCTCGACGCGCGGCCCGTAGCCGCACAGAAACGCGGGCTCGACGATCGGCGCGAACATCGCCCGCTCGTGCATGAGCCGCTGGATCCGGTGCAGGACCGCCTCGCGTCTCTTCGGATCCAGCTCGCTCGCCTGCTCCCGGTAGAGCCCGTCGATGTCGGGGTAGCCGCCGTAGGCCCTCATCCCGCTCGACAGTACGAACGCCTCGATTCGAGTGGCCGCGTTGCCGAACGCGGCGCTCCCGACCCGCACGAGGGGCCGGAGCTTCTTCTCCTGATCGGCCTTGTAGAAGGCCGCTCGCTCCATCGCGCGGACCCGAGCCCGGATGCCCACCGCCAAGAGATAGTTGACCACCGCCTCGGCGGTCGGCGCGTAGACCATGTCGGTGGCCACCTCACCCGCGTCGAAACCCTTCGGGTACCCGGCCTCGGCCAGCAGCTGTCTCGCGCGGGCCGGATCGTACGCGTAGGGCGGCGCCGGCCAGTAGAACTCGAAGTCACGAGGGATGATGCTCGCGCTGATGCTGCCGAAGCCGAGATATTCCGCCTCGTTGATCGTCTTGCGGTCGGTCGCGAGGTTCGCCGCGAGGCGCACGCGCCGGTCGGCCCACGGGGATTTCGGATCCCACTGCTCCGTGAACACCAGCCACTCGGTGAAGGTGGGTGAGGTGGGCTTGAGGGTGAGCCCGGGCGTTCGTCGCAACTCCTCGGCCAGCGCGCCGCGGATCGAGTAGGTGATGTCGGCCTCGCCCCGCTTGAGCATGGCGAGGCGTGTGGACTCGTCGGGCACGGCCTTGAAGACGAGCCGCTTCACATTCGGGGTCTTCCGCCAGTACCCCTCGTACGCCTCGAGCACGAGCTCGAGGCCCGGGGCGAAGGAGACGAAGCGGTAGGGGCCGGCGCCGATCGGCGCCTTCTTGAAGCCGTCGTCGCCGAGCCGTTCGACGTATCGCCTGGGCACGATCCAGGCGGCGCCGGTCGCGGGCGTGCCGTAGAAGGTCATGAAGTCGGGCCAGGGCTGCTTGAGCCGGAAGCGGACCCTGTGCGCATCCACGACCTCGACGCCCGCCACGCGCGCCCTCAGCGTGGCTGCGCCCGCGCCCTTGTAGCGCTCGAACGAGAACTTCACGTCGTCCCCGGTCACCGGGTCGCCGTTGTGGAACTTCAGGCCCTTGCGCAGGACGAACTCATAGCTCAGCCCGTCGCGGGACGCGCTCCACGACTCGGCGAGGCTCGGGGCCATCGCGTTGCCGGGCATGGGCTTCACCAGTGCGTCGTGGAGCGCGTAGAGCACCATGAAGGGCGTGATGACGCCGGGCGTCTCGGCGGGGTCGAACCACGTGGGCGCGAGCGAGACGTGAACGGCCCACGTCATCTGTCCCTCCGGCGCGGCGCTCGCCGCGGCGGGCGCGCTCAACGCCGATACGAGCGTGAGCGCGATCAGGCCTCGGGCCACGGGGGGGCGCATGGGCCACATTGTATGCCGACGCGGGCGGGCGCCGTTCCCGGCCGTCAGGCGTGCTCGCGTCCTCGCACGGGGGATCGACGTCGGCCTACGGGCGCATCGCGTGCGCGGACGGCCCTGGCTTGCGCAGCGGGGCCGTCAGGTCGGCGAACTCGCAGAGGAGCGGCCGCGTGTCGCGCGGGTCGATGATCTCCTCGATCCAGAAGGTCTCGGCCGAGCGGAAGGGCGAGCGGAGCTTCGTCAGGCGTTCCTCGATCTCGGCGAGCTTCGCCTTCGGGTCCGGGGCCGCGTCGAGGTCGGCGCGGTACGCCGCCTCGATCCCGCCCTCGAGGGGGAGCGAGCCCCAGCGGCCGGAGGGCCACGCGTAGCGCGTGCAGTAGCGGCTGCCGTTCCGGTGGGCGGCGCCGGCGACGCCGAAGACGTTGCGGACGATCACGGCGCACCAGGGGGTCGTCGTCTGCCAGATGGCCGACATCGCGCGGACGCCCTGCTTGATGGTGCCGGTCTGCTCGGCATCCTTGCCGATGAGGAAGCCGGGGCAGTCGACGAGGTAGACGACCGGCAGGTGAAAGGTCTGCGCGAGATCCACGAAGCGCTCGACCTTCTCGCAGGTGTCCGCGGTCCAGGCGCCCCCGTAGAAGAATGGATCGCTCGCCATCAACGCCACGGGCCAGCCGTCGAGACGTGCGAAGCCGGTGACGATCGCGCGACCGTAGAGCGCCGAGATCTCGAAGAACGAGCCCGTGTCGACGACGGCCTCGACGATCGCGCGCATCCTGTACGGCTTCCGGACGTCGTGGGGGATCGCGCCGAGGAGCCAGGCCTCCCGGCGCCCGGGGTCGTCGGTCCGGGGCCCGCGCGGCGGCAGCTCGTCGATCGAGGACGGCAGGTAGGACAGGAAGCGCCGGGCGCAGGCGAAGGCTTCCTCCTCGGTGTCCACGGCGTGGTCGACGGCGCCGGCCTTGAGCTGGATCTCCCAGCCGCCGAGCTGGTTCTTGGTGAGCTTCTGGCCGAGGCGTTCGACGACGGGCGGCCCGGCGACGAAGAGCGCGGACTTGTCCTTGATCATGACCGAGTAGTGCGCCGCCGCCAGGTGCGCCGCGCCGAGCCCCGCCACGGAGCCGAGGCCGAGCGCCACGCGCGGGATCGTGCCCATGTTGGCGACGACCCACTCCCAGCCGTCGACGGCGGGGACGTTGGCCCGACCGGTCGTCTCGATCGTCTTGACCGAGCCGCCGCCGCCCGAGCCCTCGACGAGCCGGATCAGCGGCAGCCGGAGCTCGTTCGCCATCCGCTCGCACATGTTGTGCTTACCCTTGATGGTCGCGTCCGCGGACCCGCCGCGCACCGTGAAATCGTCCCCGCCGACGACGACGGGCCGTCCTCCGACCCGGGCGCGCCCGAACACGAAGTTTGACGGCGTGAAGCTCTTGAGGTTGTTCTGGTCGTCGTAGCTCGCCCGGCCCGCGATCTTGCCGAGCTCGTGGAAGGTGCCCGGGTCCGCGAGCGCGGCGAGGCGCTCGCGGATCGTCAGGCGCCCGCCGTCGTGCTGGCGCTTGACGCGCTCGGGGCCGCCGAGCTGCTCCGCGAGCTCCTCGCGGCGCCTGAGCTCGTCCATCTCCGATTGCCAGTCCATTCCGCCGCTCCTCCCGCTCAGGCCCGGTCCACGGCCGGGCGGATCTCGCGGGTCACCAGATCCAGGATTTCCAGCATCTCGCCGAGCGTGTCGCGGCGGAAGTCCAGCATCACGTGCGTGAGCCCGAGCTTCTTGTACGCGCCGAGCTGGTCCACGACGGCCTGCCGGGAGTCGCGGGCGATGCCGCGCCGTAAGGCGACGCGGATCGAGAGCTCGATCGTCTCGAACGGCCGGCGCGCGGCATCCGCCGCGGCGCGGAGCTCGAGGAGGCTCTTGCCGAGCTCCTCCGGTGGCTTCGAGGTCGCGTGCCAGCCGTCGCCGAGGGCCACGACGCGCCGGAGCGCCCCCGGGCTGTCGCCGCCGACCCAGATGGGCGGGTGCGGCTTCTGGACTGGCTTGGGCGCGAAGCCGACGTCGCTGAACCGGTAGAACTCGCCCTCGAAGCGCGGGTTGTCGGACGTCCACAGCTCCTTGAACACCCGTAGGATCTCGTCGGCCTGCCGCCCGCGCTGGTGGAACGGCGCGCCGAGGATCGTCAGCTCCTCCTCCCACCAGCCGACGCCCACGCCGACGATGAGGCGGCCGCTGGAGAGGGCGTCGATCGTGGTCAGCATCTTCGCCATGACGACGGGGTGGCGGTGGCCGAGGATGAAGACCGACGAGCCGATCCGCGCCTTCGTGGTCGCCACGGCGGCGGCGCCGAGAACGGCGACGGGCTCGAGGTACGGCGTGTCGGGCTCCCAGGGGAAGCGCCCGCCGGGATAGCGGCCGGTCGCCGTCCGCGGGAAGATCACGTGGTCGCTCACCCAGAGCGAGGGAACCTCGCGCTGCTCCGCCTCTCGGCAGAACGTGAGGAGGGCCTCGCGCGTGGCGCCGGCGCCCATCGTCGGCAGGTGACACCCGAGCTTCATTGCCCTCTCTCCGCCCCCGGCTCCGTCAGATCTCCGAGTAGCCGCTGCCGCGGGTCTCGACGCCGCGGCCCCGTCCCTCGGCGATCCAGCCGAACTCCTTGAGGAGCTGCTGGCTGTAGGTCACGCGCCCGGTGACGCGCTCGAGCGGCTCGCTCGCGAGGAGGAGCGCCGCCCTCGCCATGAGGCTCGGCGGCTCGCCGCGGGGGTCGTCGAGGCCCTTCACGAGCTTGTGGTAGACCGTCCCCGGCGTCGGGACGACCTGCGAGGGCGAGACGCACGTCACGGAGACGCCGTGCGGGTAGACCTCGGCGGCGAGGCCCTGCGTGAATCGCTCGAGCGCAGCCTTCTCGGCGCCGTAGCACGTGCCGCCCCGGGCGCCGACGGTCGCGTCACGATACGGGCCGCGGCCGGGGCCGATCGCCGCGCCCGACGAGATGTTGACGATCGCGCCCGTCCGGCGCGGGATCATGTCGGCGAGCGCGAGCTGGCTCAGGACGAACGGCGCGTGGAAGTTCACCGCCCAGGAGCGGAGCCACTTGTTCAGCGGGTAGTCCTTCACCGGCACGTAGTACGTGAGCGCGGCGTTGTTGACGAGCACGTCCACCGGGCCGTAGGCGTCGCGGGCCGCGCGCATCAGCTTCTCGCAGTCGGCCGGCTCGGCGATGTTCGCGGTGACCGCCCGTGCCTCGCCGCCGGCCCCGCGGATCCCCGCCACCGTCGTCTCGAGCGAGCCCGCGAGCGGGTGCTCGCCCTCGCGCAGCGTGCGCGCCGCGCAGGTCACACGGCCGCCCTCGGCCGCGAAGAGCCGCGCGATCTCGGCGCCGATGCCGCGCGAGGCGCCCGTGACCACGACGACCTTGCCGTCGAGCCGACCCACGGTCTCAGTCCACGGGCACGAAGATGCAGTGACGGAGCTTTCCGTCGAGCGCCTTGGAGAGGTGTCCCTTGCCCCACGTGTCCTCGACGAGGAGCACCTCGCCGGCGCCGATCCGCCGCATCTCGCCGTCGCTGGCGGTGATCTGCACGCCGGCGTCGAGGTTGATGATGTACTGGCGCCGCGGGGCCGGGTGCCAGTCGAGGTCGTAGTCGGGCGTCACCTCGCGGAAGATGATCCCCGTCGCCGGAAGGCGCGGCGAGAGCCGCCCGGCGCGGGTCGATTCGGTGAACGCGATCTCGACGTCCTCGAAATGCGACTCGCCGTTCGTGTCCGCGTAGAGCCTGTGGATCTTCATGAGTCTCCCTCCCGTCGGGTGGGCCCGATCATAGTGAGGCCGGGGGCTCGTGGCAAGCGGTCGCGCGCGACGTGCCATGGCCGGAGCGCCTATACTCTCCCGCATGAGTCCGAGACCGGCGGTGAGCCTGCTCGCGGTTCGCCGGGATCTACTGCCCGAGCCCCGGGGACGGCCTCGCCCTCTGCGAGGCGCTGGCGCTCACGACGCGCGAAGTCTCGATCGGCACGAGCATCGCCAACATCTACACGCGCCATCCCTTCGAGTACGCGCAAGCCGCCGCCATGATTCACGAGCTATCCGGCAGGCGATCGCGCATCGCGACGATGCACGGATTCCCGATCTGATGTCGGATCGCTGGCTCCGGGACGTCACGCTCTTCGGCAGCGCGGCGCAGTGCTCGACGGGATCGAGGCGTGGCGTGCGACCGGCGTCACGACGCTCATCGTGGTGCCGTCGTCCACGCGTGGCGGCCAGATGGTCGCATTCGAGGAGCTGATCGACGCCTTTCGCTGAGGGGAGAGCCATGGTCAAGGCGGTCTCGTTCTTCAAGCGGAGATCCGGCATGTCGGTCGAGGCGTTCCAGGCGTATTGGCTGTCGCGCCACCCCGACGTCGTCGCGAAGCTGCCGGGCATCCGCCGCTACGTGCAGTCGCACACCCTGCTCGGCGGCTACCGAAAGGGAGAGCCGGCCTACGACGGGATCGCGGAGATCTGGTTCGACGACACGGGCGCGATGCGCGCGCTCGCGGGCACGCCCGCGTACGCCGCCGTGCAGGCCGACGAGGCGCGGTTCATCGAGCGTGGGACGATGGGCCTCATCATCGCCGAGGAGCACGTGATCAAGGGCGGGCCCGCGCCGGGCGACGGGGTCAAGAACATCGAGTTCGTGACCCACAAGCCCGGGATGGCGATCGACGCCTTCCAGCGGTACTGGCGCGAAGTCCACGGTCCCCTGGCCGCCCGGATCCCGGTGGTCCGACGCTACGTGCAGAGTCACACGCGGCGGGCGGCGTACGAGAGCGGGCGCACCCCCGCATACGACGGCGTCGCGCTCACGTGGTTCGACGACACCGAGGCGATGCGCGCGTCCGCCCGGAGCCCTGAGTACGCGCGCGTGCGGGGCGACGAGCCGAACTTCATCACCGCCGACCCGCCGTTCATCATCACGCGCGAGCACGTGATCGTGGGGTAGCGCTTCTCAGAAGATGGAGAAGTCCACCGCCTTCTCGGTGATGAACTCGAGGAGGACGGGCGTGCCCTCCTGCGTCTTCCGGATCCCGCGCTTGATGGCCGGCACGATCTCGCCGGGCTGGGTGATCCGCTCGCCATAGCCTCCGAAGGCGCGGGCCATGGCCGCGTAGTCGCCGCTGATGTCGGTGCTCCGGTACTTCTCCGTGGCGGTCTTCATGACCTTCAGCTCGATCGCCATCGAGAAGTTGTTGAGCAGCACCGAGAGGATCGGGATGCGCTCGCGCACCGCCGTCTCGAAGTCCATGCCCGTGAAGCCGATCGCGGCGTCGCCCCAGACGTTGACGCAGAGCTTGTCGGGGGCGGCGAGCTTGGCCCCCATCGCGAGGCCGAGGCCGTAGCCGAGCTGCGTCGTCTTGCCCCAGCCGATGTAGCTGAGCGGCGCCACG